>Ga0187844_10002945_pt1 | contig 11652 bp, 7 predicted proteins | sample SpaLakP09_SKY_50_FD_134517 | JGI IMG/M metagenome (GOLD analysis project Ga0187844, IMG submission 134517) | Oligotrophic lake water microbial communities from Sparkling Lake, Wisconsin, USA - SP09_SKY_50 | ecosystem: Environmental > Aquatic > Freshwater > Lake | place: USA: Sparkling Lake...
AGCAGCGCAAGAGCTTGAGGGCGTGCGCGAAGCGCACTTCAAGAACTGACTCCGCACGGTTGTTTGAGCAGAGCGTAGCGGCGCGAGTTCCGGGCGGGCCCTCAAGCTCTGAGCAGCGCAGGGAACCCGCAGCGCAGCGGAGGGCGGTGCGGTCGGGGGGAGCTCTTTGGTTACTTTCTGGCGGACCAGAAAACCGAAGGTTTCGGCGAAGCCAAAGTGACTCGCCCGCCGGGGCGAAATCCCGGCACCACTCTCGGCACCAACCAACAGCACCAGAGACAAGCTCCCACCGAGCAAAGACATGAATCCCCCTCGCAATCTCCACCCCGCCGCGCGGCAACCCACCTGGATCAACTACTGGGGCTGGGGCTCGGGCGACATGCTCGGCGCTGGCGCCCAGGCCGTCATCACCGGTTGGCTGTTCTATTTCTTCACGACCTTCTGCGGCCTCAGCGCCGCCGAGGCCGGCATGGTGCTGGGCCTGCCACGGCTGATCGAGGCCATCACCTGCCCGTTGATCGGCTACGTGTCGGACAACCTGCGCCACACCTGGGTAGGCCGCAAGATCGGCCGGCGCAAGATCTTCCTGCTCATCACCATCCCGCTGCTGCCCAGCTTCGCGCTGATCTTCCGCACCGGCCACACCTTCTATTACTACCTGCTCGTCTTCATCTTCTTCGAGCTGCTGTACACGATGTTTCTCATCCCCTGGGAAACGCTGGCAGCCGAGATGACCAAGGACTACAAGGAGAAGGCCAAGTTCGCTGGCGCCCGCATGATCGTGGCGCAGAGTTCGGCCATCCTGGCCTCCTATCTGCCCACGCTGCTGATCACCCATTTTGGTGGCAAGGACTCGCCGGACACCTTCTTCTGGATGGCGGCCATCTTCGGGGTCATCTTCTCGATCGTCGTCACCATCGTCGTGCTGACGAGCTGGGAGCGCCCCTACGGCACGCGTGAGCAAGCCGTGATGTCACAGACCTACGGCGGCTTCAACCTCAAGGCGGCGCTGGCCATTCCGGTCAAGATGTTCCGCGACCTGTTCTCCACGCTGAAGATCCGCGCCTTCCGCCAGCACCTGTCCATCTACCTGGGCGGCTATCTGTCGCAGGACATCTTCAACAGCGCCTTCGCCTTCTTTGTGGCGACGGTGCTGATGGGCGCCACCCTCGTCATCTCGCAACTGATGACGGTCATGTACGTGGCCCAGCTCGTCTCGGTCATGGTTGCCATCCAGATCGTCATCCGCACCGGCCCCGTGCTGGCCTACCGGCTGGCCGCCTCGCTGTTCGGTGCCGCGCTGCTGCTGTATCTGGTGTTCTACATGGTGCGGCCCGACGGCTTCGATGCGGGCTTCAAGGCGCTGGGCACCAGCGTCTTCGCCTCGCTGGACCCCACTCGCCCCGAGTTCTCCCTCAGCCTCGTGTTCTGGCTGTTCATCCCCATCGTGCTGGCGGGCCTGGGCCGCGGCACGCTGAACTTCGTGCCCTGGTCGGTCTACAACTACCTGCCCGACGTCGACGAAGCCGTCACCGGCCAGCGCCGCGAAGGCATCTTCGCCGGCGTGATGACGCTGGTGCGCAAGCTGGCCCAGAGCGCCGCCATCATGGCCAGCGGCTGGATCATCAACTGGGGCGGCTACATCAAGACCAAGCCGGGCGAGGTCGTCGTGCAGAGCGCCGAGGCCGTGCAGACCGTCACCCTGCTGATGGTCGGCGGGCCGCTGCTGATGCTGGTGCTGGGCGCCATCGCATCCTGGTCGTTCCGGCTGAACGCCAGCACGCACGCGGTGCTGGTGCATGAGGTCGAGCGCCTGCGCAACGGCGCGACCGAGGCCGAGAGCGACGAGAACCGCAAGATCGTCGAAGACCTGACCGGCTGGCCCTACGACAAGCTGTGGGGCCGTGGCAGCGGCCACGTGGCCGACTCCACGCTGCACACACCGCAGGACAACCCGACCCGGCCATGACCGACCGGCTCACTCTGGCGACCCTCTGACCGACTGACTCATGCGCCTGCTTCTCCCCCTGCTCCTCTGCGCGCCTGTGTGCCTCAGTGGCTGCGCTTCGCCGCCGCCCGCCGCCAACGCACTCAGCGTCGACTTCTCGACCCAGCCCGAGCCCACCTACAGCCGCGAGCGCGGCCATGGCTTCGAGCCCGGCGCGCCGCGCAACGCGGCCGGCCAGCCCAGCTTCTTCACGGCGGACGTGCCCGCCGAGGGCAACTACCGCGTCACCGCCACGCTGGGTGGACCTGCAGCGAGCGACACGACCATCAAAGCCGAGCTGCGCCGCCTGATGCTCGACGGTGCGCGAGTGCCGGCGGGCGCCACCGAGACGCGCAGCTTCATCGTCAACGTGCGCACGGCCCTCATCGCAGCCGTGCCCGGCATCGAGGCGGGCGTCGTCAAGCTCAAGGCGCCGCGGGAAACCCAGGACGAGATCTGGGCCTGGGACCAGCGCATCACGCTGGAGATCAACGGCAGCCAACCGGCGCTGCGCAAGCTCGTCATCGAGCCGGTGAAGGTGCCCACCATCTTCCTGCTGGGCGATTCCACCGTGGCCGACCAGTCCCGCGAGCCCTACAGCAGCTGGGGCCAGATGTTCCCGGCCCTGTTCAAGCCGACGGTCGCCGTGGCCAACCACGCGCAGTCGGGCGAGACCTTCCGCGACTCGCTCGCGCGCCGCCGCATCGACAAGATCCTGTCGCAGCTGCAGCCCGGCGACACGGTGCTGATGCAGTTCGGCCACAACGACCAGAAGCAGCAGAAGGACGGCAGCGGCAACGCCGAGACCTACAAGGCCGAGTTGCGCACCCATGCCGAGCGCATCCTGGCGCGCGGCGGCGTGCCGGTGGTGCTGTCGTCGATGGAGCGGCGCAACTTCGACGCGGACGGTCGCCTCAAGCCCAGCCTGCTGGAGTATGCCGACGCCGCGCGCAAGGTGGCAATGGACATGAAGCTGGCCTTCATCGACCTCAACGCCATGAGCCAGCAGTTCTACGCGGCGCTCGGCGTCGAGCGGTCCAAGGCCGCCCACCCGATCAATGCGGGCAAGATCGACAACACCCACCACAACAACTACGGCGCCGACCAGCTGGCGCGCTTCGTCGCGCTGGGCCTGCGCCAGGCCGGCGTGCCCGTGGCCGCGCAGCTGCGCGATGATCTCGGCCCCATCGACCCGGGCAAGCCCCAGCCGCCGGAGCAATACCGCGTGGCCGCGAGCCCGGGCTTCACGCAGCAACGCCCATTGGGCGACTGAGCCGAATGAACAAGACCCTCCTTGCCCTGGCGCTGGCCTGCGCCACGCTGACCCACGCGCCCCTCACGAGCGCCGCGCCGCCCAAGGCCGCCGAGGCCGTCAATGCGCAAGGCTTCTCGCCCGAGCGGCTCAAGCGCCTGGAGGCCGCCATAGCCGAGCAGATCGCGGCGAAGCAGCTCGCCGGCGGCGTGATGGCCGTGCTGCGGGACGGCAAGCCGGTCGTCTTCAAGGCCTATGGCCAGCGCGACATCGAGAACGCCCAGCCGATGCGCACGGACACCATCTTCCGCATCGCCTCCATGACCAAGGCGCTGACCTCGGTCGCGGCCATGATCCTGTACGAGGAAGGTCGCTTCCTGCTCAAGGACCCGGTCGCCAAGTACCTGCCGGCCTTCGCCAACCTGCAGGTCGCCAAAGCCGACGGCAGCACCGAGAAGGCGCGCCGGCCGCTGACCATCCACGACCTGCTGACCCACACCGCCGGCATGAGCTATGGCGCCGGCCCCGCCAAGGCCGCCTACGAGGCCGCCGGCATGAAGGACTGGTATCTCATCGGCAACGACGAGACCCTGGCCCAATGGACCGACCGCTTCGCCGCCCTGCCCTTGCAGAGCCACCCCGGCGAGCAGTACATCTACGGCTACGCAACCGACGTCCTTGGCCGCCTCATCGAGGTCGTGTCCGGCCAAACGCTCGACGCCTTCATCAAGACGCGCATCACCGACCCGCTGCGCATGGCCGACACCGGCTTCTCGGTACCGCCCGAGAAGGTGGCGCGCCTGGCCAATGTCTACGGCCTGGAGGGCGGCCAGCTCAAGCTGATGGAAACCTCGGCCAAGAGCGACTTCGTCAACGGCCCGCAAAAGCTGATGTCCGGCGGCGCGGGCATGGTGAGCACGGCAGGCGACTACACGCGCTTCCTGCAGATGCTGCTCAACCAGGGCGAGCTGGACGGCGTGCGCGTGCTGGCCCCCAAGACAGTGGCGCTGATGACGGCCGACCACCTGCGCGAAAAGGCGCGCGGCGACGCCGATGGCTTCGGCCTGGGCTTCTGGGTCAACGTGAAGACGGGTGGCTTCAAGGAGCTGGGCAGCGAAGGCGCGTTCGGCTGGGGCAGCGCCTACTTTCCGCAGTACACGGTGGACCCGAAGGAGCGCCTGGTCATCCTGTTCATGACGCAGCTGCGGCCCGCCGGCAACTCCACACTGAACCAGCGCGTCAAGGGCCTGACCTACCAGGCGCTGATCAAGTGAGCTGACGCGTTGCGAGGCCTTGCGCGATGTCGCGTTGGATATCGCTAATGCGGTGTTAGCGATATCCGAGCGAGGCACCGAAGGCACGCAAGCGGCGCTGTTCAAAACGCTCATCTGGTTGAGTACACGCGGAGGCAGGCCCTGCCTACATTCCGCTCCGGCTCGCGGCGCATCCCGCAGACCGTGAACAAAGACACAAGACCAGGAGACTTCATGAACACGACAAGCTCGCGCCCCGTGTGGGCGCGCTGGCTGGCCGCAGGCCTGCTCGCCGCAGCGGCACCGGCCGCAATGGCCGCCTTCAGCATCACCACCGTCCACGACAGCAACAACGCCGCCCGGCCGCAGTACGTCATCGACACCGATGCCGGCCTGGTGTTCAAGGTGCGCGCCTGGGACAACGGTGCCAGCACCACCTCCGCCGGCGACATCTCCAGCATGGTCTACAAGGGCGTGGAGTACGCCGACCCGGCGCGCGGCACGCAGCTCAACTCCGGCGCCGACTGGCTCTACAACGGCGTCAGCGCCGTGGCCGTGAAGGCCGAGCTTGTCAACGCCAATGGCAGCGTCGTGCCGGCCGCGACGACCAACAACGGCGTCGTCACGGGCGATGCCTACATCCGCGTCACGCTGACCGTGAACAGCACCAAGGGCGGCGTGCTGACGCACTACTACCTGGTCAAGAAGGGCGAGTCCAACATCCACATGGGTACGCACTTCACCGAGCAGCCCGACGTGCACGGCCTGGTGCGTTTCATCGCCCGCATCCCCATCGCCAAGCTGCCCAACGGCGGCCCGGCCAACGCGGCCGGCGGCCTGGTCACCTACAACGGCGAGAGCTTCTGGGCCGAAGACCTGCGCGGCACCAGCGGCGCCATCGAATCGGCCGACATCTTCGGCTTCCCGAGCACCGACGCCCGCTACGGCCAGTCGCGCTCCAAGCACTACGCCAACCGCCGCCTGAAGGACTGGCAGTTTCTCGGCGGCACCGGCCCGGGCGTGGGCATCTGGTTCTGGCGCGACAACAACGAGGGCGGCTCCAGCGGCCCCTTCTACCGCAGCCTGCTGCAGCAGATCACCAGCACGCACAACGAGCTGACCTACATGGTCAATTACGGCGAGGCGCAGATCGAGCCCTTCCGCCTGAACGTGCTGAACACGTACACGATGATCTTCAACGACGGCACGGCCCCGACGGCACGGCCTGACACCAGCTGGTACGGCCAGGTGGGCATGGTCGGCTATGTGCCGCCGGTGGGTCGCGGAGCGGTCAACGTGGCGGGCCTGAGCGGCCGCGTGGCCGGCGTGCCCTACACGGTGGGCATCGCCAATGCACAGGCGCAATACTGGGTCGACGCCGACCCGGTGGACGGCCACTTCACGGCCACCGGCATGCTGCCTGGCACCTACACGATGACCGTCTACAAGGGCGAGCTCGCCGTGCAGACCCTGCCCGTGACCGTGACAGCCAACACCAGCTTTGCGCTCAATACCGTCGCCATCACCGCCGACCCCGAGGCCACGCCCGCCATCTGGCGCATCGGCCGCTGGGACGGCACGCCGCAGGAGTTCATCAACGGCGACAAGCTGACCTTCATGCACCCGTCTGACGTGCGCATGGCGTCATGGAAGGTGGCCCCGTTCGTGGTCGGCCAGTCCAATGCCGCGACGCACTGGCCGGCCTACCAATGGCAGAAGCACAACAACGGCACGCAGGTGCGCTTCGTGCTCAAGCGCGGCCAGAACACCGCACCGCTGCGGCTGCGCGTGGGCATCACCGCCGACTACAACAGCGCCCGCCCCGTGGTCACGGTCAACAGCTGGTCGTCGGGCATTCCGGCCGCGCCGCCCAAGGTGTCGCGCAACCTGACGGTGGGCACCTATCGTGGCTTCAACCGCACCTACACCTTCGACATCCCGGCCAGCCAGCTCGTCGTCGGCACCAACACGCTGACCATCAACATCGCCAGCGGCACGGGCGGCGATAACTTCCTGAGTCCGGGCCTGGCCTTCGACGCGATCGACCTGGTCGCTGCAGGGAACTGAGACCCCTGGCCCAGCCCGCCGCGCTGAACGCGGGCGGGTCCGGTCGGTCTTGCCGGCTTGGCGAACTGGAGTCGGACACAAGCAATCCCTGCGGGCTGCTTGTGCCTACGGAAGGCCATTCGCCTCTGACCAATGGCAGGCCCGGCGCTCGGCCCGAATACAACAGAGATCACCACACCATCATGAACACCAAGCTTCTCTCTCTCATCGCCGCATTGCTTACCGCGCCGGCCATGGCCGCCGTCGTGCAGACCACCGGCGCCGGCAGCGCCACGCCGGGTGCACCGAACATCACCTATGTGGCTGATTTCGAGGCCAACACCAGCCTTGCCAGCCCCTGGCTTGAGGGCGGTCTGGAGTTCACGCACACCGGCATTGCGAACGACAACGGCGGCTGCGGCTATGCCGGCGAGTTGTGCGTGGACGTGCCTGCCGGTCAAAAGTACAGCGAGTCCTTCTCGGGCAACTACTTCGCGACGGCCGGGAGCAATGCCTACCTGTCCATCAAGAGCTCCGGCGCCAGGCTCACCGGCATCGAGTTCGCGGTCGACTCCGGTTACCCCAGCATCAACGTGCTGTGGCAGACGCTGCTGGACGGCGTGCTGACCGGCAGCGGCAAGGTGTCCCTGGGCACTTCTGGCATCGGCGACGTAATCGGCCTGAGCGACGCGCTCGGCTTCAGCGAAGTGCGTGTCTATGCCTTCGACAGCGCCAGCGACAACAACGGCTACAGCGCACCCGCCATCGACAGCGTGCGCGCGTTCACGGTGCCGGAGCCGGGCTCGCTGGCCTTGGCGATGCTCGCCGGCCTGGGCCTGGCGGGCGTGCGCCGCCGCCGCAACTGAATTCGGCTCGCCAATGACAAGGGCCGGTCTCGCAAGAGGCCGGCCCTTTTGTGTTGCTGGAGCGCTTCAGCTTGCGCTGGCGAGCAGACGCCACGCGTCGCGGTAAGCCCGCCAGCCCGTCGGGTTCCACGCCGCCACGGGCGCCGCGCCGGCCCCGGCCTCGCGACCCCAGTCGGCCAGCAGCCACGCGCCACAGGTCGTGCCGCTGCTGTCATCCGACACGGTCACGCCCCGACTCTCTTCCAGCCCGGCCAGCAAGGGCCCGAACCACGTGTTCGCCGTGAAGGCACCCTCGACGACGACCCGCCCGCTCGCACCCAGGCTCGACAGGCAGTAGTCCGTCATCAGCACGACGTACAGCGTGGCGAGCGCCGCGCGCTCCGCATCGTTGTCCGGCATGGTGCCGTGAACCCGACCCAGCTGGCCCGCAAACGGCCCGCCCGTCTCGGCAAAGCAAGGCAGCGCCATCGTCTGGCGCGCAATCAACCGCTCCACGTCCGCGGGTGCAAACGCTGCAGGCTGCGTCCCCGCGATCGATCCGAATTCTCGGCCGCCCATGAAGCGCATGCAGGGCACCGCGTCGCCAAAGACATCGCAGTTGGCCAGCATGTCCTGCGCCTCGACCAGCGGCTTCGTCGCCGAGCCCAGAGCCGCCGCAATCACCCAGGTGCCGGTGGACAGCACCGTGCACGGCCCGCTCTGTTGCAGCGTCAGCAGGTGGCGCAGCAGCGAGGCATTGCTGTCGTGGATGCCGCAGACGATCTGGCAGTCGGCCGGCAGCCCGGTGTCCGCCACCAGCTCGGGCCGCAGCCTGCCCAGGCGTGCCCAGGCATCGCGGCGCGCCGGGAACAGGTCTTGCCAGCCCTGGCTCTGAACCAGGGACGACCACGTGCCCTCACCCGGTTGCCAAAGGTCGGTGTGGCAGCCCAACGAAGTGACCTCGCTGGCCGCCACGCCGCACAGGCGCCAGGCCCAGTACTGCGGATACATCAGCACATGCGTGGCCCGCGCGAATTGCGCCGGGAAGCTCGCCTGCAGCCACTCGATCTGGCGACCCAGGTTGAGCCCGGCGGGCAGCCGGGGCGAACCGCTTTCGTCGAACGACGGGCGCAGCGCGTCATAGCGCGCCGCATCGGCGGCGTCCCCCGGCACATGCTCGTAGTCCAACACCGGCAGCACCAGACCGGCATCGTCGACGAGCACCGCCGTCGCGCCATGCGTGACGGGCACGATGGCGCGGATGTCGGCCAACGCCGACATCTTGCGCAGCTGGCCCAGCATCCACTTCCACAGTCCTTCGGTGTCGTGGTGCGGGTAGGGCGCGATGCGCCGGACGGTGTTGGGCGTGCGCGCCTCGGCCAGCGTGCTGCCGGCCGCGTCGATCAGCGTGAGCTTGGCGTTGGTCTTGCCGATGTCGAGAACGACGGTGCCTGGCTGCACAGCACTCAAGAGTTCAGCACCGTGCGGCGTCCGTAGGCCCCCGACTCCAGCACGGCGGCGTAATCATGCGAGCTCAAGGCTGAAGCCTCCACTACCCGGGGGTCCACGGCTTCGGGCTCCACGGTGATGACGCGCACGCCGTAATGCTCCAGCAGCTGCACGGCACTGTCGGAGGCGCCGGTGTCGGTGATGACGGCGGACACGCGGTTCAGGCCGCACAGCACCAGCCCGGCCTTGCGGGCGAACTTGGAGCTGTCCACCAGCACGACCAGCTCCTCGGCCTGGCCGATGAGGCGCTTCTCGGCCTGGATCAGCAGCGGGTCGGCTTCCATCAGCCCCAGGATGCTCAGGCCGTAGACGCCCATGAACATCTTGGCGGCGTAGTGATGCTGGGCCACGTCGTTCTCGAACGGGCTGAGGATGACGTTCTGCTCGCGGTAGACCTTGCCGCCCGGCAGGATGATTTCGTTGTCGCTGGTGACGAGCAGGCGCTCGGCCATCAGAAAGGAGTTGGTGAGTATCTTCAGCTGTTTCTCGACGAGAAACTCCGCCATCATGAACGTGGTGGTGCCGCCATTGATGATGATGGTTTCGCCGTTATTGCACATCGAGGTGGCATAACGGGCGATGGCACGTTTGGCAGCAGTATTCTGCTGCGCATTGTTTTGAAACGTCTCACTCGACAGCGTGTATGACTTCTTGCGCTGCTCAAGCCTTTGGGCACCACCGCGGGTGCGCGTCAGCTGGTTTTTATTGGCCAGCCAGGAAATATCCCGCCGCACCGTCGCGGCCGAAGCCGACAACCATTCCATCAATTGCTGGACGCTGGCGTGCTCGCGCTCGTCCAGCAGTTTGAGCAGCCGCTTGTGACGCTTGTGATTGATCATGGGGAACACCTTTGTCGGGCGACCTGCCGGAATGGCGGCGACCGTTGTCTCGTCGTTATATCGCCCAGCCCTCTATGTGCAGTCCCGGGGCGGGCGTCGCTTGCGTTCGGCAGCCTGGCTAAAGGCCGGTCGCCTGATCAAGGCCGGTGAGCGTAGGCACCAGCCACCGGTGCCAGCTTCACTCACGCTCATAACTGCTCAAAGCATTGGTGAAACACCGTTTCAAGTGCAGGTTACGTCAGTCGCCGGACAAGGTCAATCAGCAAACGCTCACGGCCGTGAGCGTTTCATGAGCGAAGACCCTAGGCTGCGCGCTTTCGCTCATCCTTTTGATTTCCTGAGCCTGCCCTGAGCATGGCCCGGCGTTTCGCTTCACACTGCGGTCCGTTTCCTCGACGACTATCCCGCCAATGACGGGCGCCGGGCCGCTCGCTGCCGTCACGGTGATGAATACGGACTGAATACAGGCAAGCTGATGACTGCAAATTCCCAAACTCCCGCGCAAACTCCCATCGTCTCCAAGTGGGATGACGCCGTGGCGGCCAAATTGAGCGAGCCCGAGCTGCTGCTCTATCGCTCCAATCTGCTCGGCTCCGATCTGCGCGTGACGAATTTCGGCGGCGGCAATACCTCGGCCAAGGTCAAGATGCGCGACCACCTGACCGGCGAGGACGTCGACGTGCTGTGGGTCAAGGGTTCCGGCGGCGACCTGGGTTCCATCAAGCTGGATGGATTTTCCACGCTCTACATGGACAAGCTGAATGCGCTGAAGAAGCGCTATCGCGGCCTGGAACATGAAGACGAGATGGTGGATTACCTGCCGCATTGCACGTTCAACCTGAACCCGCGTGCCGCGAGTATCGATACCCCCCTGCACGCCTATATCCCGAAGGCGCATGTCGACCACATGCACCCGGACGCCATCATCGCCATCGCCGCCTGCGCCGACAGCAAGCGCCTCACCGAAGTCATCTTCGGCGGCCAGCTGGGCTGGCTGCCCTGGCAGCGTCCCGGCTACGACCTGGGCCTCAAGCTGGAAGCGCTGGCCACGTCGCAGCCCAACCTGAAGGGCATCATCCTGGAAGGCCACGGCCTGTTCACCTGGGGTGACACAGCCAAGAGCTGCTACGAGATCACGCTGGAGATGATCCGCCTGGCCGAGCAGTGGCTGGCCGAGAACATCAAGCAGCCGGTGTTCGGCGGCGTCAAGACCATCACTCTGCCCGCCGACCAGCGCGCGGCGATCGCCGCCAAGCTGATGCCCGCGCTGCGCGGCCGCATCAGCGCCGGCGAGCGCAAGCTGGGCGACTTCAACGACAGCGCCGCGGTGCTGGAGTTCGTGGCCAGCAACGACCTGGCCAAGCTGGCGGCCCTTGGCACCTCCTGCCCCGATCATTTCCTGCGAACCAAGATCCGCCCACTGGTGCTGGACTTCGACCCGAGCAAGCCCGATGTCGACGCACTGCTGGCCGGCCTGGATCAGGCGCTGGAAGCCTACCGCGCCGACTACGTGGCCTATTACGAGCGCTGCAAGCGGGCCAACAGCCCGGCCGTGCGCGACGCCAACCCGGTCATCTACCTGATCCCCGGCGTGGGCATGCTGTCCTTCGCCAAGGACAAGGCCACCGCCCGCATCGCCGGCGAGTTCTACATCAACGCCATCAACGTGATGCGCGGCGCCAACGGCGTGGACACCTACGTGGGCCTGCCCGAGCAGGAGGCCTTCGACATCGAGTACTGGCTGCTCGAGGAAGCCAAGCTGCAGCGCATGCCCAAGCCCAAGAGCCTGGCCGGGCGCGTGGCCCTGGTCACGGGCGGTGCCGGCGGCATCGGCCAGGCCGTGGCCCGCCAGCTGCTGCAGGAAGGCGCCTGCGTGATGCTGACCGACATCGACGCCGGCGCACTCGAAGAAGCCAAGGCC
>Ga0187844_10002946_pt1 | contig 11652 bp, 10 predicted proteins | sample SpaLakP09_SKY_50_FD_134517 | JGI IMG/M metagenome (GOLD analysis project Ga0187844, IMG submission 134517) | Oligotrophic lake water microbial communities from Sparkling Lake, Wisconsin, USA - SP09_SKY_50 | ecosystem: Environmental > Aquatic > Freshwater > Lake | place: USA: Sparkling Lake...
TCGGTTTTGTGTATAGAAGGATGAGAATTGGGCAACGCTCCAGGAAGCAGGAGTTGAAGACTCAACTGCCTTGGATTTCTTGGCCTTAAATGCCATTTTGTTTTGCCCCTTATATAACCGGTTTTGTATTACAGAGTCAGCCGTCGCTGCCTCTATTCACCTCTACGCATTAGGTGGGTGTTTGTAGTGAAGATAGGACAAATCGGACATTGCCCTTAATTAGTACCTTAACTATACCAAAGTGGGCCCTGTCGGGATCGAACCGACGACCCACAGATTAAAAGTCTGTTGCTCTACCGACTGAGCTAAAGGCCCCAAGTGCGAGTGTATGAAAAAGCCTATTTCTAGGCATAAGTCATAGGCTGCACCGATTGCGCATCATATCGGAGATTTAATGTGAGTATTACGAGGAATGATTGGGTTGTATCCAGGGTGACAAGTATGTTTAAAAGTTAGGACTAAGCACAGATTTAATGAGGCATTGACAGCACTAAATTTCGAATTCCTCACATTTAGTAGGGAATTATTTGTACAATAATGCAAAATCCTTAAATTCAATAATTTTCCCACCATTAGAATAAAATGCTTTTAAATCAACCTTTTTCGGTAAAGAGAAATAGATATCTGGCCCAGTTTCAGACACAAGGCTTCTTTGAATTTTCCCAACTGCTATTTCAATAGCCAACCTACAATCCTCTGCGAAATCGCTATAAACTTGCGAATAGAAATCGACTAGCGTACTTTTGTCTTGAATTATTTTTTGGAGCAACGGTTCGCCCTGATCTACTTGTTCATTTACCAAGTGGTAAGTAACACCAGCTGGGAAACCATGAATTCGACCCCAGATAAATGGGAAAAGCCCTCTACAGTTCGGCAACAATGATGAGTGCTTGTTGATCCAGGGAACTTGCGATTTTTCCAATAACTCTGCAGGAATAATATAGGAACATGTAATAACCACTAGATCAATTTCATGCCTCTTTATGTAATCGAGGATTTGTCCAACATTTACTGATGACATCTTGAGGGCCTTTTTCGTTATAACCTTCGATGACTTAAGATTTAGAATAACCTTGAGCCCTGAAAAAAAAGATAACAGCATTGATTGTTTCCAGCCGAATACATTGAATGACCAAGCAATAGCGTGTATTTTGTTGAAGTTCTTAAGACGATCAGGCAACAAAACAAAATGTAGTTTATTTTCGGGATTAAATCCTGATTCAAAATTTGACCAAGCAGGCAAAAGCCAAGTCTTATCATCATTTGAGATAACTAGAAGATTCATTCGATTATTTTCTCAAGTAGTAGGCGATTTGTGCCATAGTTCTAAATGTAAACCCACTGTTTATCGCAGATTGAATTCTTTCCTCAAAAAGTGATAGAAATTTTTCCTTTGCCACATCTGATCTCTCTAGGGAATGGAAAAAACCTTCAGAATTCTGAGTTACTTCGTGAGGATGAGCAAAGTCCGCAGGGTGAACTAAAATGTATGTGTAACGCCTTTTCATGATGGACTGAAAAGCGTGATTCGAGATAAATTTTGAAAAAAATTCTAGAGTAAACCAATAGGGTATCCCTAGTTTAGAAATTGGCACTGGGAACTCAACATTATTACCGTCAGAATCACAAATGAACGGATTTAGACGAAACCTAAAGTTAATCAAGAGATCGGAACGTCTAACCACTTCAGCAATAGAGTAGGTTTCAGGAATATTTCGCTTTTTAATTAACTGAGTTAAAAAATTCAAAACCAATTTTACTTGCAACAATAAAATGAAGGGCGTGGGGAAATGAGAGGAGTCATACAGAAAACCACGTTCCCACAAGAGTTGATTCACTTTAGAATTTGTACTCCAAGCGGGGGCGAGAAAACCCTCTGGTTTACTGCCTGTAGTTTTCCTGATGATTTCGCTACAGAGTTCAATTTCCCGTATCTGTTTATCTTCTGCTAAATTACCAAAATTATTTGGGTGGCTCCAAGTATGATTTGCTATCTCATGTCCTTTCTGATGTAAAGACTTGATTTTCTTTGCAACTTCAGGGTAAGCAAGATCTTTTCCTATAACGTAAAATGTGACAGGAATTTTATATTTATCTGTAATCGCCAAAATCCTATCTAAAACTTCAAAATAAAAAGGATCGTGTTTTAATGGACGATTGCCAACTGCATTTCTGAGGGAATCCATGTTTAAACTTATGGCAATAAATTTATCATTCATTTTCAGCTTTTACAATCGTAGTGGCAACATCTGAAATAATAATTTCTCCTATAGCAAAAGATAGCGGTCTAAAATCAGGATTTGTACTGGACGCACTAATGTAATCCGGAAATTTTGAAACTTGTAAACTTAAAGAATTCCAACCTTGTCTTAGTTGAATCTTCTCCCAACTTATTAGTTTTAATCCGTTAGGACGATGCTCAACTGTCAAAATTCCCTCACTAGGCTTTCTAATATTTGAATTGTTCCAGTCTGGACCCTCCTGAATTGGAAATTTGATGTCAAGTAAAGAACTTGTAGGACTCCAAGCCGAAATACATAAAAAACCGTTAGACCAACGATAAAAACTACCCTTGAAAAAAGGCCAGCCTTCACTTTTGCTTGGATTGAACAAGCCGGAATTGCTTACCAAAAGCAAACGCAAATCTTTAGCTGATTTTATCTCAAAACCGTTACTAATTTGTGGATTCATCGATCGGTAAATGAAATTGGGAAAGGGAAAGATATCAACTTTAGATCTAGGCGTCACAATAACTGCGTCGCTTAGAAGGACCTGATTCATAGCGCATTCCACTGCAAACCCATTCTCCAAAACTTGTTTCGGTGTAGTCAGACCATAAAACTTACTTTGGTATTTCGCTCCAGCTGAAAGTGCAACCCATGCTGATTCCTCAGAAGTGGGCAAATTAAGGGCCAAAATTTTGTCGGATTTTACAAATTTTTCAACAAATTTATATTCCAATTTATTCTTGGCTAAAGGGAAGGTCCTATCCGGATTCTGAAGATAATTAACGCCAGTGGCTACACCACTCAAGATTATTGGTGAAACAAATAAAATCAATAGAAATGAAATGAAGTTCTTTCTAGAACCTGCCGAGTTGTAAGAATGTATTAAGAAGATTCCAACAAGCAGTGGGGAAAACCAAGTAGAAACCTTAAAAAGAAAATAATTAGATCTCAAAACAAAAAATATGAACAAGTAAATTATAATTAAATAGGAAATTAAAACTTGAAGATCTGTCCGAGGATATAATCGACTACGTAACCCGCTGCCGACAGAACTTTTTATTAAACTTCTAATTAGAAGCCCAAGAATAATCAATAAAAATAAATACAAGATTAAAGTTCCAATAGCTCCAAACTTATTTGGATACTTTAGATAACCTAGCGAGAGTAAAGGACCAAACCAGGAAGAGAATTGGTTGAATACAAGCTCGCTCTCATTTTGATCAGTTTGAGAATTTGATTCAGTAAAAAAAATTAAGTTATACAATCTTGAGAATGCCGCTTCAAAGTTTGGGTAGCCAGTGAAAATGAGTGACGCAAAAAAGAAAAGAGTGTTACGAATACCGGAAATATGACCTTGAACTAGAAAAATACGGATTAAAATTAATATAGCTAATGTGATGGCGATTAAGAACATGGCCGGATAGATCCAATAAAGTCCGATGAGCAAAAATACTAACTGTCCAAAAACTCGCACTTGTGATTCTTGAAACTTGGAACTTACAAATATTAAAAAAATCAGCAATAAAACTGGTAGGCCACTAATTTGACCATAAAGGTTACTTTCCCAGGAAAAAAGTGTGAGACTGTTAAGGACAATAACGCCGATAATCAAAAAAATTAAAAAAAAGTTTTTTTTCTGTAAGTACTCTCTGAAAAATACAACAAACCCAAAACAAGAGAGCGTAATGACAAGAACAAATGACGCCCCAGCCCAAAGAAGTGCATCATCTGAAAAAGAGTTCATTAAAGAAATTAACAGACTAGGTGCAAACCGTCCCATTGGGTTTGCACTCCACCCTAATGGGAAGACTTCTGCAGAATCCTGAAAATCATAAATAGAATGTTTCTGTAAATATAGTGAATCTTGAATATTCCAAAAGAAATCGTAATTATGGACACCAAATAATATTTCGAATTTTAAAAATATGAGATAAATAAAGTAGTACAGTGAAGAGAAGATCAAGGCTACAGATATTATTTTTTTCCGTTGTTCTATTTCATTCAGTTTTAAAAAAGTGAAGATACCTAAAGCCGAAAGTAATAGAGAGGCAGATAAAATAGAATTGGTTCCAGATAGGTTTAAAAGTGCACTTGAGGAACATGCAAATATCAGAATTGCAACAAATCCCAAAATAGGAATGGCCGAAACCGATAAATCCCAAAAATATTTGTAGATTCCGATTCCTGATATCGCGATCAGCCACGGTATGAACGTGAATACAAACAAGGTTGTCATCAATTTATCCAGTAAATCTTTCCAAAAGATGTTGAACAATGAGACTTGATGAATCACCATTACCGAAAACTGGTGCAATGTCTTTGGGAGTAAAGTCACTCGGATTCAGAAGTATTCTTTGTGCCAAATCAGAAATCAACTTGCTGTTGCTGCCCACTAAGTGCCCAAGACCAACTTCAATAATTTCCTGTCTTTCCGTTTCTTCTCTCAAAATTATTACTGGTTTTTTTGCCGCTATCGCCTCTTCCTGAAGGCCTCCAGAATCCGTGATAATCAATTTCACCTTAGAAAGCACATCTACCATTTCAGGATATTTGAGAGGTTCAATTAAGGCTATATTTTCAATACCTCCTAACTGTGAATGCACGGTCAGATTTACGGAGGGATTTGGATGCATCGGCCAAATTATCTGAACCCCAGTTTCTTTGGCTATAACCTTTATCCCCTGGCAAATATTAAGCAAAGGCTCACCAAAAGATTCACGACGGTGGGCGGTAACAAGTATTTGGTAGCGATCAAAATTCAAATTTGCTGGCGATTGTTCTAATTTCTTTTTTGTGTACCCATACGCGTCTAGCACCGTATTCCCAACAAAGGAAATTTTGCCTGGATTGATTCCTTCACGAATCAAATTCGTAGCAGCCCTCGCAGTAGGGACAAAATTTAAATCAGCAAGAGGCGATATCAAGCGACGGTTTATTTCCTCAGGGAAGGGAAAATTTGGGGTTCCGCAACGAAGCCCAGCTTCTACGTGAAAAAAAGGAATTTTATTGAAAAATGCCCACATCCCTGCACCTAACGCTGTTGTCGTATCGCCTTGCGAAATAACTGCAGCGTAATCATTAACGTTCAATTCGTCATCAAACTTTCTAAGTAAGGCTGACAAATTTACGGATAAAGACGAACTAAAATTAACGCCCAAATTTTTAGAGTCAAAGATTTCAAACCAATCGAGCAAATCAGTAGCGAGCTCTTTATGCTGTCCTGATAAGATAAATTCAGGATAGAGTATTGTTCCTTTCAAAGAAGAATAAATTGGCGCCATCTTTATCACTTCAGGTCGCGTCCCGAGAAGCATTAGAATTTTCATTTATAAAACATTCGAATACGAGACGAGAACCCAAGAATTATTATTTGAAAAGAATTTCTAAGTACTTTCATGCTAGACGGAGTGGGTTTATTGTCATATCGCAGATTTAAAGGTATTTCCACACATTTATTTTTTTCTGCCAATAAATTGAGCAAAAGTTCTGGCATTGCCGCAAAACCATTGTGCTGGAAGAAAGAAGGATAATTTTTTTGAAGGTTCGACAAGGGCTCTCTTTTATAAAGGCGGTAACCACAGGTGAAATCTTTAACACCAGAAAAGGGATAAAGCATTTGCAAATATAGTCTTGCTAGATTTCCGGTCAAAATACGAAAACGGGGTACGCCTGAAATTAGCGACCCTTTTTTAAAGCGGGACGCGATTACGACATCAGCTTGAGAACTCCACTCAAGTAATTCAATTATCTGAATTGGATCGTGCGTATCGTCAGAATCCATCAAAACCAAACTAGAATTCTCCGTTGATTGCCCCAAGAAATATTTTAAAATATTTCTTACGCCCTGCCCGAGTCCTTCATTTTGAATCGAGTTCAAAACTTCGCCTTCAATTTCAAAATTTCTTAAATGCACTTCCGATACTATTTTTGTGTCGTCGGTAGACCCATCATTGTTTATCACGACAAAAATCTTTATATTTCTTGATTCTAGAATTTTTTTTACTCCAGATATTTTTTCGAGCAATTTTGGAAGAGCTAAAGATTCGTTATACGCTGGTAACCCGATAAAAATATACTCCACGTTGCAAGTCTAGCCCTGGAGCCCATAATTGACGTCATGTTCAACACAAAAATAGTGACCTTATACGAATATAATATATTCAAGGATTTAAGCCTTACCAAATATTGGATTTTATGCAGGTGTAATTGTTGTAGCCGACCGGCACGTTAACTATCTAGATATTTCCTCACGTGATGAGTAGGAGGTAAGGCTGAGTAAGGTTCTATATGCAACTTATTGTGCAACCAAAAAATAAAGTTTTTGTTATTAGATTCATTTAAACGTCTAATGACGTACAAATTGTTGATGCTATGATTAATTTTTATTATTGTCGTAATATATATCGAAAAAATTCCAAGTTTTAAATGAAATTTTCCGAAATTATTTTGAATCAGCTTGTAATTTAATTTTCTCTTTTTGCGTCGAAATTTTAACCTGACAAAATATTGTATAGGCAAGAAATAATTTTTATAACCGAAGTATCGTAAATAGATTGCGCACCAAAGATCGTCGAGGATTTGGTACTTCAAGCTTCTAATCAGATACTTGCGTCGAATCATTTTTAATTCTAAGTGAGCTTCTAGTATTCGATTAGACGATTCACCACCTAATTCAAATCTTCCTAAGGAATGTATCCAAATTTTTGGTTTACTTAAATTTATTGCTCTAGCTATTAAATCCCAGTCGGCAGCGATTTTGTAATGTTCATTGAATCCCCCAAGTTGAGCAATAAATTTGGCCTTCATCACGACTGCCTGATGACTCCTATATCCAAACGCATAAAGTTGGTTGGTGATTCTGGGTGGGCTCACTAATTTACATACCCAACCTTCACCATTTTCTTGAATTTCTTCATGTGTGGTACAACCCCAATTTATCCTCGGATTAGATTTCAGAGCTTTATTTGCCTCCGTCAGTGAATTTGTATCTGCAAACACATCCCTAGCATTTAGATAAAGTACAAAACTTTTCGGGTTCGCAATCTTCCAAGCTTTATTCATTGCATCATAAATACCATAGTCAATTTCTGAGACGTAAATGGTATTTTTTTTGTTGAGCGTATTTAAGTATTTTTGAGTTGCCTGCCCCGAAGCACCGTCGATGACAATGTGAATCCAATTCTTATATTTTTGTTTTTCAAGTGATTCTCTAGTTTTCTTTAGTCCTATTAAATCATTTCGAACTACAGTTACGACACTAAATAAAACTGTCATTAAGAAATTTTATGCACTGTAGTTAATTTATTCCGAATATTTTTAATTTGCATACGAATTTTACGAGCAGAATTTACAAAATTAGGTAAATTTTCTTCAATTGACTGGACAAGGTAATTCCTAAGCAAGCGATACCCAAACCACCAGTAGTTTTTAATTGCAAATTTAGGCCCAAGGTGGATTTTTCTAATCCAGAAAAGCTCAATGTTTCCTGTTTGCCTTGAGGCGGTTGATAATCCCCCCATATAGAAAATACTCAAAGATTCGGGAATACGTTGGCCTGAATCAAATTCCGAAGCTCTAACCATGAGATCCCAGTCGGCAGCGATTTTTAAGTTACCATTGAACCCCCCCAAATCTTGAAGAAACTTCGCACGGAAAATTGTTGATTGATGAGAAATGTATTTTTTTGCGAATAGCTGATTGGATGGTTTAAATTTCTGAGGGGTTTTCACTTCTCCGAGAATCTTTCCTGCATGTGAACCTAAAAAATGTCCCCCGTACATCCATAGATTACTTGAACTCTGTGCGTACTTATCAACCAACTCGTAAGTACTGACGTTAGCAAACTCATCTCCAGCATTCAGGAACCACAACCAATCTTCACCACTGGATAATGCTATTGCCTGATTCATAGCAGCATAAATACCGCGATGCATATCCAATATTATTTCGCCAGTAATTCCGCTATTTCTTAACTCTTGTATATATTGAAATGTCGCAGATCCCTCGTTTGGAGTTACTAATGTCCAAGACACTTTTTTTGACTGATCAAGAATTGATTGTTTAGTCCGCTCTAACCCTGGCAGGTCGTCTTTGACAACTGTAATAACTTTTAAAATCATTACTTTGCCCTTAAATTTTTTACGTTCACCCCTGAAATCTTAGGAGTTTCGCCTTAAAAAGCATAGTGGGAAGCAGTGCGACATAAGGGTGATTCCGCTAAAATAGAATGAGTAACTTTAATAAGGAGCGTGTATTTCTACTTTTATCGCTGGACATAATGGAATGGTTGGCCAAGCGGTTCTGCGTGTGGGAAAAGAGCAAGGACAGGAATTACTCACTGCAAATCGTTCAGATTTAGATTTAAAGGATTCGCGCGCTGTTTCAATTTTTTTACAGAAGCATAAACCGGCAAATGTTATTTTAGCCGCCGCCACAGTGGGTGGGATCTGTGCAAATATGTCGCAGAAAAGAAAATTTCTAACAGATAACCTGGAAATCCAAAATTCAGTAATTTTAGGAGCGCTCGATGCAGGAGTTACTAAGTTAATTTTTCTAGGTTCGTCATGTATTTATCCGAAGCATGCAGCGCAACCTATGCGCGAAGATTCTCTACTCACCGGGTCGTTGGAAGCCACAAACGAAGGCTATGCCTTGGCAAAAATTGCTGGAGTTAAGTTGTGTCAATATATTCGCGAAGAAACAGGACTTGATTATTTCTCGCTAATGCCGACCAACTTATTTGGGCCAGGGGACAACTTCGACTCTAAGAATTCACATGTTCCCGCAGCGCTAATGAGAAAATTTCACGAAGCCAAAGCTCACAACACCGCAAACGTAAAGATTTGGGGAACAGGTAAAGCTATGCGGGAATTTATGCATGTTTACGATTTAGCAGATGCAATTTGGTTTGCTTTTGCAAATCCCCCTAACGAAAATCTATTGAATGTTGGATTTGGATCTGAAATATCAATTGGCGACTTCGCTCGAAAAATGGCAAAAATAGTTGATTACCAAGGGGATCTCGAATTTGACACATCCATGCCAGATGGAACCCCTAGAAAGTTGTTGGATTCGACTAAATTATTTGAAATGGGTTGGCGTCCCAAGATCTCCTTAGAAGCTGGAATAGAATCTACTTATAAGTGGTTTGTTGAAAATATCGAATCAGGAGTTGTGCGCGGATATGGCAAATAAAGTCGCCCTAATTACTGGAGTAACAGGTCAGGACGGTTCTTATTTAGCGGAACTTTTGTTAAAAAAAGGCTATGAAGTTCATGGCATTAAGCGTAGGTCTTCAAGTTTAAATACAACCCGCATTGATCATATCTACAAGGATTCACATGATGGGGGTGCGAGATTTATTTTGCATTATGGCGACGTGACTGACTCAACTAACATGATTGGCCTGATTCAGCAAGTGCAACCAGACGAGATTTATAATTTAGCGGCGCAGTCACATGTGATGGTTTCATTTGAAACACCCGAATATACCGCCAATGCTGATGCCATTGGAGCGTTAAGAATTTTAGAGGCCATTCGTCTTTTGGGGCTAGAGCAAAAAACCCGTTTTTATCAGGCCTCAACTTCAGAAATGTTTGGACTTACAGAGGGAAAGACGCTTAACGAAGATTCAAAGTTTTACCCAAGAAGCCCTTACGGTGCAGCAAAAGCTTATGCACATTGGATTACGATAAATTATCGCGAAGCATACGGAATTTTTGCCGCGAGCGGGATTTTATTCAATCATGAAAGTCCACGTCGCGGAGAAACTTTTGTAACCCAAAAAACAATTCAAGCTGCAGTTTCAATTGTTTCTGGCACCCAAGGTAAACTTTTTTTGGGAAACTTAGACGCAGTGCGTGACTGGGGCCATGCCAAAGATTACGTAGAAGGAATGTGGAAAATTTTACAACATGAAGTTGCTAGCGATTGGGTTCTAGCGACCGGTAAAGCAACTTCCGTGCGTACATTTGTTGAGATTACTTTTGAGAAACTGGGAAGAAAGATTACTTGGAATGGCTCAGGGGATTCCGAAAAGGGCCTCGATCAAAATGGGAATGTCTTAATAGAAGTTGACCCCAAATATTTTAGGCCTACTGAAGTACCCCATCTTCAAGGAGATGCATCTCGTGCAAAAAAGATTCTAGGCTGGAAACCCACCCACACCTTAGATTCACTAATCAGCGAAATGATTGAATCCGCTCAAAGAGCTTCTAAAAAATAATTTAAGCATGAACAACAAATCAGGGTCTATGCAAGCCCATTTTCCCTTGTTCAAGAATTTATTCTGCAGCTTTTAGAAGCCGATCGCAGATTGCAACTGAAATATCATCCCCGTTTGGTGGAATTACAAATACTTTATTCAGCTTTTTGCTATCCGCAAGGCGAAGTCCCTGATACAAAGTTCTGGCATACTCTTCATTAGTCGCAGGAGATGTCAATCTAATGACACCATCTGGGGTTGGAAATTTACTTAGAGCAATAAAACCATCACCAGTTGATGGTGTACCAGAAAGATAAACCTTAGCTTTTGGTGAGTAATGTGACTCTAATAAACCAGGTGCTCTTATTTGGTCACTATCATTTTTTGTAACTACCTCTACATTAATACCTAATAAATCATTTATCATGGCAGCTGTAATTCCACCTGGCCTCAGGATTGCAGGAGTGGTTTTTGTGCAATTTATAATGGTAGATTCAACACCAACTAAAGATTGGCCGCCGTCTAAAACTAAGTCATCTGATTTTAAGTGATCAGATAACTCTGCCTTAACATCATCGGCACAGGTTGGTGAAACTTTGCCAAATCTATTGGCGCTAGGGGCTGCAACACCGTACCCACCTTGTGCTTCAAACTCTTTAAGTAACGATATGGCAACGGTGTGTGCTGGAACTCTTATGCCAACATTGTTTTGGCCGCCGGTAATAAAATCTTTGGCTAAATCTGTTCTTGGTAAAATCAAAGTCATAGGCCCTGGCCAAAAAGCTCTTGCAAGTTTAATTGCATACTCAGGAATATCTTTTGTCCATTTATCTAAGTTATTTATAGATGAGATATGAACGATTAATGGATGATCAGTAGGCCTACTTTTAGCCTCATAGATTCTGGCAACTGCCTTCTCGTTTGTGGCATCAGCGCCTAGTCCATAGACAGTCTCTGTTGGAAATGCAACAAGATTTCCAGCTAGTAGTGATGCAGCAGCATCCTGTAGTACAGATACTGTGCAGTTTGAGATGATGACCATGGTAGGTAATTGTTGCACTATCTATCTGAGAGGAGATATTGCGCCTATTTTGTTTATTAGTTTTGCCCTGCTTAATTGACCCGATACCCTTACCTCTCCACTGTCCCCATCGTCTAGTGGCCTAGGACGTCGCCCTTTCACGGCGTTAACACGGGTTCAAATCCCGTTGGGGACGCAAA
>Ga0187844_10002947_pt1 | contig 11649 bp, 12 predicted proteins | sample SpaLakP09_SKY_50_FD_134517 | JGI IMG/M metagenome (GOLD analysis project Ga0187844, IMG submission 134517) | Oligotrophic lake water microbial communities from Sparkling Lake, Wisconsin, USA - SP09_SKY_50 | ecosystem: Environmental > Aquatic > Freshwater > Lake | place: USA: Sparkling Lake...
ACCCTGGCCGTTGTCGGCCACCTCCACGGTCAAGCCGCCGCCCTCGGCATGCGCCGCGCGGATGTCGATGCGCCCGCCCTCGGGCAGCGGCGACAGGCCGTGCTTGACGGCGTTCTCCACCAGTGTGGGCAGCACCAGCGTGGGCAGGTGGGCATGCAGCAGCTCGGGCGGCACGGCGATGTGGAAGGTCAGCCGCTCGCCCATGCGCATCTGCAGGATGGCCAGGTAGTGGCGCACCAGCTCCAGCTCGTCGGCCAGCGTGGACTCGTGCCGGCGCATGCCAGGCAGGGCGGCGCGCAGGTATGCGATGAGCGCCACCAGCATGTCGCGCCCGCGCTCCGGGCGGGTCTCGTACAGGCGCTTGACGTTGGCCAGCGTGTTGAACAGGAAATGCGGTTCGATCTGCGCGTTCAGCGCCGACAGCTGCGCCTCGGTCTGCTGCGTCTTGAGCGCCTCGCGCTCGCGGAAGAGCTGGGCCAGTTGGTCGCGCCCCTGGCGCTGCGCGCGGCTGACGAGCAGCAACGCGTAGGCCAAGCCGCCCAGCAGCGTCCAGACGGACATCGTCGAGATGGCCCAGCCGAGCTTGACCGGCATGGTCGCGTCCAGCGTCGACACCTCATAGCGCAGCCAGGTGCCCAAAGCGGCGCCCAGGCCCACCGCCAGCGCCTGCACGGCCAGCTTGGCCGGCAGCGGCCAGCGCCGCCGGGCCAGCAGGGCTTCGGCCAGGGCCACCAACAGCATCAGCGACAGCCCGGTCAGCAGGCACTGGCGGCTGAAGCGCACCAGGTCGAACAGCGCGTCGCCGAGCCGGGCGGTGCCGTCCTCGCCGAACCAGCTCAGCGAACGCGAGACGGCGTACAGCGCGCAGAAGTAATAAACCCCCGCCAGTATGCGCAGATTGCAGACGCGGCGAAAGGCTTGCAGCGGGCTCAGGTCCTCCATGCAGACGATTCTCGGCGGCTGGCCGGCGCCCGGGGAGCGATGCGACGGACTGGGCTTAGCCGGCGCTGGCTGCGGCAATCAGCGCCTTGAGTTCCCGCTCCGACGCCGCCGGGTCGCCGAGGTTGACCTCGATGAGGCGGCGCAGGTGGGTGATGGATTCCAGGTCGATGCTGCGGCAGAGCACGCCGGCGTGGTGGCCCTCGACGTGAGCCAGCTCGCCGGCCATGGCGATGATGACTTCGGCCCCTGCTTCACCCAGCGGCAGCTTCACGAGGCAGGGCATGCCGGCCTGCGGCGGCGGGTCGTCGGGCAGTTGCAGCAGCACGCCCTTGAGCGAGATGTCGATGACCTGACAGCGCAGCAGCGCCTGGGTGGTGATCAGCTCGGCGCCGGCGGCGAAGGCGACACGGGCGAATTGGCGGCGTTCGGTGCTGATGATGGTCTCCCGCTGGCTGACCCGAGGCCGGGCTGGCCAGATCCTAGGAGCCTGTCGGGCTTTGGGTCGGGCGCGTTGGGCCTGCAAGGGGGCTCAGTCTAGGCGCAAAGCGGAGCTGGACTCCATGTCCAGCGAGCATTTGCAACGACGGATCAGCCCCCTTGCAGGCCCAACCCGAAGGGCCGGGGTGATTTGCGGGGCGATTCGGCGTTGCCGACTCGTTGTGGGGGGCGATCCCACGCCTCGTCGGCGCCTTGCCTCGCCCCGCAACTCTCCCCGGCGCGCACCCGACCCAAAGCCCGACAGGCTCCTAGACGAATGGTTCCAGCGCGCCAGCGGCGCCGAACACGGTGCTGTGCTCCACCGCCTGTTGCAGGCGGTCGGGCGCCAGTGCGGCAAGGCCCATGGCTTCCAGCATGAACCAGGCGGCACGCAGATAGGCCACGATCTCCTCGCGGGTGGCGTCGGCCGGTGCGGGGTCGCCGTCCCAGTCGCGCGCCGGGGTCTGGCGCGGCGCGACCACGGCCGGCCGGTGCGCACGGGCGATGCGGGCCAGCAGCGCGCGCGTGTCCACCGTTGCGCTGGGCGCGTCGATGAGACGCATGAGGTCGCCCAATTGCTGCTCGGCCGCCGCGGCCAGCAGGTGCGCGGCGTGGTCGGCCCCGCCCGCCAGGTACAGACCCGCGGCGAGGTCGACGTACTCAAGCGCGGCCGACAGGCGTTGGAGGTCGGGGTTGGACGACATGAGGATCGGAGTCTAGGTCGTGTCAAAGCGCAATAGGCGGCCAAACGTCACGCGGCTTTGTTTATGCTGGGTCGCCCCGGGAATGTCATAGGAGACCCCATGTTCGACCGCCGCCAGCACCTGCAACATCTCGCTGCCCTGGCCGCCTGCTCGGCCCTGCCAGCCGTCGCCGCGGACGACAAGGACAGCACCTATGACGAGGACTCCATGGTCAAGGCCGCCACCGATTTCTTCGGCCAGACCACCGAGGGCCTGGCCAAGGTCATCGAGAAGGCCTTCAAGGAGCAGGGCCGCCCCAACGCCTACATCAAGGGCGAGGAGGCCGGCGCCGCCATCACGGTCGGCCTGCGCTACGGCAACGGCGAGCTGGTCATGAAGGGCGGCGGTGCCTCCAAGGTCTACTGGGCCGGCCCCTCCATCGGCTTCGACCTGGGCGCCAATGCGTCCAAGGTCTTCACGCTGGTCTACCACCTGCCCAAGGCCAGCGCCATCTACCAGCGCTTCCCCGGCGTGGACGGCAGCCTGTATTACGTCGGCGGCGCGGGCATCAACTACCAGCGGCTGAAGGGCATCACGCTGGCGCCCATTCGTCTGGGTGTGGGCCTGCGCGCGGGGGCGAGCGTGGGCTATGTGCACTACCGTCGCGAGAAGAGCTACAACCCCTTCTAGCCGCGCTGCTGGCGGGCGTAGACTGTGAATTCATACAGCCATTCGAGGTGATCTTGAGCACCACCACCGACCTGCCCGTGCAGGACATTTCCAGCGAAGTCCTGATCGAGAAATACGCCAAGGGCGGCGAGCAGACGCCCGACGAGTTGCGCCAGCGCGTTGCTCTCGCCCTGGCCCAGGCCGAGAAGGCGAGCGAACGTGCGCGCTGGGCGGCGGCCTTTCTGGACGCGCAAAAGCGTGGCTTCGTGCCGGCCGGCCGCATCATGTCTGCCGCCGGCACCGAGCTGTCGGCCACGCTCATCAACTGCTTCGTGCAGCCCGTGGGCGACTCCATCGCCACGACGGAGGACGGCGTGCCCGGCATCTATACCGCGCTGACCGAGGCGGCCGAGACCATGCGCCGTGGCGGTGGCGTGGGCTATGACTTCAGCCGCATCCGGCCCATGGGTGCCTGGGTCGGCTCCACGCGCAGCCATGCCTCCGGCCCCATCAGCTACATGCGCGTCTTCGACTGCAGCTGCGAGACGGTCGAAAGCGCCGGCAGCCGGCGCGGCGCGCAGATGGGCGTGCTGCGCTGCGACCACCCCGACATCGAAGCCTTCATCCATGCCAAGGACCAGGGCGACCTGCGCAACTTCAACATCTCCATCGGCGTGACCGACGCCTTCATGGAGGCCGTGCAGGCCGACGGTGTCGTCGAACTCGCGCACAAGGCCCAGCCCAGCGCCGGCCAGATCGAAGCCGGCGCCTACCAGCGCGGCGACGGGCAATGGGTCTACCGCAAGGTGCAGGCCCGCGCGCTGTGGGACCAGGTCATGCGCTCCACCTACGACCACGCTGAGCCGGGCGTGCTGTTCCTGGACCGCATCAACGCCGACAACAACCTGCATTACTGCGAGACGATTGCGGCGACCAACCCGTGCGCCGAGCAACCACTTCCGCCCTACGGCTGCTGCTGCCTCGGCTCCATCGACCTGACGCGCTTCGTGCGTGACCCCTTCAGCGCCAAGCCTGAGTTCGACGAGGTCGGCTTTGCCGAGGTCGTGGCCGTCGCCACGCGCATGCTGGACAACGTGCTCGACGTGACCCCCTGGCCGCTGCCGGCGCAGCAGCAGGAGGCCGCCAACAAGCGCCGTGTCGGTCTTGGCTTTACCGGCCTGGGCGACGCACTCGTCATGCTGAACCTGCGCTACGACACGCCAGAAGCGCGCGACATGGCCGGCCGCATCAGCGAGGTCATGCGCGACGCAGCTTACGCGGCGTCCAGCGATCTCGCGGCCGAGCGCGGCAGCTTCCCGCTGTTCAATGCCGATCTTTACCTGTCCGGCGGCAGCTTCGCGTCGCGACTGCCGCAGGCTCTGAAGGACAAGATCCGCGCCCAGGGCCTGCGCAACTCGCACCTGCTGTCCATCGCGCCCACGGGCACCATCAGCCTGGCCTTTGCCGACAACGCGAGCAACGGCATCGAGCCGGCGTTCTCGTGGACTTACACGCGCAAGAAGCGCCTCGGCCAGGCCGAGGGCGGCGGCTTCAAGGAATACGCCGTCGAGGACCATGCCTGGCGCTTGTATAGACATCTGTTCGGCGCCGACGCGCCGCTGAGCGACGCCTTCGTCACCGCGCTGGAGCTGAGCGCGGCCGACCATGCCTCCATGGTCGCGGCCGTGGCGCCCTACATCGACACGTCCATCAGCAAGACGGTCAATGTGCCGGCTGACTACCCCTACGAGGACTTCCAGAACCTCTACATCCAGGCCTGGCAGACCAAGCTGAAAGGCCTGGCCACCTACCGGCCCAACAGCGTGCTGGGCTCGGTGCTGTCGGTCACCCCCGAGGTCAAGCAGCCGGAGCCGCTTCGTGCGGATTCAGGCGCGGACGTCGACGGCGCCAACCAGCGCCTGCGCGTCGAGCGCCTGCCCAACGCCGTCGTTGCCTCGCTGCGCTGGCCCGGCCGGCCCGACATGCCCGGCGGCAACCCGGCCTGGAGCTACCTGATCCAGCACCCGCACGGCGACTTCGCGCTCTTCATCGGCGAGTTGCCGCTGGACGGCCCCGATGGTGGCCTGTTCGGCCGCAACCTGCCGTTCGAGGTCTGGGTCAACGGCGCCGAGCAGCCGCGTGGCCTCTCGGCCCTGGCCAAGACGCTGTCCATGGACCTGCGCACCAACGACGCCGCCTGGCTGCGCCTCAAGCTGGACGCGCTGGCCACCGTGGCCGAGGAGCGCGCCTTCGAGATGCCCATGCCGCCCAGCGGCGAGCAGCGCCTCTTTCCCGGCGTCGTCGCCGCGACGGCTGCCGTCATCCGCTGGCGCTGCGAGCAGCTCGGCGCGTTGGCCGAAGGCGGCCCGACGCCGGTGGTCGACGCGATGTTCAGCCGCAATGAGCCGCGCACGGGCACGTCCGGCACGTTGGCCTGGGCGGTGGACGTGGACAACCCGGCGACCAACGAGCAGTTCACGCTGACGCTGAAGGAGGTCGTGCTGCCGACGCCCGACGGCGGCACGGTCACGCGCCCCTGCGCGATGGGCTTCTCGGGCAACTACCCCAAGGCGCTGGACGGCCTGGCCCGCCTGCTGTCGCTGGACATGCGCGTCATGGACCCCGGCTGGATCGCGATGAAGCTGCGCAAGCTGCTCAACCTCGGCGAGCCACTGGGCCACTTCATGGCGCCGGTGCCATCACTGAATGGTGAGCGTCGACAGCAGATCTGGCCGTCGACCGTGGCCTACGTGGCCCGCCTCGTCATCCACCGTTACGCCATGCTCGGCATCCTCGACGAAGCCGGTCAGCCGCTGACCGACATGGGCCTGCTGCAGACGCCGGCGCCCAAGCTCGCGGCAGCGGCCGGCGCGCTGCAGGTCCAGCCCGGCAAGCCCTGCCCGGAGTGCGGCAACGCCACCATGATTCACAAGGATGGCTGCGATTTCTGCACGGCTTGCGGGTATGTGGGGCAGTGCGGCTGAGGGTGCTCACACACCCCGGCCGGGTGCTAGAAGCAGATGGACAGCCACCGGCTGGCGTCCGTCGAGCACGTCCGTCGTCACTTCCCGCATGACGTGAACGCGGTGCTGCCGCTGCCAGGACTCCCAGAGCTTGGCCGCATGCGCATCGACGCCGGGCGGGCCATCCAGGGCGTAGGTGCGCCCGGTCTTGGTGGTCACCTCTACGGTGTCGGCGTGCACGAAAGCGATCGCTGAGGACACCTTGGCGCAGTGCTCGTCGGCCAGGTGGCCCATCAGATGCCAGCTTGGCGCGTCGTAGTTGGGGACCTGGACCTCCCAGGCCCGCCAGCGGAGCAGGACGAGCCTGGGTTCCTGGGAATAGGGCGTGGAGATCCAGAAGCTCATGCCCGACGTCAGGGTCGGACTTGCCGCCGCTTGCCGTGATCCCTGGCCGCACCTGCGGCGCTTGTCGCGAGCGGGGCAAAGCGCCTGGCGGTCACGGGCGAGCTCAACCGCAGCAGCGCCCGCTCGAGGGCGCCACGCCAGAGTGGCAGGGGATCCGCAGGCGGGCAGACCAGTGCGCGGTCCAGGGTGTTGAACCAATTCGGCATGGCAAGTCTGAAGGGAGTTCTCATGCACGGGCCTCTGTCGCGCAAACCGCTGCGCCCTTGCACGATGCCTGCGGGGCAGGCGCCTGGCTGTAGGACGTCGAGCCGCCTGCGTGCCAGCGGGATGGCATCCGCTGGACCGATCGCCCTACTGCGGCTTCACGCCGCTTGCCGCGCCACCAAACCACTGCCGCCGGTAGTCGGCGCGGTAGGGCAGGGCGTCGTCGATCTCCTGCTTGCCAAGCCGGCCCAGCAACTCCGTCGTGACGGCAATCGGCCGCGCGACGCGGCCGCTGGGCGGCTGTCCGGCGAAGGCCCGCCGCAGTTCGTCAGCGAGTTGCCAGCCTTGCAGCATCGTGGGCTCGGCGATTGTGGCGATCTGCTGCGACCTGCCGGAGCGGATGCGGCTCAGCGCCGTGCGCGAGCCGTCGCCTGCGGCGATGCCGACGATGTCGCGCCGGCCCAGGGCGGACAGCGGAAAGTGCATGGAGTCCATGTAGACGTCGTTGATCGCCAGCACATGGGTCCAGCGCGCGCCGAAGCGGCGCTGCAACTGCTCCAGCGCCGCCGGCATCTCCTTTGCGGCGCTGGAGATCGGCATGTCCTCGACGGCCAGCAGGTCGCAATTCGCGCAGCGCAACAAGGCCTTGCGCATGTGCAGCGTCTTGATGTTGGCAATGTCGAAGCGGCTGTCGTTGAAGATGACGACGCCGGCACGCGACCCGGCGGGGGGCACCACCAGCGCAGCGGCCATGTCGGCCACCACCTCGGGGTCGGTGCTGACATTGACGAACAGTCTGGAGGCGCCGCCGCCCAGCGCAGACGTATGCCAACCCACCAGCACCGGCGTCGGCCTGTTGGCGGCAGGCAGCCGGTCGGCGATGTCGGACTCGTCGAAGCCGACCAGCACCACGCCGTGCGCGCCCGACGCCACGGCCTCATCGAAGAGGCGGCGGATCGTCGCCCGGTCGCCCTTGCCGTTGACGATGCTCAAGGCCCAGCCCAGTTCCATGCTGGCCTGCTCAAAGCCGCGATAGACGGCGGTGACTCCGCCATTGCGGAAGTCCTGCGCCACGAAGACGACGCGGCGTGGTGCGTTCGGCGCCGGCTCGCCCTGGGCCAGGGTCGCATTGGCCAGCAAGGCGGCGAGCAGGGCCAGGCCCGATGAGCGCAGCCAACGCGGCAGCCATTGCGGCGCCAGGGCTGCGTTCAGGCTCGAGCAGGTGGGGGCCATGGCGCAGACTACCCCGCCTCGGCGCGTCGCGCATGTGCCCCTCGGGCCGCAACGGCAAGCCCTGGCCCCAGGCGTAGCGTTCGCGCGGCTAGCATCGCCGCCATGCCTGCCATCAGCCTCCAGCCACTCGACCTCGTGCGCGCCTACCTGGCCGCCTACGCTGCCCGCGACCTGGCCGCCATCGAGCCGCTGTTCGCCGAGGCCATCACGCTGCGCGACTGGAAGATCCGCGTCGTCGGCAAGGCTGCGGCGCTGGCCGAGACGCGCAAGAACTTCGAAGCCGCGCAACATCTGCAGATCGATGTGCTCGCTGCCTACGAGCGCGCCGGCGGCGCCGCGGCGGAGTTGAAGATCGTCGTGGACCGGCGCGACACGCTCTACGTCGTCGACGTGTTCGACTTCGATGCCAAGGGCCGCATCGCGGCCATCCGCGCCTACCTCGGGCGCGGCGACGAACTGGCAGACGGCTGAGGCCGGTTCAGCCCGGCGCGGCCGTGTCCCCGCCGGGCGTGTAAGTCATGCCGTGCGCGGCAAGGTAGTCGCGTATCAAGCGCCGCACCACCTGCGAGGGCGTCACGTCCTGCTGCGCGCACAGGGTCTCGAAGGCCTTTTTCTTGTCCGGGTCGATCAGCACCGTCAGTCGGGCGGTCTTTTGTTCCATGCCGGCTCCTTATGTGCGTCAAATGATAATTGCAAGCATATTGGATTCAAACTAAATTAGCGTTGTGACCCTCAGCTTCCTGCATCGCCTCACCGGCACGCACCGCACGCGGTCGGCCAACCGGCAGTTGGGTGCTGTGCTGGCCTTCGTGGCCGGGGCGGTCAATGCGGGTGGCTTCCTGGCGGTGCAGCGCTACACCTCGCACATGACCGGGGTCATCTCCGGCGTGGCCGACGACCTCGCCACCGGTGGCTTCGCGCTGGCGCTCGCGGGGCTGGCCTCGCTGCTCGCCTTCATGGCCGGTGCGGCCTGCACCGCCCTGCTCATCAACTGGGCTCGCCAGCGCCAGATGCACGGCAAGTACGCGCTCCCCCTGCTGCTGGAGGCGGCCCTGCTGCTGGTGTTCGGCCTGGTGGGCGCGTATCTCGAAACCCTGGCCCACTTGCTGGTGCCCACCGCCGTGCTGCTGCTGTGCTTCATCATGGGTCTGCAAAACGCCATCGTGACCAAGGTCTCCCAGGCCGAGATCCGCACCACCCACATGACCGGCGTCGTGACCGATCTGGGCATCGAGCTGGGTCGGCTGCTCTACTGGAACGGCGCCACCGCGCCCGACTCGGTGCACTTCGTGCGCGCCAACCGCGACAAGCTCTTCATCCACAGCCTGGTGCTGGGCCTGTTCTTCGTCGGCGGCCTCGTCGGTGCGCTGGCCTTCAAGCACTTCGGCTTCTCGGCCACCCTGCCTATTGCGCTGCTGCTGGTGCTGCTGGCCGCGCCGCCGCTGATCCATGACCTGCAGCGCCCCTGAGGGCCGCCGCTCTTCTTGCATTCCATGCCCGACACCGCCGACCTGCACGCCTTCGTCAAGCCTTACGTCTACGAGACGCTGGATACCCGCGCCATGCACTTCTCGATCTGCGAGATCCAGAGCCGCATGCAGGTCCAGCACCCCCACGCGCTGGACCTGTCCTACACGCGCACGATGATGGCCTTTCTGCTGTTCGTGCCGCGGCCCGAGGTGCTGGCCATGATCGGCCTGGGCGGCGGCTCCCTGGCCAAGTACTGCCACCGCGAACTGCCCGCCACGCGCATCGAGGTCGTCGAGATCAACCCCCACGTCATCGCGCTGCGCGAGCAGTTCCAGGTGCCCAAGGACGATGGGCGATTCCAGGTCCGTCGCGGCGACGGCGCCGACTTCGTGCGCGACGCGCATCAGCGGCTGGACGTGCTGCTGGTGGACGGGTTCGACCACGAAGGCCAGCCGCCCGCCCTGTGCTCGCAGGCCTTCTACGACGACTGCCGCAACGCCCTGCGCCCGGACGGCATGCTGGTGGTCAACCTGCACACCGCCCACCCCGAGTTCGGGCGCCACACGGCGCGGCTGGAGCGGGCCTTCGACGGCGATGTGCTGCTGGTCAGCGACAAGGACTGCAGCAACACCATCGCCTTCGCCGGCCGGCGCGCGCTGCAGTCGCTGGCGCAGCCGGCCACAGCGCGCAAGCCGCGGCAGCTCGGGCGGCAGGCCTGGGGCGAACTGCTGCCGGCCTTCGCCCACGTCGCGGCCGCGCTGCAGCAGCAGCGCGAGGAGAGCTGAACCCGACAGGCTCCTAGGTCAGACCCCAGCCGAACGGGTCTGCCGGGTCGATCATCAACGTGGCCTCGGCACTGATGAAGGCCTGGCCTCGAATGGTGGGCTGGATGGCATTACCAGAGCGAGGCGCGTACCAGCCCTCGAACACGCTGCCGATGACGCTGGCCTGCCGCCACACCTCGCCGGGTTGCAGCTTGCCCGCCGCAGCCAGGCAGGCCAGCTTGGCGCTGGTGCCGGTGCCGCAGGGCGAGCGGTCGTACTGGCGGCCCGGGCACAGCACGAAGCTGCGGCTGTCGGCCAGCGCGGGGTCGGCGTCCGCAAAGAGTTCGATGTGGTCGATGACGGCGCCACCCGCGCCGCGCCAGCGCTGGGCATGCAGCGCGTCGCCCAGCATGGCGGCGTAGTCGGTGAGCGCATGGACGCGTTCGGGCGAAATGGCCTGACCGTGGTCGGCACAGAGGAAAAACCAGTTGCCGCCCCAGGCGATGTCGCCGGTCACGGTCTGACCCGTGGGCAGCGTGACGGCCACGTCCGTCGACAGCCGGTACGCCGGCACATTGCGCACGCTGACCCGGCCGTCGTCGTGCAGGGTGGCGGTCACGTCGCCCACCGGCGTCTCGATGACGTGCTCGCCCGGCTGCAAGCGCCCCAGGTGGGCCAGCGTCGCGACCAGGCCGATGGTGCCGTGGCCGCACATGCCCAGATAACCCGCGTTGTTGAAGAAGACGACGCCAGCCGCGTGCGCCGGGTCTTGCGGCGCGCAGAGCAGGGCGCCGACGAGCACGTCGCTGCCGCGTGGCTCCAGCAGCGTGGCGCGGCGGTAGCGGTCGTGGTCAGCGCGCAGGCGCTCCAGCCGCTCGGCCATGCTGCCTGCGCCCAGATCCGGGAAGCCGTCGATGACGACGCGTGTGGGCTCGCCGCCGGTGTGCGAATCGATGACGTGGATGTAGTGCATGTCGTGGCTCAGGGCTGAGACTGGCAATGCGCCGGCCGCGTCGCCAGCGCCGTGGCCACCAGCGCCTCCACGCGCTCGCGCTCCGCGCCCACCAGCGGCAGCCGCGGCCGGCGCATGTGCTCGCTGCCCACGCCCACCAGCGCGTCGATGAGCTTCAAGTTCTGCACCAGCTTTGTCGACACATCGAGATGCAGCAGCGGCGTCATCCAGCGGTAGATGGCGCGCGCCTCCTGCCAGCGGCCCGCCTGCATCAGGTCGAACAGCGCCACCGTCTCGCGCGGGAAGGCGCAGCCCACGCCGGCCAGCAGGCCGTCGCAGCCCAGCGCCAGCCCCTCGAAGGCCAGGTCGTCCACACCCATGAAGAGCTGGTAGCGGTCGCCCAGCAGGTTGCGCAGGTCGGTGATGCGGGTCACATCGCCGCTGCTCTCCTTGATGGCGGCAATGTGCTCGCAGTCCACCAGTTCGGCGAAGTGCTCGGGCCGCAAGTCCACGCGGTAGGCGACCGGGTTGTTGTAGACCATCAGCGGCCGCTGCGCCGCGTTGGCATAGGCACGCACATTGGCCATGGCCTCGCGCGCATCGGCCACGTAGACGACCGAGGGCATGACCATATAGCCGGCCACGCCCAGCGCGTTGGCGCCCTCGATGAAGCGCAGCGCCTCGCGTGTGCTGCTCTCCGACACGGTGGCCAGCACCGGCACGCGGCCGTTGGCTGCATCCAGCGCGCAGCGCGCCACGGCCAGCTTCTCGTCCAGCGCCAGCGTGCTGGCCTCGCCCAGCGAGCCGCAGCAGACAACGCCGTGGATGCCGTTGCGGATCTGGAAATCGATGTGCCGCGCCGTGCCGGCGAAGTCCAGGCTTTCGTC
>Ga0187844_10002949_pt1 | contig 11641 bp, 12 predicted proteins | sample SpaLakP09_SKY_50_FD_134517 | JGI IMG/M metagenome (GOLD analysis project Ga0187844, IMG submission 134517) | Oligotrophic lake water microbial communities from Sparkling Lake, Wisconsin, USA - SP09_SKY_50 | ecosystem: Environmental > Aquatic > Freshwater > Lake | place: USA: Sparkling Lake...
GGAGCGATTCTTTCAGCATCTCCTGCAACAGTAACGAAACCAAGTGTTGGGTGAATTAACAGGTCTGAGTGTTTTTTGATTAGCCTGACAGCTTTTGCATATTCCTGCGGATCATGCGAGGCTGAACCGTCTAGATTTCTAGCATGAAAATGTACTATAGAAGCTCCAGCCTCACGGCATGCTTTAGCATCACTAGCAATCTCTTCAGCCGTCCAAGGTATGTGATGATTTTTTTCTCGCATCAAATATTCATTGACACGCACTTCTATGATAAGTTTTTCGATGTCAGCCTCCGATTCAAAAATCTAATTTGATATTTTTTCGAGCTATCAGCAACTGAATAGCAGTCACATCTTTTTGAAAACGCATAGCTACCTCAGAGGCTGTTAAATTTGTCGTAACTGTACCCTCATTTAAAAACTGCTTACGCAAATCTGCCTCGTTCATAACTTTGCTTATATCTGTATTTAGTCGAGTAATTAAAGCCTCTGGCGTCCCCGCTGGTACAAATACACCCATACCAACCGATGCTTCGTAACCGGGATAACCAGATTCAGCAATTGTTGGGATACCAGGAAACAATGGAGAACGCTCCGCACTGGCTATAGCCATAGCTCTTACCCGCCCATCGTTAACATACGGCAAGGCTAGAAAAGCGGTCACGATCGTGGCATCTAGCCGGCCGGCAATTAGGTCGATCATTACCTGCGCACTACCTTTATATGGGACATGCAGTATGTCAGTACCCATCACCGCGTTGAGTTGCTCTAGTGCAAGATGATAGGAACTACCAATTCCATTAGATCCAAAGTTGAGCTTTCCTGGATTCGCTTTGGCATAACGTGCAAAGCTAGTGAAATCCTTGGGCGGAATTGATGGATGTGCAACAATTACTGTCGTACTTAGAGTCGGTAACGCTACAGCTGTAAGATCGCGTGCAGGATCAAATCCCACATTTGCTGCAAAGGCTTTAGTAATAACTAATCCGTCGTAGACCGTGAGCAGAATTGTGTATCCATCAGGATCAGCTTTTGCTACGATGCCTGCACCCAGGTTGCCACCTGCCCCGGGCTTACTGCTAACAATTACCGGCACCTTCCAAAGCGCTGATAAGCGCTCGCTCATACGGCGTGCAACTGCGTCAGCAACTCCACCAGTTGGATAAGGCAATAACAAGGTAACAGCTTTTGTTGGAAACTTTGTTTCTTGAGAAAACGTTGCACTTGAGCTTAACGCTAACAAAAGTGCCATTGTCGTGCTGATAATGATGTTTTGAATTTGTTTTAGGTATGAGTAGAAGTTGATAACAACACAAACATTTTGATTCATGAATATTCCTAAAATATGTTTTAAACTTTATTCCTCAACTGGACCTGCAAGCAGGGGCTTCCATTCTGCTGGTGTCGAAACATTCATATCAAGAAGCCAATATGAAAGTGCCTTGCCATGACTGTCAAGATTCAGGGCTTGGTTTACCCCCCCATCCAGTACTTCATCAATTACTAGATTCATAGCATGGATATTTGGTAATAAATAGCGAGTAATTTTGCCTGGATTACGGAATGAAAAATGTAAACGAACAGACTCTATTGTTACTTGGTTGACTAAAACTGTATAGAACTCTGGACGCCAAGCAATTACACTGATATTCGAACGATCTCCCTTATCCCCTGCACGGCAGTGTGCAATGCGATAAAGTGGAATTTCAATTAATTTATTCATAAGTTCAAACTACTATAGAAAAACTACTTGGAAAAAGCTCACGCGGCAGGAAGCAGGCAGTTGTGCTGAGCCTTGGTTTTAGCGAAGTTCGGACACCACCACCACCTGCTGGGCCGCATGTGTAAAGTGCCATAACCTCCCTGTTCAGTAGGTCAGCCTTGCTACGATCATCGTGCTTTGAACTAATACGCAGGCGTATGTCGCGCCCATCACCTAATGGAGTATGTGCAAGCATTTCACCTGCATCATCAGCGTGCAGGCTTAGAGCACCAATTAAGTCAATCCGAAGAGGCAAGAGGTTCCCAATTCTTTCGCGAACAATAGCTGCAGCGAGTCTTGCACGGGATTCAGCACGAGGGCCAGCATAAGAAATTTCCGCCTCTGCAAGCCATCCTCCTTCGTGACAAACTAATACCTTAAGTGTGGCAGGCCAAGGCTTACCTTTGACATTTTTCATGGCTACTTGATCTAAACCTATAGATTCAATGGTGCACTCAGAAATGTCTGCAACTGCATCTGGGGTAATGTATGAAGCTGGATCGTCAAGTTCGTATAGCAACTGCTCCTTGATGCTGGCAGGAACAACCAATCCCCCAGTGCCAACTGGTTTTGTAAATATGCAGTCCCCATTTTCATCAACTTCAGCAATTGGGAATCCAACGTGAGCTAGATCTGGAACATCTTTGTATCCTGGGTCCGCAAAATAGCCACCAGTGGCTTGGCAACCGCACTCAAGCACATGTCCAATCATGACGGCCTTTCCACGACGTGACCAATCATCGCGACTCCACTTGAAGTGAGCCAATAATGGGCCAACAGTTAGCGCTGGGTCTGAAACCCGCCCTGCAACTACTATTTGTGCACCCGCCAAAATCGCATCGGCAATGCTATCGGCCCCGATGTATACGTTTGCACTAACGACAGATTCTTCATCTAATTTGTTTCCGAGTGCAGTTTTCAAATATTCTCGATAGCCAGGACCTGACACATCATCACCTTCGATTACGGCGATACGCGGTGCCTCAAGCCCTAGCTTGAGAGCCATCATACGCAATCGACTAGCCGCGCCCAATGGGTTGGCTGCTCCAAAATTTCCAATTATGGTTATCCGGTTTTCTAGACAACGTTTAAGTACGGGTCCGACAATATCCTCAAGCCAAGGATCGAATCCAGAGTTAGGATCATTCCTCCTGGCAATCTGAGCAAGGGCGAGAGTCCGTTCAGCAAGCGTTTCATATATTAGTGCCGAAGGCTTACCACTGGCAATAAGACTATCGACAACGGGTCCGGCCGCATCTTGACGATCACCTGAAAAAGCTGATGCTGCCCCAATTAAAAAAGTGTTCTTATGCATAAATTTAAAAAGGTAGTTCAGACATGATTGTTGGAAAATCTTGAGTGTTGTACTTAGCTTTTGAGTCCGCCCCTTGTTACGCTAATTTAAGAATTTGATGTATTTTTTCATTTGGTTAATCTTTAAATGGGGTCCCTTGCTCTGCGAGCCAGTCAGCCCAGCCAATCATTGATGGGTTGTGTGGCCTAACTTTGTAATAGCCAATCATTGGCTTCCACTTATCAAGGATTTCACTAAGTCCGTCAACGGCATCCGGTCCGCCAAGTCGCTTGGGCACGAAGTCAATTCGCAGATCTGTCCGCGCATACGATTCGGTATCGAATACCTGCATGCAAGACGAGCGATGACCGCCAAGATCTCCACCCTCGTCGCGCGCCGCAATTACTACTGCCATTAGCCTGTCCTCCAGTATCTGTCCTTCACTTGCGTGCCATGCTGCGTCCATCTTGGGTACAACTTGGGCGGTGAGCAGATAGTTTCCCATTACTAAATAGTTTTGACCTGTGATGGAGCTGCTAAATTCCTTGCACTGAGCTCCTGTGTGTACTGCTGAGCGGCCATGCCTATCAACAATCCCTATTTGACGGTACTCAAAGTGACTGTCGCTTTCAGACAATTCTTTAATCACCTTTTCAGGTGAGTAGCCTAACGCTAGCAACTCAATTGCTAGCGGACCAAGACCCGGGTCTGTATATGCCTGAGTGCTGACAGCGCCAACATTTGCGCGGATGAACGGACAACGCCCACCAACTGATAGCGGGTTAGTGGCTTGGGCAAGTCCGAGTAAGCCAAGTTTAGGGTCGCGTGCGATTACACAAAAAGTCATAGTACTGTTTTCCTTTTATTTAGAAGTCAAATACGGATTTACGGGCAAACCTTTTTTTTGTAGGAAGGCTCTCTTGGGTTCGACCGAGGTTGGATCAAGTGTTCGCTCGACGTAATACGGAATTAGCGGTTTAAACCAGTCGAAAATCTTGCGCAACTCTGCTATCGGCTCTGCGGCTACGTCCACGCGTAAATTTACAATTGGGAAGGGATGCTGTTCATAGACAACCAGTGCAGAAGATGTTTGCCCTTCTTCTTGGCCGCCGGCATCGCGCCCCGCTTCTACCGCGCGCACAAGTCGCTCCTCAAGTTCAAAGGTGCTGTTATTTTCGAAGGCTACTGACATTGCTGCAACTACCTTCTCGCTCACAAGAACGTTACCGGTTGCAACGTAACCGTTGCCTAGCGCTTCACCAGCCCATGAGCGAGCTTTATTACCTGTGTTGACTACGACTTGCCCGGTAAGGTCCAAGATGGCGATTTGTCGATATTCATAGTGCGGATCATCCGCTTTAAGCGCGGCCAAAATTGCAACTGGCGAAAGACCAGTTTTCATGAGCGCTAAGCCTTTTTGTAACTGTCGGTAGTCGCCATGTGCCTGCAATGTCATTACGCCGCGGCCGGGGACTACCTCAGTGCACCGCCAGCCAACGGCGGGGGTGCTCGTGGCTTGGCAAAAGCCTATCTTGCCTGTTCTTCTACAGTGTCCAAGTATGGTGAATGTCATATAAATTTAAACCCATTAAAAGTGACTAGCGCTTGAAAAAATATATCAATCAAACTTTATATTTGCGCCCCGAACGACGCGGGACCACTTGTCTTGGTCTTTTGGAAGAAATGCGTCGAGTTCATCTGGCGTGGAAGGTGCTGGGTCCATACCAGCAGCAATCAACTTCTCGCGCACGTCGGGGGCATTCAGCACCTTATGGATCTCGCGCTGAAGGTACTGAATGACTGCTGGAGGTGTCTTCGCAGGCACCATAAATCCATACCAATTTGTGTACTCAAAGCCAGGCAAACCCGATTCGGAAACCGTTGGCACGTCGGGCAGGTTGCCTGAGCGTTTGGTTGTCGTTACGCCCAAAGCGCGAAGCTTGCCACTGCGAAGATGAGGTAGCGCAGAGGGATCGGAGAAGTAGAAGTCGATTTGTCGCGACATAACAGCTACAAGACCGAGGGCGGTGCCCTGAAAAGGAATATGTAGTGTGTTTATTCCGGCCATCTGATTAAACTGCTCTCCCGCCAAGTGCTGCGAATTTCCGATTCCTGCCGATCCAAAAGTGAGCGCACCAGGTTTTTTAATGGCTGCAGCGATTAAGTCCGCGGTGGTCTTATAAGGCGAATCTGGCGCTACAACCAAAATAGGCGTTTGCAGCACACCTTGGGTAACGCCTGCGAAATCTTTTAAAGAGTAGTTCAATTTTCGGCCCGACCCGCCAGCGATTGTGATGGGCGCTGGCGTTGCCAGCAAAACTGTGTATCCGTCGGGCGTGGCCTTGGCTACTAACTCTGCACCAATGATTCCAGATGCACCTGCCTTGTTTTCGACCAACACGGTTTTGCCCGTATTTTCTGTCATTTTTGCTGAAACTATACGTGCCATGATATCCGGCCCACCGCCTGGGGGGAAGGTGACAACTATTCGAATGGGACGGGAGGGAAAAACTTCCTGGGCCGTGACTTGGGTAGATGCGCCTAAAAACAAACTAGGGGCTAACACCATGAGATTGAATGCGTTAATTAATTTCATTTTTGAGCCTTATTGGAAATTTTTTTATTTCAAAGAGTAATGTTGCTTCTGCGAATCGCGTCACCCCAGAGTCCAAACTCGATGCGCATTTCAGCTAGAAATTCTGCTGGAGATGCGGAATATGTTGGGCTAAAACTGTTTTGCTCCATGATGCTTTTAACTCGATCGTGACGCGCAGCGGTAATTATTTCTGCATGTAGGCTCTTGAGTAGCGAATCGGGCATACGAGCTGGACCGTACACGGCAAAAAAACCGGTTAAGCTCAAGCCCTCAGTGCCGGCTTCGGTAAAAGTCGGAACATCGGGCAAGCTTGGCATTCGGCGAAGACCCGAGACTGCGAGCGGTCGCAGCTTGCCCAAGCGGATAAGCTCTGGGTACATAGGCGCGTTATCAAGGATTAGGTTGACACGCCCTGGCAATAGATCTTTTAAGGCGTCAGATGAGCCTTTGTAAGGCACATGGATCATGTCAAGGGAATGTTTGATGCGAAACACTTCAAGATTGATGTGGCCGCTCCCCCCGGGGCCAACAGTGGCGTACGACACCTTGCCTGGATTTGCTTTGGCATACGCAATGAGTTCTCGCAGATTGGTCACCGGTAACTCACTTGAACACAATAGAGGCTGAGGCACCCGACAAATTTCAGTGATGTACGAAAAGTCCTTGAATGGGTCGTAGGACAGGTCTTTGCGTAAGTTTGGCAGCTGTGTCAACGTCGCTGCATTGGTAAACAGTAGAGTGTTGCCATCGGGCGCTGAACGCATTACCTCTTGTGCGGCAATTACTGTGCTGCCTCCAGGCTTGTTTTCCACGATAAATTGCCGCCCAGTGGACTTTTCTATAAGGTCAGCAATTGTTCGCGCCATAACATCTGTCGAACCGCCAGGCGTAAAGGGTACGATGAAACGTATCGGACGTGAGCCCGCCGATTGCGCAAGGGCTAGACCTAAGGGTGCAAGGCCAGCGGCAGTGACAAAGCAGCGTCTGGTGAGAGAGTGTCTGTACATAATGCCCTTAACTAGTTAAGAAAAACATTTATCAAATTCATGATTGTTCTTGTTTTAATTAACTACAAGCGGGATTACCCTAAAGCAAAGTCTCATTAAATTTAAAAGGTTTGCGGATGGCCTAAAAAGTCTTTTAGTTTTTGAAGAAATGTTGGTTTTGGGGGCTGTTGTTGAGGAATTTACTCAGCCCGCGTAAAGTGATGCTTGAAAATCGGAAAGTATGATCAATTTCGATCTTGCAATATTCTTTCAATGCCAACTGCAAAGTGCCCAAGTTGTTGTCCAGACGATGGATGCACGGAAAATGAAACGACCCATTGACGATCAATATCATCCTGAGTGATGCTTTGCCAATTTTTTCTGTATTCTTCTGGCACATTATTTTTCAGAATGATTTCTACGCTATGAGCAAAGTGCCCAAGTTGGTCTCGAAATGTCGCATCTAATTTGCCAGACTCCCGCCAAAGTCTGTCTATGTCTTTCAGCGTAATACGCTTCCATTCAAAGTATTTCGTTGAATTTTTATTAGGCTGGCTAGATGGGTTGCCGTTAAAGTTTCTTCTGATACCAAGTACTTTTTTTATAAAGAGTATTGCTCGGCGAAGTGTCTTAATCTTGGGGGAAACATGAACAATTTTCCTAGAGCCTTCGGCCGCTTTTTGGATAACCCCCAAAGCTGCCCTATACGCTTCAAACTCTAACAAGTAATCGCCTCTGCAGATATTTGTCGACTTTTTTGTTGGCAGGGGCGGTGGTGTTAGGTTAAGTGTTGGCATGAGGTCAATGACCTCTTTTAAGGTGCCATCAGCATTACGAATTTCTTTTTTCCATACACCACCATCGGTGGCGTGGAAATCTAATGAATTGAATTGGTCCTGAGTTATTGAATAACCACCTTTGCCATAATGAAAGCTGAATGCTTTTATAGTTCCGTCCTCGTACACCGCACAACTTGCGCCTCGGTTATATAGGCTTTTGACTTCTTTAGTTATGGGGCTGATGTCTGCTTTAGTTGGTTGCTCAAACCAATGCTGACTCTTTGTTAGCTTGGCTGATCTGCAAAAGTAAAGGGCTATCAATAAGCCAATTGCTGATGGTATTTCAATCATAAAATTCTCCAATTTAGCCACTTCGACGAATGTCTGGGTGTGGCAATCAGGAACAAATCCACCCAATAACAAAAAAAATTGTCGGTTAAAACTATTTTTTCCCTTGTGATTTTCTTGCTTGATCAAGATGAAACCCAATTGGTTTTTGGGTGTCAAGAATGATTCCAGAAACGCTCACTTGAGGATTCCTATCCCCTAAAATAAATGATTGATCTTGGGTTACAAATAACTTTTTAAGTTGTTCAATTCCGCCGCAATTTGTAAGTTTTTTCTTTGTAACTTTGCGAGCATACTCTTGAGCAAATTGGCGACCCGCATTGGTTGTGATCAAGACTTCAAAGAAGTCTTCAAATATATTTATGTGGCGATGTCCAACTATTTCTCCCCTGTAATTCGTGATCGTCGACTCCCAATAATTACAACCTTTAAGCATTTTTTCCCAATTTGACTGGGATGGTGCCGGTTCTGATATTGCAAAAAAAACTTCCTGACCTCGGAGGTTGTACTCGAAGTCGTATGAAGTTATGCTGAAACTAAAACGATCGCGTATTTCATAGTCTCTAAACCCCTCATATTTCCCGTCTGTCCCGACAAATTTTGATGAGAAGTTTGAGTTAATTAACTCACATGGAATTGATTCGTAAACATTACTAGCGACTGTCTTAGTCATCATCGTAGATTCTTGCTGCCCGTACTCAAACCATCTAGTTCCCTTCCAATACTCATCTTCAGAGTAAATGTTTGATATCCATGAACCTGCAAAATCATTATCTGACTTCCATTTCGAAAGACCAATTAAGAATATCGCCGATCCGAAATTAGGGACTTGCATGATTCGGTTTGTAAAAAATGTATAAAACAAAAAACCCTCGGCAATAGGGCTGAACCCGCTTGGTTGCTTTTGAAGCCGCATCTGCTTACGCAAACCACCTTGTCCGGAAAAACAGGTTGGTACGAGCAAAGCCCGTGTCTTGATGTGTATATATATTTTGATACGGTTTTTTGCGGCTGTCAACAGATTTGGAAAACCCAGAGGCCAAGTTCAACGAGATGATTCGAATATTGTTGAGATAAGCTCGAGCCTGTATGCTGATGAAAAAGCAGCGAGGATCTCAAACATCAAAGACCGCAGGGATGTTATGGCTTGACGCGTGACTGAAAGCTATGAGACTCTAGTCAGTGGGCGGGAGTTAAATTGAAGATGCCTTCCAAACCGTATAAATTTTTCGCAGCTCCGTTACTGCCGAATTCGACAGATCCACTCGCAAATCTACAATTGGCCAATCCAATTGTCCAACAACTCGTAGCCATGCCGAGCGCTCTGGCCATGGCTCGCCATCAGCTTCCTGGCCACCCGCGTCTCGGCCACCCTCGATTCCCCGCAGTAGCCTTTCCTGCAACGGTGCATCCGGATCAGACATGAAGCCGTCAGCGATTCCCTGAACAGTCTGGGGCCCTTTTAAAACATTCCCATAGCACGCGAAATCCGGTCCGACTAGATGCCCAGACCAACCCCTCGTCTTCGCACCTGTATGAACAGCTATGCGCCCCTCCCGATCGATGATTCCGAACTGCCGGTAATCAAAGTCTTCGTCGTTGCTTTGAAATTTACTCATGATGTACTGCGGCGAATGTCCCTGCTGCAGCATCTTTAGCGCTGTCACATCCACTTGCCGCAGGTAGAACGCCTGCGACTTGCTCACGCCGACATTGGCCATGACGCTCTCGTTGCGTCGCCCGCAGGCTATGGAGAAGGTGGAACTGGCTACGCCCAGTTGGCCCGTGCGGGCGCAGCGCCCGATAATGGAATAAGTCATGGCTGCTGATTCTTGCGAGTTTCAAGGATACCGGCGAATTCGCGGGCATTCATGGTCATCCGAGGATTGCGGGCGCGGGCTTCATAGAACTCGGCAGTCGGCTTATAGTCTTCGTACACGCGTCGTAATTCCTTCACCGGATTGTCGTGAAGATCTACGCGCAGGTCATAAAGCGAGTAGTCCAAGGATCCCCACACCACAATCGCAGAGGAACGCAAGGAGCCTGCCATTGTGGTGGCCGTGTTGCCCGCTTCTAGCGTAGCTATCAACCGTTCATCTAAGTCGGCACTTGGGTCATCCTCGAAAGCGCGTTTCATCACTTCCATAATTTCACTGGACGCGAGAACCGCATAACCTTCGCCTTTTCCAGACTCGTCGCCAATCGTGATTACGCTGTTCTCGCGATCGAGGATGGCTACTTGTCGCTCTTGAATGGAATCGTCATCGGCCTGCAGATGCCCGAGTACGACCTTGGGCGACCAACCCTGCGCCAGCAGGTTGACCGCAAGGCGATTTAATCGCGGATGCGGCGTGCCCTGCACCAAGATACCGCCCACACCTCGCTGTATCGCAGCGTCCAGTGTGATACCGCCGGCCAACTGAGGGCTGGCCAAGGCTGCCCCGATCTGGCCGGTGCGTGCGCATCGCGCGATAATGGAGAAGCTCAAATGATCGTCTCCTTAGATCAATCGGCGCGGGCGCCGGAAAGCTTAACGGCGCGAGCCCACTGCACAACCTGTGCTTTCATGTATGCGCTGGTTTCTTCCAGGCTCAGGTCCATCGGGTCGGTCGATAGACCGATGAGGCGATCCCGAACATCGGGGCGTTTAAGCATCGCCGCGGTTTCCGCGTGCAAGCTTCGGAGCACCTGCGGCGGAGTGCCGGTGGGTGCAACAATCGCTGACCAACCCTGAGCAGCGAACCCTGGATAACCGCCTTCCGCGATAGTTGGCACGTCCGGTAAAGATACCGAGCGCCTTCCGGCAGCATTGGCGATCACCTTGAGTCGGCCACTTTTGACGTGAGGCATGGCAGAGGCTGCCGTCTCGAACATCATCGCTATATCGCCGTTGATGAGTGCCGTAAGAGACGGGCCGGCGCCGGCAAAGGGAATGTGCGCGATATTGAGGTCAGCGGCGTTTTTCAGCAACTCCATAATCAGGTGATTGGGCACACCGTTTCCGGAGGAGCCGTAATTAAACTTACCAGGATTATTCTGTACCTGCGCGATTAACTCTTTCAAATTGTTTGCGGGAAAATCCGCTCGCACTACGAGGATGTTAGGCACAGCGGCGATAAGCGCCACCGGTTCAAAGTCCTTCAGCGGGTCGTATGGTAATTTCGTGTAGAGCGAAGGATTGATGGCGAGTGGCCCGCCGCCCGCCACTAGCAACGTGTAGCCGTCGGGTGCGGCATTCTTCACCAACTGGGCACCCAAAATACCTGCGGCGCCAGGTTTGTTGTCCACAAAGAAATTTTGCCCCAACGCAGCACCCAGGTTCTGGGCAACCAGGCGAGCTATCAGGTCAGTGCCTTGCCCAGCTTGAAAAGGCACGACTACACGCACAGGCTTGTTGGGGTAGGGTTGCTGAGCCATAGCTGTTGGCAAGATGCCAAGTAGGCCAACCATCAATGTTAGGTTGAGTCTCAGCTGGCTCAGGAAGAAAAGTGATGTGAACATTCGCATGACAACTCCTTGATAGGCTTATTCAAGAATTTTCAATATACAGTGAATTTTTAATACTGTCTCCTTCTTGAATCGCTAAGCGCTGATTAGCTGTTTTATTTTTTGGCATCTACAAAAACAACGCATTCAGAAAAGATTTTTTGTCCCCGTTTTGTCCCCGCGCCCAGTAGATTGGGGTGCAATAGGGTACAACGAAGTAGAGCTAAGCCCTTGATTTTAAAGACGTAGCTCTATGCGTGCTATGGGGGGTGGCTCCTCGACCTGGGCTCGAACCAGGGACCTACGGATTAACAGTCCGGCGCTCTACCGACTGAGCTATCGAGGAATATTCGGTTGTTAGCCAAAAGTACACAAACAATGAGAGTCTTTA
>Ga0187844_10002955_pt1 | contig 11621 bp, 7 predicted proteins | sample SpaLakP09_SKY_50_FD_134517 | JGI IMG/M metagenome (GOLD analysis project Ga0187844, IMG submission 134517) | Oligotrophic lake water microbial communities from Sparkling Lake, Wisconsin, USA - SP09_SKY_50 | ecosystem: Environmental > Aquatic > Freshwater > Lake | place: USA: Sparkling Lake...
AAAATTTCTGTGGATATTAAATATTGATCTAGTAATGACTGACTCTTGTTTTTAAAAGTATTTTTTTGATCACCCCCAAGGGAATCTTAATAATTTGCTAAATCCCACTCAAATATCCCCGATTATTTACCGCCACTATTAGGGGGATTTTCATCAATAAAGTGAGTCAAAGTCTGTTTTGAGGCGCAGCAAAATCCATCTTTTTGAGAAAGAACCTTTAAAAGCTCTGGAGGAGCAGATTCACATTTGGTTACCAAGCCCTGTGGTTGCTGAGCGGCAAACGTACGGCGGTAATCTGTACCTTGTGACCACCAACCATAAACATAGGCAGTTAACATGGGGGATGGATTTTGCCAAAAGCTGGGATAAGTATCATCGTCAAGAACTAACCTACTGGTTGTTGAGTCGATATTACAAATCTCTTTTGCAAATACCTGTAATTGCAATTGCTGCGTCATTTTTTCTCCCCGAGTAGCGCGCCAAGCATTTGCATAATCTGCTGAGACAGCATAACGCCCATAAGTGGATAGTCCCGCCCCCGTAAAGAGAATTGGCAATATTAATACACAGATGATTTTTTTGGACCAAGCACTTAAGCCGGTAAATGTAAAAATAATGATCAGCAAAAAGATTGGCCAGACAATGCTAGTCTCATAAAAATTCTTCAAGGTCTGCATAAACATCAAGAGCATTAGACTCAGTCCAAGACATGATGCAATAGCCAGAGAATCATTTTTTGTTTTAAACAAAGATAGGCACAGCATTACTACCAAGAGCATTCCGAGTGCTATAAAACCAAATCCTGCATAACGATCACTTATCAGTAATGCGCTAATGAAGAACACTAGCAATATGATCCCTACTGGTATCACTCGTTTACCCTTTTGATATTGGGTCATTACGAACTTAGTTAAATTGATACCAATTAAGCATGCACCCGCAGCCAAGGGTAGCCAGACGGTTTGCTGGGCTAACTCAACTAAAGAAAGATTGGGCATTTGAGAATCAATTACCTTAGCCATCGTTCCTGGTTTAAATTGCGCCCCTTCAATATAAGCGCGCCAGTGAAATAAATTATTAATACCTGAATCTAAAAATCCACGGGGATGCGTTTTTAATAAATGGGGCTGCACAGTGAAATGTGAAATTAAACCCGTGAGCCATTCGGATTCAGCACAGAAAGTGCGTTTTTTCCAAAAAACAATGGTTTCCCAACTTGTCCAGGCCATAAGGACTGTTAGGCACCCTATCAAGGATATCGAATGAATCGAAATCCAACACAAAACTAATATCACTGGTAAAAAATAAAGCCCTTTGGGATGAGCTGCAGCAATCAAGCAAGCTAAAAGACCAAATATGCTAGCGAGCAGTACTTTCATGCCCAAGGTAGTCGGTGGCCACTTACGAGCACCATACATCACAATCAACGCTAGAGTTAGCCAAATGAGAATCGATTGCTCGGGACGATTAAATACCATCAGGTAAGGCATCACCCCAAATGAGAAATAGGCTGCCACAAAAAGAAAAGCGATCTTGTAAGACAACTTAGCGTTGATGCTAAAAAATTTAGCCCATATCAATATAAGTACCAAAAAAATAGACCATCCATATTGACGCAATTTAAAAGGATTACTGGCATCTGCGTAGAGCCATGCGTCTATCCAGCGTGCTGGATACCAAGTGATTGGTGGATCTAATAAAAAATTATCTACACAAGCGGGAAATAAGTAAATCAGCTTTCCACCGTCTAAAAATAGTCGCGAAATGGTTAGCTTCCACTGGGGCTCATCTCCATAGATGGGGACATAATAGGAAATCCACATGCTGTAGCAAAAGCAAGCCAAAAATAACAGTGCTAGGACTGAAAATATAGTCTTTTGCTTTCCTGCCAAGCTATCGCTATTGACTGTTCTCATGAGATCGGTTTTTACGCTCTAAGCACGTGCAATACGCCCAAAAATACGCACTTGGATAGAGAGAGAACTTTTTAATAAGAGTGTAAAAAATGGCCTCGCATTACCTGTCACTATCCACAGTCGATAAGCTAAATACACAGTATGCACTTGCATCGATTTAGATAAACTCGCAAATTGATCCTGCAAGTTACTTAATGCTTGCTGGCATGCGTTGATATTATTTTTTACAAAGTCACGGCGCAATTGCTGCGCCGAAAGAGATTGCTCGGTTGATCTAGTGTTTGTAATCGAGCGCTCATGAGTACGGTGTAAATACAAAACGACGTCAACCATCCCAAACTTTGCACCTAACTCTAGGCAGCGTATCCATAATTGATAATCCTCACTAAACCCTGCCCGATAGAGTAAATGATGTTGATCCAAAAAACTTTTACGCATCATCACACTGCCATGAGCATAGGGAACTGTTGTAGCTAAGGTAGCAAGGACTTCATCCATCTGCTTTGGTGCATAGAGCACACCAAACTGCTTTCCCTGCGAATCGATCCGAGCCCAATGTGATCCGCAGATATCCAATTGTTGGTTTTGTATGGCTGTTAGTTGCAAAGCAAATCGCTCTGGCAAGCAAATATCATCACCATCCATGCGAGCAATAAATTGGCCGCGCGCTTCAGAAATTCCTGTATTTAGCGCAGCGACTAAACCCAGATTTTGGGCTTGACTGATTAGACGAATGCGCGGATCACCAAAAGAGCGAATAATCTGTACCGATTGATCAGTTGAGCCATCATCGATAATCAATAATTCAAAATCGACAAAAGATTGCTGGAGCACACTCTCAATGGCCTCCCGCAAATCTTGCTGAGCATTAAAAATAGGCATGATTACCGAAATCAAGGGCGCATTAGTCAAATTTAGCTTTCCTTCGCATAAATAATGCTCGATTCTTGCGTCATGCTTTTACCTTCATTTTTACTGCTCTCTTTACTACTCTCAATAGAATCCGTCAGCCCTAAGCAGCGTATTGCCAGCTAGTCTTGTATTACGCCCCCAATTTTAAAGCCTTTCCAGCCCACTGGCTATAAACCGCTGAGCCATTCGCTGACCCATTACTAGAGCCAGTGATCGGTATTTGCCTATTTTCCCAATCAAAGCAATTTCTTTAAATGATGAGGATCATTACAATTGAATCAACCCTGCGGGCTCTTTTAGCCATATAGTAAATCTTCTTTTTAATTTTTCTAATCGCCTATTCACCATCAACATTACAGTGCAACTTAAGTTTAAATTCCCAACAAACTCTCCCCCAAATCCAGCTATGAATATTTGGGTAGCAGTATTTTTTGGGATTTTCTTTGTCATCGGTCTTTTTAGCTATTCTGACTACGGAGTCTCTGCCGATGAAGCAACGCAGAGAGGCATTGGTGAAGTGAGCCTGAGTTACGTGAATCGCGTAATCCCACTACCATTTTTGGATCGTCCTGTCCCAATGGATGGACCTGCCGAATCGATATTTGAAACGCAGCGTGATCGCGCATATGGCGTTGCCTTTGAATTACCTGCTGAATACTTAATTCAGGCCTTTGGCATCAGAGATGCGCAAGCCTTTCATTTTCGTCATCTGCTCAATTTTCTATTGTTTTATGTAGCAGTGTATTTTTTCTATCGGCTGCTTTGCATTCGATACCAAAATCAAACGATTGCACTACTTGGTGCGACGCTACTCGTATTGAGTCCACGTATTTTTGGCGATGCGTTTTTTAATGATAAAGATCTCGTTTTTCTTTCGCTATTTGTGATTGCGAGCTTTACCTTGGTGCAATGGCTCACCAAACCGAACTATCAATCTCTCATTCTTCATGCTTTAGCCTGCGCCTTGGCAATTGACGTTCGTATTATGGCGATCATTTTGCCGGCACTCACCATGGTTGTTGTACCAATCTGGCAAAAAGAACAAGGGCTATCCATTAAAAAAATAATTGCTCAGCTATTGATCTATGTCATCTGCCTCATCCTTTTAGTGATCGCCTTTTGGCCTTGGCTATGGACAAACCCTCTTGGTCATTTCTTAGAGGCCTTTTGGCGCATGGCACGTTTTGAAAATGTCATGGAAATGCGATTTTTAGGAAAAATTATTGATGGTGGAAAGCTCCCTTGGTCTTACGTCCCCGTCTGGTTAGGCGTCACTACCCCAATGCTCTACAGCATCTTATTTTTTGTTGGAGTTGGCGCTATTGCCTATCAAACCTGGAAGCTACGCGTACAAGTATTGCGTGATCCTGGACCTTTTCAAGATATGGTCTTTTTGGTTTTATTTTTTGCCCCCTTAGGCGCAGTCATTATTTTGCATTCAGTCCTATACAACGGCTGGCGCCAGATGTACTTTATCTATCCAGCTTTTATTGTGATTGCTACTCGGGGTTTATATGCTTTATGGAATATCTGTAAAGATCGTCAGCTATTAAAACCCCTCTTAGCATGTCTATTGACATTTTGCCTATTGCATACCACTTATTGGATGGTGCGCTGGCATCCATATCAGTATCTGTACTTTAACGTTCTAGCTGGAGAATCCTCTAAACGCTTTGATGTCGATTATTGGGGGGTGGCCTATCGGGAGCCTATATTAGCTATCCTCAATCAAGATCCCACTAAGAAATATGCTATTTATGATGCTTATAGCGATGGTCCGATTTTTGATAATCCTAAACGTATTCATTGGGGTTATTGGCAGCTACCCCATGGCATCAATATACTGAACTTACCTGCAGAACAACGTGCACGTATTATTGGCGACCGTACCGAAGTCTGCTCTGACTATGTCTTTACTACCCTAATGGGTAATCGCCAGCAATACCTCTTAAATAAACCAGAGTTTTCCGTTTTTCATGAACTTAAAGTCGATGGACAGATTGTGTACACCACCTTTAAGCGCAACGTTAATTTATATGAGTACTATGCTCCGGCATTAGGCAAGGTGATTGATTTTGGTAATCGTAATACCCAGTGCTTTTTAACGAAAGATTGGGGGCAAAATGAAGACTGGGGGGTCTGGTCTACCGGAGTCGATCCGCAGCTAGCATTATTTATGCCTAATGGTAAGCCCAAAACATTGACTCTAGATCTGCGCGCCTTTATTCAATCTAAGCATCCTACTCAACAAGTGAATATTAGCCTTAATGGCGAACCGCAAAAAACCGTTACTCTAAATAAGTTCGATAACAACCAGATTGAATTAGCCATTCCACCAAGCGCCTATGGTAAAGAATGGATGAATCTGAGTTTTAATCTACCGCAAGCCATTAGCCCTAAAGAATTGGGAATGGGCGAAGATACTCGTCAGTTGGGTATTGGCCTAGTGAGTGCGGTGTTTAGGTAGGATGAGTGAACTTTGATATCCAATAAAAAGAAATGGGGTAATTATGGCGACAGTGAAAGGTAATGCCTATACTGACTAGACTATTTAAAGTGAATTAAAAACTATGCTTACTGAAGAAAATCCATTAATCAAAAATTGATTCGTATGAATTTATTTAGGCTATTCAGTTAAGGAGTGTTAGATGAAAAAAAACCGATTCGATACAAAACTAGAGGCAGAGTTTGATTTACTTGCCGATGAATACTATAGTCAACACAAAGCCAATGTTGCCATTACGGGAGAAGATCCTGAGTATTTTTCTAAATATAAAATAGCTGATTTTGCAAAGTCTTTTAAAGACGGCGTATTACCAAAAAAAATCTTAGACTTTGGCTCTGGCATTGGTAACTCAATTCAATACTTTAGAGAGTATTTTCCCAACAGTCATCTGCACTGTGCAGATGTTTCAGCAAGAAGTATTGAGCTTTCAAAAACTAGATTTCCTGGTGATGAAGTCTATCTCCAAATTGACGATCTCATACCGATGCCTGATCACAGTTTCGATGCGGTCTTTAGTGCATGTGTTTTTCATCACATTCCCCATGAGGAACATGCGAAATGGATTATTGAATTAAGAAGAGTAACGCGTCCAGATGGGGTTTTAGCAATTTACGAACATAACCCATTAAATCCATTGACTGTAGCTGCGGTAAATACCTGCCCTCTCGATGCGAATGCTAGACTCATTCGAGCGGGTATGATGCAACAAGATCTGATAAAAAATGGCTGGAAAGACACAAATATTGAATACAAATTATTTTTTCCAGCAGCCTTAAGGTCCTTGAGATTTCTTGAGCCCTATCTTCGTAAAATTTTCTTAGGGGCGCAATGGAGGCTAACGGCCAAAAATAGGCCTTAAAAAATGTGCCCCAAAATCGTAAACTATAAAAACAGTGCTAATGATTATGTGTTTTTAATAGAAGTTCTCAAATAAACCGTTCTCAAATGAATAAAATCAAGATTTCACTACGGCCAATATCTTTAGCCTTTAAGTATTTATACTGAAATATATGATGGCTAATAAAAATGTAATTTTAAAGCCCAATCCTTGAGAGTTATTGTAAATGACAAATAAGCAAACCTCAGCATCAATAAATCTTGGAATTGTTGTCCCTTGTTTTAACGAAGAAGAGGTTCTTAATGCAACAAATTCTCGTTTAATTACCCTTCTTCAAGAAATGCGGGAGGAAGGTCTCATTAATCAACAAAGCTCAATCTGCTATGTTGATGATGGAAGTCATGATGGTACTTGGGCACTTATTCGAGAGTTGACCTCCACTCATCATGAGGTTTGTGGGATTAGGTTATCACGAAATCGAGGGCATCAAAATGCCTTACTCTGCGGCCTTCTAACAGTTCCTGGTGACATTATTATTAGTATTGATGCAGACCTACAGGATGATCCCGGCGTAATCCCGCAAATGATTAAACACTACTTAAATGGGTGTGAAGTGGTGTATGGCCTACGCCAGAGACGAGATTCTGATACCTTTTTTAAACGGATAACAGCTGAAGGGTTTTACAAGCTGATGTCCATTATGAAAGTGGACATTCTATTTAATCATGCCGATTATCGACTTTTAAGTCGCCGTGCTCTTGATGCGTTGTCCGAGTATCGTGAGAGCAATCTTTTTCTTCGTGGCTTAGTACGTCAAATTGGATTTAAGAGCGGAATTGTAGAATACGACCGAACAGAACGATTGAGAGGAGAATCAAAATTTCCCTTAGGTAAAATGCTCTCTTTTGCTTGGCAAGGGGTTACCTCCTTCACTACAGCCCCTTTACGCCTTATTACTGCAGCCGGTGTAATTGTCTCGTTTGTCAGTATCGCACTTGCAATTTGGGGTCTTTTCGCGAGTGTATTTACGAATAAAGCGCTGCCAGGCTGGACATCTACCGTTGTGCCCATGTATTTTCTTGGTGGAGTTCAATTACTAAGCTTGGGTATCATAGGTGAGTACATCGCTAAAATTTATATGGAGAGCAAGGGTCGTCCTCGCTTTCATATTGATGAACTCAGCGGCGAAGCCTTAAAAGACCGAAAAAGTAATTAATACTACTTAAGCCGTAATCTTTTATGAAAACTGATGACTATTAAGCGCGAATGAATGCGGACTAAGCTACTTTTCACTAAATCATCTTACCTCCCAATACTTTGGGTAGCCTTGGTTTTTTGTATGTGGAACTACCTTAGCCTAGGTGCTTTTTCAATTAGTGGATTGATTGCTATTTTATCAATCATTTTTTTTAGCGCTCTACTGGGGGATGTATTCTGGATTCACGCGTTAAAACAAAGTTCGCAATTTGACTTCCTCGCTTTTAAAATACTGGTTGGTTTATTACTGGGAAATTGCCTCTTATTTTTCATTTCCCTAGTGCTACCATTTGGCTTAATTTGGGATTGGATAATCTTAATTGGGCTAATCTCACTATTAAGTTTTAGCACAAGAAGATCTTTAAAAGGTGCTTTTGCGGTACAGTGCCCGTCAGAAAAAGTACTTCTTTTTCTCTTACCGCTAATTACCACTTGGTGGGTACAACAATTACTACAACCCCCTTACCAGGTTGGTGAGGAAATACGCTTTTGGGGCTCTTCAGATGTCCTTACCCATATGGCTCAATTAGGGGTACAGTCTCGGGGCTATGGTTTAAGTGCGATGTCTGATTATCTGATGGCCGGCGCTCCTTTGCACCCCTATCATTTTGCAAGCTATCTATTTCCTGCCTTAGTTGCCAAGACACAAAATTACGATAGCTTGGTTGCTTACTCAAGTTTTTTACTACCAGTAGGAATTTTCGTTCTAGGTTTAAGTGCCTACGTAATGGGAAGAAATCTATTTGGTGCCTATGCTGGTCTTGTAGCGGGCATTGGGATTTTGCTAGTTCCTGATGCTTTTCAACAAGGTTTTGGTAACTTATTTTTAGGACAAAGTTACTGGCTCATGCAAAGTATTCCAGCAATGCCTTATGGAGTAGCTGCATGCGCACTGGTATTTGTCTTTTTATTTGAAGGTTTTCGCACGCAGTCTTGGCGCTGGGTATTAGCTTCCTATGTTTTTGTTTTAGTTGTTCTGTTATATAAGGCCCACCTATTTGTTGCGATATCTTGGCCAGCACTGATATTACCTGCCCTCTTTATGGGTCATTTTTCTAAAATCACTCGGACTATTAGTGTTGTTGTGCTCTCCCTGATCTTCTTTACCAGCCTTGAAGTATCACAACTCTCTTCGAGCATGCCAACCTTAAAACTAAATGGCGCAGGATTTACCGACTACACTCATTGGCTCACTGAAATTCAAGCACCCGGCTGGATTAAAACCATGGTGACTTTACCCAGCGTACAAGAGCATGGTCGCGCGTATCTAAAAATTTTTGCTTACATCGTGATGGTGCTTCTTTGTTCTATAGGGATCGCTTTTTTGATTTATCCCTTACTGAGTCGAAAGCTATTCAAAGAAAAGCCAATCTATATTGGACTATTTCCATATCTTGTTGCTGTAATTTATCTCGTCATGGCATTAGGCTTTGCACTTGAAACGCGCGGGATTGGTAGGCCAGAAGAATTACAACATCGCCCCTTTATTTGGGCTTACTTTGTTTTTACCGTTTGGACATTAGCGGGAACTTATTGGTTTTTCTATGCCTACCACCCCCCTTCAAAATGGGCGAAGATAATATTGCTGGTTAGTGCATGCTGCTTACTGGTTGTTCCCTGGCGTTTTAGTGAAGGAGTGCAAAATTTAGAGGTTGATGGCGGAATTATCCATATACCATTTTGTCAATATCAAGCTACGCAGTACCTTACTCAGCATAGCGAACCTGATGCACTGATTCAAGATAGCGACTCTAGCATAGCCACAGCAGCCCTATCTGGTCGGCAAAATTGGCTTTCACTTTACTACCATCGATTACCCGCTGGCTACTTAACACGAACAGAGCAATTAAAAGCCATATTGCAATCGAGTAGTGCCACTGAAATCAGTCAATTTATGATGAGCAACCGTATTCAATACTTCATCGCGAGACCTGGCACTCTTATCCAATGGAATCTTTTTTATCCAGATTCAATCATTTATGAATGCAAAGGTTATCGCATATTTCGTTTTCAATGATTTCAAAACATTTCATTAGGTTTATCTAAAAGTAAAAGAATTTCAGTTTGAACAAACTTGAAAATAACCATATCCCCTATCGCCCTGATATCGACGGTTTACGGGCGATTGCAATTGTCCTGGTAGTTACTTTCCACACATTTCCTAAGCTATTGCCTGCAGGTTTTATTGGTTTGGCGATCTCAACCCAATGACTAGTATTGATATGGTGATGATGAGGTCATATCAAATCGACCTTGAATCCAGCCCTCGCTAAATGCGAGGCTGGAGCAGCTAAGAGCGCATAACTATAGCCAAATATCAAGGTATTCAAGTGGGTAAACCATTTGGAGAGAAATAGCACGCCGTGTCAGTATCGCCAAAAGATATTTTTGCGATAGCTCGAATATTTTTCAAATTTACTTATTCGAGGGTCTAAAGAAGGACCTATTACTGAAAAGTAGTTTGCTGAAAATATCCCGTGAACATTGGCAGTGAAACATTCATGAGCACCACCATTAATACTAGGCACAAAAACGAGGCTGCCATTAATGGTGTTTCTTTCCACAACTTTTCTGGGGCCTGCGCAACCCCGTCCTCTTTAAAAGCCAAATTCAAATACATCGCCATAATAAAAGCGATCAAGGGAAATGACAAAATAAGCTCTAGCCGATAGCGCATTACAAAGGCACCGAAAAATAACATTGAAGTAGCAGCATAAAACATAATCGAGACCAGTAAATTTTGCTCGGTGTAGTAGGCAAACGATTTGCGATATTGCCGGGCAGAAATATTTTTAGAGATATCACGCATTTCTGCAAAACGCTTAATCGCCATGAGATAGGCGCCAATCATCCAGTAGGAGATCAATAAAGAAACAGGGATGGTGACTGGCGGCGAAACCATGTACCAACCAATCAATAAGCGAATCGGGTTATTAATCGACTCGACCAATACATCCACATATGGCACATCCTTAGCGCGCACTGGCCGAATGTTGTATATGCAGCCCATCACCCATAACCATAAAAGCACCCAAAATAAGGCCTTAGAAACTAGTGAAGCTAGCGCTAGGCCTACCAACATCAAAACGATCCACTGCACATATCCTAAGGGGATATTGACTTGACCTGATGGGGTTGGACGATTTTTCTTAGTTGGATGAAGCGCATCAAAAGGGGCATCCAAAATCTCATTAATCACGTAATTACTAGAAGCAATCAGTCCGGCCGCTAAAAAACCAATCACAATATTGATAAATAATTCAAAGCCAATACTTTGGGGATAAATACTGATCGCAATCAGAAGGCCGGGAATAATAAAGACATTCTTAATCCAATGATCAAAGCGACATATTTGCAAATGTCCGGAAAACGTTGCTAGGCTTCTTTGTGTGGTCATAGGTGTCATTTTCAAAAACCTGAGTACTGCTGGGCAAATACCATGCGTAGTTTATCACCAGGCTTAGTAATTTGAGACTCAAAATTATCCTAAGTGATTGATGTTTAAAGCAATTTAATCGAACGGGGCTCTAGCTACTTGTTATAATCAGGTCCTAAGTTCATCCTTATTATTGCTTTAGCGCCCTCTTCCACCATTTTAAAAAAATATCCTCGCCCTATGCAAATCATTGAAGCTCAAACTATTGCAAAAGATTATTGGAAGAATCTTTGGAAGCGAAGAGAGCTACTCTATTACCTTGCAAGGCGCGACTTAATTGTTCGCTATAAGCAGACTTTTGTTGGTGTAGCCTGGGTAGTGATCAAACCTTTTTTGACGATGGTCGTATTTACCGTCATTTTTGGTCAGCTAGCGAATATGGACTCCAAGGGTTTGCCATATGCATTTATTGTCTACGCTGGGGTATTGCCTTGGTTTTTATTTGCCAGCTTATTAGCCACTACAAGTGACTGCCTTTTGGCAAACTCGGGAATGCTAACTAAAGTGTATTTCCCAAGATTAATTTTTCCCATCAATATTTTTATTGTTTCAATGGTGGACTTTGTAGTCTCGTTTAGCTTGCTGGTTGCCATGATGATTTGGTACCAAATCGCACCATCATGGCAGATTATTTTTTTTCCGGTATTTATTTTAATGACAGCTGCATTTGCCTTGGGCTTAGGAATGATTGCTGCAACGCTCAATGTTAAATATCGTGATTTTCAACAGCTCATCCCCTTCATTTTGCAATTGGGA
>Ga0187844_10002956_pt1 | contig 11617 bp, 6 predicted proteins | sample SpaLakP09_SKY_50_FD_134517 | JGI IMG/M metagenome (GOLD analysis project Ga0187844, IMG submission 134517) | Oligotrophic lake water microbial communities from Sparkling Lake, Wisconsin, USA - SP09_SKY_50 | ecosystem: Environmental > Aquatic > Freshwater > Lake | place: USA: Sparkling Lake...
AATCGTCACGTTGGCCACCTGGTCGCCACTGGGGAAAGTGCGCATTTCAGGGTCGCGGCCCAGGTTGCCGACGATGATGACTTTGTTTACGGATGCCATGGTGCTGTCTTTGCCTTAAAGGGAGGAAAGCGCCGGATTTGGAGAGGATTCCGGGCGCCAAACGCGCCATTGTGCCGCAACCGGGGGGCAAGGGAAGCCCCTGGGGCACGGCTGCGCCCCCGGTTCAGTGCCCGCCGCGCCCCACGGGGCGCAGGGGCCAGGTCAGCACCAGCCACAGGGCCGTGAGGGCGGCGGTGGCCACAAACAGCCCCGGAGCCCCAGCCCATTTCACCAAGGCGCCGCCCAGCGCACCCCCTGCAAACAGGCCCAGCGACTGCAAGGTGTTGTAGGTGCCCAGCGCCGCACCGCGCAGCTGCGGCGGCGCCATGCGCGACACCAGGCTGGGCTGGCTGGCTTCCAGCGCATTGAAGCCGCAGAAGAACAGGAAGAGCAGTGGCCCCAGCACCCACAGCGTGGCGGGCTGGCCGCTGGCCGCCAGCAGCCCCAGCCCCGCCTGCACCACCAGCACCAGGGCGATGGCGCCCAGCAGGGCAGCGCGCAGCCTGCCCGCACGCTCCAGCGCAAACAGGCCGCCCATGGCCACAAACGACAGCACCACCGCAGGCAGGTACACCTGCCAATGCTGGTCCTTGGCCAGGCCCGCCTGCACCAGCATCGCAGGCACGGCCACCCACATGGACAGCTGCACCGTGTGCAGCACAAACACGCCCAGGTTCAGGCGCAGCAGGTCGGGCTGCGTCCACACCTCGGCCAGCCGCCCCCGGGGGGCGTTCTGGTGCCGGGCCGGTTCGGGGGGCACCCACCACACCACCACCGCCACACCCGCCAGCGCCAGCGCGCAGGTCAGGCCAAACAGCCCGGCCAGCCCGATCTGGGCCGTGAGCACGGGCGCCAGCACCAGCGCCACGGCAAACATCAGGCCGATGCTGCCGCCCACCAGCGCCATGGCCTTGGTCCGCACGGCGTCCCGCGTCTGGTCGGCCAGCAGGGCCGTCACGGCGGCCGACACGGCCCCCGCGCCCTGCAGCGCGCGGCCCAGCAGCAGCCCGGTGAGCGAATCGGCCAGGGCGGCCAGCAGGCTGCCCGCCGCAAACACCAGCAGGCCCAGCACGATCACCCGCTTGCGGCCAAACCGGTCCGACGCGATGCCCAGCGGCAATTGCAGCACCGCCTGCGTCAGGCCATAGATGCCCATCGCCAGCCCCACCAGCGCCGGGTCGTCGCCCCCGGGGTACTTGCGGGCCTCCAGCGCAAACACGGGGAGCACCAGGAACAGGCCCAGCATGCGCAGCGCAAAAATGAGGGCCAGGCTCACGCTGGAGCGGCGCTCCAGCGCGGTCATGGGGGTGGCAGGGGCAGAAGGCTGCGGGGCAGCTGCGGCTGGCAGGGAGGAAGAATCCGGCACGGTGTGCGCTATGGCCCAAAAAAGCAAAGGAGGGATTTTCGCCCATTGGCCCCCGGGCCGCTGACTGGAGCCGACCCGGCGGCCCGGGCTTTCAGGTTTTATCCCGCCTTGGGGGCCAGTCCATCCGCACCATCCGGGCGGCGAGCAGGCCCAGCGCCCAGGGGCGCTGCCGATGGGGCGGGAATGTGGGCGCCGACGGAGGATGTGAGGCTGCACGCCAAGGGCGGGTGACCTATCATGGTCGGTTTTCCCGCACCGAGCCCGCCCGTGACCCCTCCCCCCATTGCCGACGACCGATCCGCCGATGGTGTGTACCTCGCCCGTGCCCTGCGCGAGCAGCGCATCAGCATCCGGGGGGCGCGCACCCACAACCTCAAGAACATCGACCTGGACATCCCGCGCAACCAGCTCGTGGTAATCACCGGGCTGTCGGGCTCGGGCAAGTCGAGCCTGGCGTTCGACACGCTGTATGCCGAGGGCCAGCGGCGGTATGTGGAGAGCCTGTCGGCCTATGCGCGGCAGTTTCTGGGGCGGCTGGACAAGCCCGATGTGGACCTGATCGAAGGCCTGTCCCCGGCCATCAGCATCGAGCAAAAGGCCACCAGCCACAACCCGCGCTCCACCGTGGGCACGGTGACCGAGATCCACGACTACCTGCGCCTGCTATATGCCCGCGCAGGCACGCCGTTCTGCCCCGACCACGGCCTGCCGCTGGCGGCGCAGACCGTGAGCCAGATGGTGGACGCCGTGCTGGCGCTGCCCGAGGACACCAAGCTCATGGTCCTCGCCCCCGTGGCGCGAGAAAAGAAGGGCGAGTTCACCGAGCTGTTTGCGCAGATGCAGGCGCTGGGCTACATCCGCTTTCGCGTCGATGGCCAGATCTACGAACACGAGAGCCTGCCCGCACTCAAGAAGACCGAGAAGCACGACATCGACGTGGTGATTGACCGGGTGAAGGTGCGTGCCGACCTGCAGCAGCGCCTGGCCGAGAGCATTGAAGCGGCCCTGCGCGTGGGCGGCCACGACGGCAACGGCCGCGTGCTGGCGCTGGAGATGGACACGGGGCAGGAGCACCTGTTCAGCAGCAAATTTGCATGCCCCGTCTGCAGCTACTCGCTGGCCGAGCTGGAGCCGCGCCTGTTTTCGTTCAACTCGCCCATGGGCGCCTGCCCAGCCTGCGACGGCATTGGCCAGCGCGAGGTGTTTGATGCGGCGCGGGTGGTGGCCTTCCCCACGCTGAGCCTGGCCAGCGGCGCCATCAAGGGTTGGGACCGGCGCAATGGCTACTACTTTGCGATGCTGGAGAGCCTGGCGCGGCACTACGGCTTTGATGTGGAGGCGCCGTTCGAGTCGCTGCCCGCCACGGTGCAACACGCCATCCTGCATGGCTCGGGCGAAGACGAAATTGCGTTCAGCTACATCCTCGACAGCGGCGCCAACAAGGGCAAGGTCTACAGCAAGAAGCACCCGTTCGAAGGCATCCTGCCCAACATGGCGCGCCGCTATCGCGAGACCGACTCGGTGGTGGTGCGCGAAGACCTGGCCCGCTACCGCAGCACCCAGCCTTGCCCCGAATGCCACGGCGTGCGCCTGCGCCGCGAGGCCCGCCATGTGAAGGTGGGCGAAGGCCCGCAGGCCCGCGCCATCTACGAAGTGAGCCACGCCACGCTGAGCGACGCCCATGCCTGGTTCAAGGCCCTGCAGCTCACCGGCGCCAAGGCCGAGATTGCCGACAAGGTGGTGCGCGAGATCGCCACGCGCCTGCAGTTTTTGAACGACGTGGGCCTGAGCTACCTGAGCCTGGACCGCAGCGCCGAGACGCTATCGGGCGGCGAGGCCCAGCGCATCCGCCTGGCCAGCCAGATCGGCTCGGGCCTGACGGGCGTGATGTATGTGCTCGACGAGCCCAGCATCGGCCTGCACCAGCGCGACAACGACCGGCTGATCGGCACGCTGCAACACCTGCGCGACATTGGCAACAGCGTGCTGGTGGTGGAGCACGACGAAGACATGATGCGCGCCGCCGACCATGTGATCGACATGGGCCCCGGCGCGGGTGTGCACGGCGGGCGCGTGATGGCGCAGGGCACGTACGACGAAGTGCGTGGCAATGCGCAGTCGCTCACAGGCCAGTACCTCTCAGGCGCACGCACCATTGCCGTGCCAAAGCGCCGCACGCCCTGGCTGCCGGTGCTGGACCAGCCCGCGCCGGTGGTGGAGGCCAAAGCCAAGTCGCGCTTTCCGCAGACCGAGGCCAGCAAGCGCCGCGCCGAACGCATGGCCGAACACCATGCGCGCCAGGGCGCCGTGCAGGCGCTGCGCGTGGTGGGCGCCACGGGCAACAACCTCAAGGGCGTGACGGTGGACTTCCCGGTGGGGCTGCTCACCTGTGTGACGGGCGTCTCGGGCTCGGGCAAAAGCACCTTGGTCAACGACACGCTGTACGCCGCCGTGGCGCGACAGATCCACCGCGCGCACGAGGAGCCTGCCGCGCACGAAGAGATCGTGGGCATCGAGTATTTCGACAAGGTCATCAACGTGGACCAAAGCCCCATTGGCCGCACGCCGCGCAGCAACCCTGCGACCTACACGGGCCTGTTCACCCCCATCCGCGAGCTGATGGCCGAGACCAACACCGCCAAGGAACGCGGCTACGGCCCGGGGCGCTTCAGCTTCAACGTGTCGCAGTCTTCGGGCGGTGGCCGTTGCGAGGCCTGCCAGGGCGATGGCGTGGTGAAGGTGGAGATGCACTTTCTGCCCGACGTGTACGTGCCCTGCGACATCTGCCACGGCCAGCGCTACAACCGCGAGACGCTGGAGGTGCAGTGGAAGGGCAAGAACATTGCGCAGATCCTGGAGCTGACGGTGGAGGACGCAGCGGCGTACTTCAAGGACGTGCCCACCATCGCGCGCAAGCTGCAGACGCTGCTGGATGTGGGCCTCTCCTACATCCGCCTGGGGCAGGCCGCCACCACGCTGTCGGGCGGCGAGGCGCAGCGCGTGAAGCTGGCGCAGGAGCTGAGTAAGCGCGACACGGGCCGCACGCTCTACATCCTGGACGAGCCCACCACCGGCCTGCACTTTGCCGACATCGACCTGCTGCTCAAGGTGCTGCACCAGCTGCGCGACGCGGGCAACACCATCGTGATCATCGAGCACAACCTCGACGTGATCAAAACGGCCGACTGGCTCATCGACATGGGCCCCGAGGGCGGCGCGGGCGGCGGCACCGTGGTGGGGGTGGGCACGCCCGAGGAGCTGGCGGCCAACCAGGCCAGCCACACGGGGCGGTATCTGGCGCCCTATCTGCAGTCAAAATTGAAGTAAAAAGGCCGTTTGCGCGCGATGGGAATACCTTTTAAGCTATCAAAATAATAGTAATTGCGCAGACCCTTAGGGCAGGCGCCGCGCCACCTCGGCGTCCAGCGAGCCCATGAAGGTCTCCACCGCCCGGGTGTAGGGGCTCTCCAGCCCCAGCTGGGCGTTGATTTCGCCGTGGCTCAGGTCCTGCGGCAGCACCTCGGCGCGGCCGCCCAGGCCGTGCACGTGGCGGGCCAGGGCGTCGGCCTGGTGGCAGGGCTGGTCGGCGCGTTCGGTGGAGCACACCATCTGCACCGGCGGGGCGCCCGCCGTCCACTGGTGCAGGGGAGACAGCAACCGCCAGTAGGCCGGGTCGGCGCCAAACGCGTCGTCGTACAGCGGCATGTGGGGGGCGCGCATATAGGCGGGCACATTCATCACCGCGCTGTCGAGCACCACCGTGCCCAGCCAGGGCCAGGCGCCCTCGCGCAGGGCCTGCGGCGCGCGGGCGTTGAGCACAGCCACCAGGTGGGCGCCGGCCGAGTGGCCCATGAGGATGAAGCGGCTGGGGTCGGCGCCCCAGGTGGTGGCGCGCTGCTGCGCGGCCATCAGCGCGGCCTGCACGTCGCGCTCCTGCTGGTCCACGGGGGTGCCGGGCAAAAGCCGGTAGTTCACCGAGATCAGCACAAAACCCCGGGGCACCCAGCGCGCCACCTTCTCCTGCACCACGCGGCCCATGGCCTTGTCGCCATGGCGCCAGCCACCGCCATGCACCATGAAGACCACGGGCGCGCGCACGGCGCTGGCGGTGGAGGAGGACGGGGTGGGCAGGTACACGTCCATGCGCTGGCGCGGGTCGCTGCCATAGGGCACGTCGGCAATGCGCTGCACGCCGGTGGGCAGGGCGGCGGCCTGCGCCTGGGCCTGCTTCTGTGCGATGAGCGCGCGCAGGCGCCCGCCGCCCTGGGCGCCATCGGACGCAGGGGTCTGGGCCCAGGCCGGGGCGGCCAGGGCGAGGGTGGCGACGGCCGCGAGGGTGAGGTGGGTGAAGCGGGTGAAGCGAATGAGCGTGCGATGGACTGTGGGCATGGGGAAGGCTCCTGAGGGCGTGGCGGGGCTGCCGATGACTGACTGTCGCACCCGAAGGTCAGCCAATGGTTGCAGCACGGCGCCAAGTCATGACAAAGCATGACAAACGCGCAGGGGGTTGTCACAGGCTGTCATCACCGGGGCGCTGGAGTGCGGGCGTGGCCCGGGTGGTGCGCGCCGTACCATCGGGCCTGCGCCTTGCCTGGCCACCAACCTCCGCCCCCATGACCGCCACCCTCGCCAAGATCCTGGTCGCCGATGACGAGCCCGAGCTGCGTGCGCTGCTGCAGCGCTACCTGAGCGACCAGGGCTACACCGTGCGCACGGTCGATGGCGCAGGTCCGCTCGATGTGCTGCTGCAGCGCGAGCGCTTCGATGTGCTGGTGCTCGACGTGATGATGCCGGGCGAGGACGGCCTGGCCATCTGCCGCCGCCTGCGTGCGCAGGGCGAGACCATTCCCATCCTCATGCTCACCGCGCGCGGCGACCCGGTGGACCGCATCGTGGGCCTGGAGATGGGCGCGGACGACTACCTGCCCAAGCCCTTCAACCCGCGCGAGCTGCTGGCACGCATCCAGGCCATGGTGCGGCGCCAGCGCCTGCTGGGTGCGCACACCGGGCCGCAGGGCGCGCACGAGCGGCTGGCGTTTGGCGACTTTGTGCTGTGGCCTGCCGAGCGGCGGCTGGAGCGCCGGGGGGAGGACATGCCCCTGACCACCGGCGAATTCGCGCTGCTGCTGGCCCTGGCGCAGAACCCCCACCGCCCCCTGGGCCGCGACCGGCTGCTGGCCCTGGCCTATGGGCCCGACCACGCCGCCACCGACCGCAGCATCGACGTGCAGATCATGCGGCTGCGCAAGCTCATCGAGGCCGACCCGGCCCAGCCGCGCCACATCCGCACCGTGTGGGGCGTGGGCTATGTGTTTGTGCCCGACGGCGCCGCGCCGGGCGGGGGGGCGCAGCCATGACGGCGCCCATCGCCACCGCCCGCCGGGGGCTCTGGCCGCGCAGCCTGCTCGGGCGCAACCTGCTGCTGATGGCCGGGCTCATCGTGCTGGGGCAGCTGCTGGCGGCCGTGCTGGTGCGGCAGATGATCTTCCAGCCCCGCGTGGCGCTGGTGGCCGATGGCGTGGCCCGCAACGTGGCCGCGCTGCGTGCGGGGCTGCAGGCGCTGCCCCCGGCAGAGCGGGCCGCATTCGTCGAGGCCTTCAACCAGCAGGCGGTGGCGGCCACCCCGCCCGTGGCGCCGCAGAGCGCTGCGCGGCGTGCACTGCTGTCGCCCATGGAGCGGCAGTTTGTACAGGCCGTGGCGCGCCGCCTGGGCGTAGACGATGCTGCCACCGCCCCCCAGCCCCTGTGGCGCCGCGACAGCACCGGCATGCTGGCCCTGCGTGTGGACCACCCGGGTGCCGATGGCCCCGAGAGCTACTGGCTCAACCTGCCCAGCGTGTTCCCCACACGCACCTTCACCGGCGCCTGGCTGGCCGCCACGCTGGTCAGCATGCTGCTGGCGCTGCTGGGCGCGTGGTGGCTGCAGCGCCACATTCACCGCCCGCTGGCGCAGGTGGTGTGGGCGGCGCGCCAGCTGGCGCAGGGCCAGCCCCCTGCCGTCCTGCCCGAGGCCGGGCCGGAGGAAATCGCCACCGTGGCCCGCAGCTTCAACCACATGGCGCAGAGCCTGGCCGCCGCCGACCACGAACGGGCGCTGATGCTGGCGGGTGTGTCGCACGACCTGCGCACGCCGCTGACCAAGCTGCGCCTCTCCGTGGAGATTGCCGGTGCGCAGGTGGATGCCCCGCTGGCCGCCAGCATGGCGCGCAGCATCGACGAGATGGACGGCATTGTGGGCCAGTTCCTGCAGTTCGCGCGCAGCGGCGAGGCCGAGGCGCCCACCCCCGCATCGCTCAACGACCTGGCCCAGGCCGTGGCCGAGGCGCAGGCCGACCATGGGCGCACCGTGCGGCTGGAGCTGGGCGCGCTGCCCGACGTACCCGTGCGCCCCCAGGCCCTGCGCCGCGCGCTGGACAACCTGGTGGAAAACGCCTGGCGCCACGGCCAGCCGCCCGTGGTGCTGCGCACTGGGGCGGATGCCGACGGCGTGTGGCTGGAGGTGCAGGACCAGGGCCCCGGCATCGGCGCCGACGACATCGACCGCATGCGCCAACCCTTTGCACGCGGCGGTGGCATGGCGCGCACCGGCCCGCCGGGTGCGGGCCTGGGCCTGGCCATCGTGGAGCGCGTGGCACGCAGCCACGGCGGGCGGCTGGAGCTGCACAGCGCGCCGGGCGCGGGGCTGCGCGCGCGGCTGGTGCTGCCGTTTCAAGCAAAAATGGGCGCTACCGCCTGATGGTATTGCCTCTATGGCTATTAAATAGATAGCTATAGAGGGTTATGGCGTGGTGCGCCCGCCCAGCTTGCGGTACAGCGTCTGGCGGCTGATGCCCAGCTGGCGCGCCGCCTGCGACATGTTGCCGCGCGCGGCCTGCAGCGCCTGGTCGATGGCGGTGCGGGAGAGTTGTTGCAGGTTCAGTGGCACTGGGCTGGCTGCGGGTTCGCTCTGTGCGGGGGCCGGGGCTGCCGTGAGTGCCTGTACCAGGTCGTCGGGCATGTGCTCCCAGCCCAGGGTGTCTTCGCCCTCGGCCAGCATGGCGCAGGCGGTGCGCAGCACGTTGGCCAGCTGGCGCAGGTTGCCGGTCCAGGCATAGGCGGCCAGGCGGGCCAGCAGGTCGGGCGCCATTTGCACCTCAAAACCCAGGCCCTGTTCCGTTGCCAGGTCGGCCAGCAGGCGCTGGGCCAGTGCCACGAAGTCGCTGCGCTCGCGCAGCGCGGGCAGCTGCACGGTGAGGCCGTTGATGCGGTAGTACAGGTCTTGCCGAAAGCGCCCCAACTCGGCCGCCTGCAGCAGTTGCTGGTGTGTGGCGCAGACCAGTGCAAAGTCCACCGGCACGGCCTTGCTGGCGCCAACAGGCGTCACGCTGCGCTCCTGCAGCACGCGCAGCAGGCGGGTTTGCAGGGCCAGGGGCATGTCGCCGATTTCGTCGAGGAACAGTGTGCCGCCCTGGGCCTCGCGCAGGCGGCCCAGGTGGCCTTCCTTGCGCGCGCCGGTGAAGGCACCCGCCACATGGCCGAAGAGTTCGGATTCGATGAGGTGCTCGGGAATCGCCGCGCAGTTGATGGCCACAAACGGCGCATCGCGGCGCGGGCCGCTGGCGTGCAGGGCGCGGGCAAACACCTCCTTGCCCACGCCCGACTCGCCCTGCACCAGCACCGCAATAGGCTTGCCCACCACGCGGCGCGCCTTGTCGGCGGCGGCACGCCAGCGCGTGTCGCCAGTGTCGAGCTGGGCCAGTGCATCCTGCGCAGGCTCTGCAGCGGCGCTGGCCCGGGCAGGGGCGGCCACCCACGCGGCGGCATCCACCTGCACCTGGGCAAACAGCAGGGCCCCGCCCAGCACACGCACCGCCTGGGGCTGCTGGGGGCGGCGCTTGTGGTGCGAGAGCAGGTCATCCAGCCGCACCTGCAGCACCCGCTCCAGCAAGGTGGCGCCCACGTCGCCCGCACGCAGGCCCAGCTGGGCCAGGGCCATGCGGTTGGCGCCCACGATCCAGCCATCGCCCGACACCGCCACAATGCCTTCGGCCACGCTGCCGATGCCCTCGGGCGCGCTGTGCAGGTGCAGGCGGATGTTGCGTTTGCAGGTGGCGGCCAGCAGGCGGTTTTCGATCATGCGGGCGGCGGTGCTGACCAGGCCCAGCGCATGCGCGTGGCCGTTGCGATAGTCGCCCGAGATGTCGAGGATGCCCAGCAAGTCACCGGTGGCCGACAGGATGGGCGAGGCCGCGCAGGTGAGAAAACCGTTGCGCTCCAGGTAATGCTCGCCGCCATGCACCTCCACCGCGCAGCCCTCGGCCAGGGCCGTGCCGATGGCGTTGGTGCCCCGGTGCGCCTCGTGCCACGAGGCCCCGCTGGTCAGCGCCACGCGCTCGGCCTTGTCCACAAAAACCGGGTCGCCCAGCGTGTGCATCAGCATGCCGCGCCGGTCGGCCAGCACCACCACGCTCTGGCTGTGGCGCACCTGCTCGAACAGGTATTCCATGATGGGCCGCGAATGCGCCAGCAGCTCGGGGTTGCTGGCCAGCACATGGCGCAGCGTGCCGCTGCTGGGGTGGTCGATGCCCTGGGGCCGCCCGGTGGGCACCAGGCCCGCCGCCAGGCTGCGCGACCAGGAGCGGGCCAGGCGCTCGTCCACCAGGCCGCTGGGGCATTGGCCGGAGTCCAGCAGGTGCTGGCGGGCCTGTCGCAGGGCGACGGGGGAGGTGTTGGGGCGCACGTTGTTTGTCTCCGTGCAGGGTCGCCAGGGCGCCCTGCTTGTGTGGTGTGGGGCCAGTATGGCGGGCTGTAACGCGGGGAGCAAGGGCGCTGGCGCAAGCCGGGCGCCAACTGTTCCATTTCGTGACAGGTGTCGCGGCCCGGCACAGCGTGGGGGTGTCTGCTGCGACAGGTGCCACGGTGGCTACTTCCAAAAAACCAATGAAATCAACGCCCCGCGCCCCGGCACGCGCTGGCATGTGTTTTGAGTAGGGGGTGTGCATCGGACGGGCCTTCAGCGTTCGCCCGATGCACACAACCACCGCAGGAGACAAACACCATGACCGTGTACGCAGCCCCCGGCGCCCCAGGCGCCAAGATCACCTACAAGCCCCAGTACGACAACTTCATCGGCGGCAAATTCGTGCCCCCGGTCAAGGGCCAGTATTTCGACGTCATCACGCCCGTGAGCGGCAAGGTCTACACCCGCGCCGCGCGCTCCACCGCTGAAGACATCGAACTGGCACTCGACGCCGCCCACGCCGCCGCCGACAGCTGGGGCAAGACCGACGCCGCCACGCGCGCCAACATCCTGCTCAAGATCGCCAACCGCATCGAAGAAAACCTGGAGCGCCTGGCCTATGCCGAAACCGTGGACAACGGCAAGGCCATCCGCGAGACGCTGAACGCCGACATTCCGCTCACCGTGGACCACTTCCGCTACTTTGCGGGCTGTGTGAGGGCGCAAGAAGGCGCCTTGAGCAACATCGACGAGAACACCGTGGCGTACCACATCCAGGAACCGCTGGGCGTGGTGGGCCAGATCATTCCGTGGAACTTCCCCATCCTGATGGCGGCCTGGAAGCTGGCTCCGGCGCTGGGCGCGGGCAACTGCGTGGTGCTCAAGCCCGCAGAAAGCACCCCCATTTCCCTCCTGATCCTGGTGGAGCTGATTGCCGACCTGCTGCCGCCCGGCGTGCTCAACATCGTCAACGGTTTTGGCCGCGAGGCGGGCATGCCGCTGGCGCAGAGCAAGCGCATCGCCAAAATCGCCTTCACCGGCTCCACCAGCACCGGCCGCGTGATTGCGCAGGCTGCTGCCAACAACCTCATCCCCGCCACGCTGGAGCTGGGCGGCAAGAGCCCCAACATCTTCTTTGCCGACGTGATGGACAAGGACGATGCGTTTCTGGACAAGGCCATCGAAGGCCTGGTGCTGTTCGCGTTCAACCAGGGCGAGGTCTGCACCTGCCCCAGCCGCGCCATCATTCAAGAATCGATCTACGACAAGTTCATGGAGCGCGTGCTCAAGCGCGTGGCCGCCATCAAGCACCAGAACCCGCTGGACACCGACAGCATGATGGGCGCGCAGGCCAGCAAGGAGCAGCTCACCAAGATCCTGAGCTACCTGGACCTGGGCAAGCAAGAAGGCGCCGAAGTGCTGGCCGGTGGCGG
>Ga0187844_10002957_pt1 | contig 11616 bp, 8 predicted proteins | sample SpaLakP09_SKY_50_FD_134517 | JGI IMG/M metagenome (GOLD analysis project Ga0187844, IMG submission 134517) | Oligotrophic lake water microbial communities from Sparkling Lake, Wisconsin, USA - SP09_SKY_50 | ecosystem: Environmental > Aquatic > Freshwater > Lake | place: USA: Sparkling Lake...
AGTTGGTGCTAAGTTAAGAGAAGATGATAATAGATCCAAATTACCTTTATACCTCGGTTCTATAGATAAAATAAGACCAAACGAACAGAATAAACTTGATAACTTGGTAGCAAAAAATACAGCTTCTTTCTATAACATAGAACCTAAATTAGATGGAGTGAGTTGCTTATTTACCAGAATAGGTGGAAAAACAAGTTTATATACAAGAGGAGACGGTTATGTAGGTGCAGATATCTCATATCTTATTAAATATATAAAAAATATACCTTCTGTTACAGAAGACATTTCTGTTAGAGGCGAATTAATTATTAAAGAAAACGTATTTAAAAGAAAATATTCAGCGCTTTTTACAAACCCCAGAAACATGGTATCTGGGGTTGTTAATTCAAAATCTCTTAGAGATGGTGTCAACGATGTTGATTTTATCGCATATGAGATTATTTTGAATGATAAAAAACAAATTAAACCTTCCGATCAATTGAAAATTCTCGACAGACTAAAGTTTACGGCTATTGAAAATTTACTTGTTGATTCCTTAAACTTTGAAGATCTTTCCGGAAAACTTTTAGATTTTAAACAAAAATGCCCTTACGAAATCGATGGTATTATCATTCAAACAAATAAAGAATATGTTCGAAATATAAAAGATAATCCTAAATACGCATTCGCTTTTAAGATGACTCTTGATTCAAATCTGGTAGATGTTGAAGTTGAAAACATAGAATGGAATATATCGAAGCATAAACTTCTTAAACCCCGAATCAAGATAAAACCGGTATTCTTAAATGGTGTTACTATTTCCTATACTACCGGCTTTAATGCTAAATATGTGGTGGATAACTCTATAGGTAAAGGATCAATTTTAAAGATAACACGTTCAGGAGATGTTATTCCTTTCATTGTCGAAGTTATAAAAAAATCAAAAAAACCTGATATGCCTACTATTGATTATAAATGGAATGAAAATGGTATCGATATAATTGTCGAGGATGATGAATTTAATACATCTGATATAAAGATGATTTCTTCTTTCTTTTCAAGTATGGGAATCAAAAATCTAAGTGACGCAACAGTTGAAAAGATATTTAACAGTGGATTCGATACTTTGTTAAAAATCTTTCAGGCTGATATCGAAGATTTTGAAAAGATCGATGGTTTCGGAAAAAAATTGGCGGAGAAAGTCTTTAGTAATATTCATAATGGATTAAAAAATACAACAATTGATCTTCTTCTGGGCTCGTCTGGTGTATTTGGTGAAGGTATGGGTAGAAGAAAAACCAAGTTATTGTTTGATAATGTACCTGATTTGATGGATGTTTACGGGGATATGTCTGATAAAGATTTGAGAGTGCTTATAAATGGAATAGATGGATTTTCAGATATTAGCACTTCTAAAATCATTAATAATCTTCCTAAAGCTAGTGCATTTTTGAAATCAGTTTCCCCATTTGTTTCATTTGCTAAAAAAGAAAAGAAGGTTAGTTGGATTTCTAATTTGAGTGATACGAAGATACTTTTTTCTGGATTTAGAGATTCTGCCCTTGAGAAAAATATTACGGATAGGGGTGGTAAAATAGTAACTTCAATTTCGAAAAATACTTCTATGTTAGTTGTAAAAGATAAGAGTGAGACATCTTCAAAAATAACAAAAGCTCATGAATTGGGAATCGATATATTTTCAAAAGATGAATTTGTTTCAAAATATATTTTAAAATAAAAAAATATTTTAAAATGTCAATGAGTAAAAAAGAATTACAGGATGTAGAACTTATTCAACCACAAAAAATTACATCTTTGAAAAAAACTTTCTTTCCAAAAAAAATTTCAACACACAATTTTAAAATGAGATTTCATTTTTTTGAAAAACACTTTGAAAAGTCATCGGTAATCACTTTTTGAAACACTTTTTTCTTTTCAAAATAAAAATAAAAAATAATTTAGAAAAAGTTTTAAAAACCATTTGGTTTTTAGAAAAGTCATTGCCGATGCACTCGCTGCACATTTTCAAAAAAATAGAAATGTTGATTTAAAGACAAGCATTTTATATATAGATGGTAACAGCAAATCAAAAAAAACTTCACTTTTAGAAAAAACAAAATTCCATCTAGCGTGTACATCCAGCAACTTCCACTTTGAAAAAAAACCTTTTATTTTTTAACTCAAAAAAAACTGTACACAGCCCCCCTCTTTTCGATAATAATAATTTTTTTATCCAAAAGAATTTTAAACTAAAGTAGTTTAAAATTTAATTTTCTTTTATAAAAATGAAGTTATTATCTCTTATTTTGTACCCTTTTTCAATTTTTGCACAAGATTATACTTTATGTAATAATGATATTCTATTGTTTATCGAATCGCTATCGATCCCACCTGAACAATTAACAATCCAAATGCAAGGCATTTCCTTTAAACCAGTTAGCGATAATAATACAACTATGTCTATAACGGTTTTTGATACCCCAATTTTTACAAAAAATATTGATCTTTGCGATTATACAAAATGTCCGATACCTACATATCAAACCATAAATATATACATACCTATAACAGAATTCCCAAGCGGCCCGCAATATAATTTTACTATTGATTCAAAAATAGAAAATAAAAATATTTTTTGTGTAAATTTTCTTTTTACTTATTAAATAAATGGCACAACGAATCGTCTGCGTTTCTGGATATTTCAACCCACTTCACGCCGGACATATTGAATATTTTGAAAAATCAAAAGCACTCGGTGACAAACTTATTGTGATTGTTAACAATGACAAACAATCTTTTTTGAAAAAAGGTTCTTCATTTATGCCTGAAAATGAAAGACTTACTATCATCAGAAGTCTACGTATCGTCGATTTTGCGATTCTTTCCATCGATGAAGACAGAACTGTTTGCAAAACTTTAGAATCAGTACGCCCACATATTTTCAGTAATGGCGGGGATCAAACAAACGATTCTATCCCTGAAGGTCCCATCTGTGAAAAATTAGGAATTCAAATGATTGATGGTTTAGGAGATAAAATACAATCATCTTCTTGGCTTTTGGCAAAAAATAAAAATTAATTTTTTTATTTATAATAATAAAAAATGAGCGATGAAAAAGAAAAATATAGATTGCATCTTTTAAAAAAACAATCAACTCTATCTACCAAAATAGAAATTTTAAAAAAAGAATATGAAGAGATCGATAAAGAGTTAGACAGAACTGCTACTAAATCAAGAAAATCAAAAAATAAAAAATCTAAAAAACGAAAAGAAGATGATGAAGGAGGTTGTTCTATTATGTAAAAAATATTGTATTTAATACTCGCTTCAAGTATTAAATCTTAAACTTACATATATCGAAGCTAAAGCCGGTAATAAATTAAATTTTCAATATTTTGTGGTAGTCATTGTTTTTTTATTATTTAAGAACATAAATTATAAATAAAATGTACCGTAGATATTTAAAATCTTCTTTAGAAACTGGAAAACTTAAAGAAATAAATAGGAATTCTCCTCAAAATATAAAATATTGTAATGGAATTTGTCAAGATTTTAGAGAAAAAAATTTATTTAGTGGTCAGCATGTATTATGCAACAATTGTAGAAACTTACTTAATTTAGCTTATAAACAAGTTAATGAAAATAAAATTACAATAGATGATTTTAAAAAGAATCCTGAAATAGTAAATGGGGTTGATATTATTTTTGATACAACTAAAAAATGTTTTACTTGCAAAGAAATTAAATCTATAAATAATTTTGAAACTAAAAGAAATGAATGTAAAGCTTGTAAAAGTATTAAAGACAATGAAAGGAATAATAAAGATATCGATATTTTAATTTCAGATATTCAAAAAACTAAATCCAATTTACAATATCTTGAAAATCTTTTAAAAGGTACTTCGAAAGATCGACTTATTAAAGTAATTTCACACTTTAAAATAGGCAGAAAATCTACAGATTCAAAAGATAAAATGATATTTAATACATTGGAACATTTTAAAAAATTATTAAATCCTTTATTATGTCAGGGGGGATGTGGATATACAATGCAATCTGAGTTCACGACTTGTAAAAAATGTGACGAATTAAAAATCAAACCTAAAGCAATTATAAAAAGAAATAATTTTTCTGAAGAGTTGGATGATATAGTTAATTCTCTTTCTGAAATAACACATGATAGTATAAATAATTATACTAGAGAACAATATTATAAAATCGCAGATAAACTTGGACTAAAAATACCTCAAAAAACTAGAAAACTAGAAGTAATAAATGTAATTAATGAATTTTTAAAAAAGAAAGAGAAAGAACAAATTATTGAGGTTGAAAAAAATGATGAAGAAATAAGTTTAAATGGGGTAATTATAATGTCTAGAAAAGAAGATGGTTTCATTAATGCAACAGCTCTCTGTAAAGCTGGTAGTAAAAAATTTAATGATTGGTCAAGATTAGAAAAATCAAAAAGCTTTATTGAAATTCTTTCTACGTCGGCGGGAATTCCCGCATACCCTTTAATTAATATAATAGAAAATGGAGTAAATGAAAAAAGAGGAACATGGGTTCATCCAAGAGTTGCCATAAATATTGCTCAGTGGATATCCCCAAAATTTGATGTACAGGTATCTGGATGGGTACACGAATTAGCAATAACTGGAACAGTTTCCATTGGAAAAGAAAAAACAAATGATCAACTTTTAGAACTTCAAAATAAACTTTTAAACACTGAAAAAAATCTTAAAGATTTAGAGAAACGGCATAATAAACTTTTACGTAAACGAGAATACCATACATTTAAAAAAGGACCTGCTTTTTATATAATATCTACATCAGAAAATAAATATAAAATAGGTTTTGAAGGTGTAGATATATCTATAAGATTTCGTTCTTATAGAACACTTGTTCCTGATTTAAAAATTCATTATATTGCATATACTGAAAAAGCTCATATGCTAGAAGATAACATGCTTTCAAGATTTGATCTAAAAAAATTAGAAAATAACCACGAAGTTGTAGTTGATATTGAATTATCAGAATTAATAAACAGTGCTAATACTTTAATTTCATTTTGTAATTATAAAGCAACAATAGAAGATATAGAAGAGCTAAATAAATATAATAACATTTAATATTCGCTATAAGTATTAAATCTTAAACTTATATTTTTTAAAGTTTTTTTTATGTTTAACATTATCTTTATTTCTATGAACACCTCATCTTTCTTTTATTGCTCCTCCGATTGAAGGAGCAATCATTTCTACTAGGTCTTCCACCTTTAGGTTTTGCGGCATGTACCGCAAAACTATTTTGTGAGAAGTTTTTCACTTGCGCGTGAAAAACTATTTTGAAGTCTATATCAAAAAGAAGAAGGAGGGTGTTCCATTATGTAAAAAATATTGTATTTAATAGTCCCTTCGAGTATTAAATCTTAAACTTACATATCGAAGCTATCAACAAAGCTTGGATTGAATCTGTCGTAATGGAATTTCCAATATTCTGGACATCCAAACTTGAAATCTGGAAGATCCTTTGGAGCCTTATACCAAAAAACGCAATCCTTCCAGTCGTTTGATGTTATACGATTATGGATATACATCGCACAATAATCATCTGTCAAGGCATCCATAAGCTCATTAAAGAGTGCAAAATCCGGGATAATGCTTGCGTAGTTTTCCCATAAACATCGCCTTATTTTCAAGGTGGGCTCTCTAAGTATATATACACCATCGACATTCGTTCTTATCACGGGTTTTACGTCCATAGCGTATTGCAGGCTTAAAATGTACCACATATTCCAATGTCTTCCGCGCTTGTACATGCCGTGTTGTAAAGGTTTATTAAAAATGGTTGGATCGTCGGTACAATCATCTATCAAAATAACTGCCCAAGGATTTGGAAGATATTGCCGTGCAATTTTTTGTCTTTTTACAAATTTCTTGATTTGCTCTTCATCATACTGATTAAAAACGAAAGTGCTTGGAAAAATCTTTCTATAAAATCCGTTACTATCCTCTGTTCCTGACATTACAATACCAACAGGAAAAATGTGCTTTTTAGCGTGCAACAAAGACGCGATAAGCGTAGTCTTTCCAGTATTTCGCACAACATCAAAAGTCGCCAATAAGAATCGATGATTACCGTCAATGGTGAATCCAAAATACTCATCTTCGCCCTGTTCAACAACTGTAAAATCGCTCAGTAGATGATTGCATTTACTTGTCAGAAAAGGGCTATCCTCTCTGCGAATCATTTTACAAGGAATCGAATGAATATCCCCACTGATAAAGCACTTGTAATAATTCTCTTCAGTGCCATCTTCTGAAACCTTTGTGATAGTATCTTTTGTTACAGCAAATCCTAAACTTCGAGCTAGAAATACAATATCAGTACATAATATTTCATTCTTATTTACAAAATGATACCCATACTTATTTATACTTCCGCAAATATCTAATAAACCGGCAAGTAGTTGCAGGCGATTATTTGTCGTATTTACCTTGTAATTGTGGGGAATATGCTTATTATTGATAAGGTTATATTTCTTCAAACTGCTATCGATATTTGTTGTCTTGGTATTTAACCTATCACCTAGCCATAAACCCAAAAGATAAGGATCCATATCAATCTCATTTTCTTTAAAGTCAACACTAGTTCTAAAGATGCACCAATTTTGTTTCCAATCATCGGTTTCTTTTAAATAATCTTCAACTGTGATTTCGATGATATCATTACTTAAATTATTCATAAGAACCAACTTATGTAACCTGTTTACAGTATAAGAATCGCCGTGCTTTGGAATTATCTTATACATTAAATCCCTGTTTTGACACAAGTGCTCAACTGTTCTCGTATTTGAATCATCACCCATAACCTGATCACCAACTTTAACATCCTCGACGTTTTTGATTTCCCCATTATACATCAAAATTTTTGTACCACGAATAAAACAACCTGGTTTACCGATAACAACGGTCTTGCTACCCCCAAATTCGATGTCTTCCGGTGAAGCACTTCTGGGATTTATTATATCAAGGTTTAGCTCTCTGATGTTATAAACAGTTTCACTCATTTTTTTGTAAATATATTTTTATGTTTAAATTAAAAAATAATATATAATAAAAATGATAAAGTTTTTTAAAAATCTTTTTGGATTTGGTAAAAATAAAAAATTTTTATTGGATGAACAACCTGTAAATGCGCCTAAAATCACTTTTGATGATGTCGATTGTTCTTTACAATTAAGTGGTCTTTTAGAACAAAATGCAGATCTAAGTTATACTTTCAATTCACATCCTGATTTTTGTATAACTACCGGAATTAAAACTAACGATATTGATATAATTACAAAAAAAATGAGTGAGATAAGAAGTGGCTTATACCCTTTTATAAATCAAACTCATATAAAAAAATGGAGACGACAAACAATTAATAAAGATATTTTGAAAGAATTATGGGTTGAAAGATTATTGGAAACAATTGAAGAAGTATCAAATGAATCTTCAAATGAAGAAGAACAACCAGTCACCCGAGAACCAGTAGACGTAGTCATCCAAGAACCAGTCGACGTAGTCATCCAAGAACCACCAGTCGACTTAGTCATTCAAGAACCAGTAGACGTAGTCATTCAAGAACCAGTAGACGTAGTCATCCAAGAACCAGTAGACTTAGTGATTCAAAAAGAAGACGAAACTATATCCAAAAAAAAGAAGAAAAAGAGAAATAAAAACCGTTCTTAATTTTTAAATTAAATTTAAAAATTAATTTCACAAATAAAATGTTAAAAGACAAAAATAAAATTAAAAAGGACAGTGCCAAACTCCTCGATTCAAAAAGATCGCATTTTGAACAATCAAATGAAACCAAATTTAATGAAAATTTTCCAGTTGTTAAAACCCCTAAAGAACCAATTATTGACCCCGACTTAAAAGAAATTTTAAATATCGAGTCCCGATATAGACAAGGTTACCAAAACAAATTCAAAACTAGTGAAAAATCATCCTACATCACTTATGATTCATACAGTTCTTAAAAGGCTGGTAAAAACAGTTCTATCATCAATCTTATATCCCAATATTTGTATTCCGAAATTATTTTCTAATTTGTTATCAATATAATATTTTTTTATCTCATATTTATTTTTATAAGTATACATAAAAAAATCTGGAACATCTTTTACATCATTGAACTCCTTCTTTGGATTATATCTATCTTCGTACCACTTCATTGAAACATATATCGCATCCTTAAGAGTATTCGAATTTTGCGCCAATAAAATACTATCACTTATCAATCTATTCTCGAAAAAATAAGGTTCTGTCGTATCCATCATAATATCATCCCTGATAATATCCTTTTTATAAGTTGTATCATCTATCCACTTGACAACGCTATTTTCCCCTTTTAGTATAACCTGAAAATTATTAACATCCAGATCAGACATATCCATATAAAAGTTCTTGATCGACTTCCTATTATGGTACTCCAACAATTCTTTATTATTTCTCACCACTTCCATCTTCAAATAATACAAGACCTTTTTCAAAGTATTCTCATCTTTGATAACCAACTTACCCCCCGACATTATATTACTATCTAAAGAAAAATTTTTAGATATATTCTTGTACTCAAATTCGGGCTGTATTGTTATGTTTCTGGCTATAAAATCATCAATATCTATATCTCCAAAAGGATTATCTTCTGAATACTCTAGGCTATAAATATCTTTTTCATTAAGATACTTTGAAAATAACCAATATGTGTACTCAACCACGTACCTACTCATTTTTTTATAAAAATTATAATTCTCTAAAACTGAAAAATCACTATCAATATAGTTTAAAGTATTTTCGAATTCCGGTACGCCGTTTATTATCTTGCTATCATTTATAGGTATCTTAACTGTTATATTTCTGAATTTTCCAACGAGTTGCTTAGAAACTAAACCATAAGTAACTTGTTTATATATTACAATTTCCAGGTATGCAGCTGCTTGCAAAGCTATCTCTGCGTCGACTTTGTTTATGTTCAAACTACTTATTTCTGTTACTGAAAGGGGTTGTATAGGATCAGTGACTAGAGATACCTGAGTGCCATTAAAAATAACATTGAGGATCCTTGTTTTTCCATAAGAATCTATAAACTGTGTCGCAACTTCAAGATCTTTAAAATCAATAAAGGTATCATCTATCTTTTTATTTAAAGAATAAGAATCACGAAGTTCATCGAACATGCTAATTACAGTCTGTGATATTGGTGCATTATAATCAAAATCATATTCATCATTCACCTCTTCATTATACTTTACTATCAGTTCACATTGAGGATATGCCGCATTATCAGCTTCTGTACCTTCGTGCTCGTAAATGAAGACGCATCTATCGGAATTTTTATACTTATAATAATGTTTCAAATGCCTTGGTACAATCAACTCCGTTCTATTTAATTTTCTTCTAAATATAAATATATTGCATTCATACTTTGATTGTAAAAGATTTATAAATAAAGCAGGATCTAAATAAATTTCAGGATCCTTTATCTTTTCAAGTATCTCTTCAACTGAATAATCATACAATTCTTGGCGACAAGCCGCCGCCATTGAAGGCGTAGCTAACTCATTTCTTGTTGATGCTAAAATAGCATTCCTCTCTTCTTCATCATTTATTTTCAAAATTTCATTTATATTTAAAGCTTCCAGAACGCAATTCAGAAAACTATTTTTGTTTCTATAAACTCCTTTTCTGTAATAAACTCCATCTTTGTCGCCAATATAGAATACCTTTGCGACATCCTTCGGGAGATACCCGAAATCATCATTTGTCGCAAAACGATTTGTTGTATATACATTAATCTTTTCTTCTTTTTTAACCGGCGTCTCAGGCTCTATATTCTCAAAATATTGAAGGAATTTCGCGTTCTTAGTCTGGGGTTTATCATAACAACAAGGCACAAAAGGAAACTTATCAGCGTTTGAATGTGGATTCTCTCGGACACCTGGATATATCGATTTGTCATAATTGCAAATATATTTACGTTGTTGTGTACCTTCTTTATCACTTTTTGGGAAAGTCATAACCTGTAAGTTATTTGGGTTTTCCTCCTCTTCGTTCTCTATGATCGTCGGTGGTTTACGACATATTCTTGTATACTTAGGAAGAAAAAGCTCAGGGACAATATCTTTTAAACTCTTTACCTTCTTTCCTTCTTCAACTACTCTCTCAGGTTCACTTATATTAGTGTACTGGCTATAATAATTGTACACTTCCAAAAATTTATTATCATACAAAGTTAATAATTTAGAAAATAATTTTTGAAATTCTTCAACATCTTCAATATCATCCGCTTTTGTAATCTTCACTCTTATAAACTCCTGATTCATAAAAAACAAACTTGGATCAATATCCTTATTAATGATCTCTTGTTTCAAATATTTCTTATCCATTATCTTCTCATTTACATTCGCAGTTATCTTTCCTATCTTCTTGTTCTCGAAATGTATATAAAAACTTGAACTTGTCTTTGTAGCCTTGAAACTCTCATCCACACTCATCATCGATGAATATAAATAACTATTCATTATAAGATCCGAAAATACATATTTGTTTAACTTATGATTCGGGAAATAAAATACTCCATTCACTAGCGTATCCTTGTTTTGAATAATATCATCGCTCGTGTTTAATACTTTTAGTACCCTTTGGATGATCTCTTCTTTACTTACATTGTCCTTTTCAATAATAAAATCTTCAAATTCAAGTACAATGGTATCCTTGTTCGCAGAAACAAGTACAGTTGTGTATTCACTTTCTAGCAATTTCGTTCTTTTTTCCGTACTTATAGCGGAGTTGATATAAAAAGAATCTTCATTTATATTTTTATTTTGATTTACTTTTAAAATTATATCTTCTTCTGTTTTATATTCTGACCATTCTGCGGGCGGTACGAAATCTTTTAGAATCTTGTAATACTCATTCTTGGTTGCGAAAGGTACATTATGATCCAAAAGTATATTATTGAATACTTCCATTAAAGATATATTATCAACCCGCAAAGTAACTGTAAAATTTATTTTCTCAAGAACGAATTTCGTATGCGATATGCCTTTCACTTGATCAAGCTGGTAATAGATCTTCTCAATACTTTGAGCCTTCAATGATTCTTTTTCAATTCTCGTATTGATACCATTGACTATGTTATCTCTTTCTGAGAAAATATTAGAAAGATTAAAAATTTTACCTGTTATCTCCTTTATATTTTGCTGCTCAGCAAATAGAATAGAGTCAAACATCTGTTTCTCTTCACTAAATTCAAGTATTTGCTCATTGTATGATACATATAAAGTTACAATATCATCTATGGTTATTTTGTCGATTTGTGGCAATTCCTCGTACAAGTCTGCGAAATTGGGCGCACTTTTTATCATATATAATATATTCATAACCATAATTGACTCTTCCTCTGAATTGGATTTTAGCATACCTTCAATAGTAGGGATACCAGCCGGAAAATATAGATATCTGTATAAAGTGTTCAAACGAGCAGCGAGACGATTTAATACAGTCTCATCTGTGTCTAAATTATAAATATCTAGTAGTATGTATTCTTCTTGATTTTTGAAATATACCATCTTTATTTTAATAT
>Ga0187844_10002958_pt1 | contig 11613 bp, 10 predicted proteins | sample SpaLakP09_SKY_50_FD_134517 | JGI IMG/M metagenome (GOLD analysis project Ga0187844, IMG submission 134517) | Oligotrophic lake water microbial communities from Sparkling Lake, Wisconsin, USA - SP09_SKY_50 | ecosystem: Environmental > Aquatic > Freshwater > Lake | place: USA: Sparkling Lake...
CGGCGAGGTGATCGACGATCTTCAGCACTACGGAGTGGCGCGCGTGCAATGGTGGCAGGCGGGCTATGCACTGCTCGCCGTCCTGTGGATCGTTTGGTGGATCCGCCGCCCGCTGATCGTGCCGCGCTGGAATGCCATCAAGAAAGGACGCGAGGACCTGCTGGTGACCCGCACGGATGACCGCGTCGCCGCCGGCCTGCTGGTGGTGGTGCTGGTGGTGGTGATCGCGGGCTATCGGCATACGACGCAGAAATACGAATACGTGGTGCCGCTGCAGGCGGGATCATTCAAGACCAAGCCGCTGCCGCAGGCGCCCGCTGTCGTCGCGGTCGAATTGAAGGACGCGACCTACGATGTGCCGGGTCGCAGCCTGCGGCTGGACGTGGAGATCACCAACCAGTCCGGCTCGGAGCTGCGCGTGGGCGAATTCAGCACCGCCAACCTGCGCTTCATCAACCCGTCGCTGGAGCTTGCGCTGGCCGGCGTGGATCCTTCGTTCCCCAAAGATCTCGTCGCTGGATCCGGCCTCAAGGTCAGCGACGATTCGCCGCTTGCACCGGGCGAGACGCGCCGGCTGCGGCTGGAAGCGACCGACGCGGCCTGGGAAATCGAGCGTCTGGTGAGTTTTCTGACCAATGTCGACAGTCGCGTTGGCGGCATGCTGTTTTTCTTCGACGGCACCGGTCAGCGCCACATGGCGGAGGTTTCAGGGCCGATCATCCCGGTGTTCACGCAGTTGCGGCTCGCCGAAAAATCCTGAGATCGGTGTGATGGCACAGGCCGGTCGTCGCATCATTGCCGCGCGTTTGAGAATGCGTGTGGTTGGCGCTCTGTTCGGCTTGGCGCTGAGCGGCGCTGTGCAGGCGCATGGGGGCCTGTCGATCGACAGCGACCTGTGCAAGCTGCGCCTCGGGCCGTTCAACATGCACTTCACGGGCTATCAGCCGGAGATCAACGGCAACCGGGAATTCTGCGAGGACATCCCGAAGGTCGGGCACACCATCGTCGTGATGGACGTGATCGAGCCCGAGCTGCGCGAGATGCCGATCGAGGTGCGCATCATCCGCGACACCGGTGACGAAAGCCGGCTCGATGCGATCACCGTGCTGCACCTGCCGCCCAAGACCTACCTATCGGGCAGCGTACCGTTCGAATACAGCTTCACCAGCCCGGGAAAGTTCGTGGGGCTGGTGACGGCGGGAGTCGAGGGTCAGTACGTCTCGCGCTTTCCTTTCAGCGTGGGCATCCCGCCGAATCGCTACGGCCACTACCTGCTGTTTCTCGGCGTGGCGGTGCTGGCCCTGGGCCTGTACCGCCATTCGGGCACCAAACGCCGGCGCCTGATGGCCGGGCAGGCCTGAGAGCCAACCTGCCCGGCAGTCGTTTCCGCGTCAGCCCTTGAAGTTGGGCTTGCGCTTTTCCAGGAACGCCGTCACGCCCTCGCGGTGTTCGGGGCTCTTGGCGGCGAGCACGAAGTGCGAGGAAATCTGGTCGAGGTGGGTGGTGAAATCCAGGTGCAGACCCTGGTAGGCCGCGCGCTTGGTCAGACGCATCGCGGTTGCAGCGCCGTCGGCGAGGCGAAGCGCCAGTGAACGCGCCTCGTTTTCCAGGTCCGCGAGCGGAACCACCCGATTGAACAGGCCGATGCGGCGACCTTCCTCGGCTTCCATGAAGTCGCCGGTCAGCAGCATCTCCAGCGCACGCGGCAGGCCGACGATGCGCGGCAGCAGCCAGGCACCGCCATCGCCGGGGACCAGACCGATTTTCACGTAACTCGCGGCGACGCGCGCATTGTCGGCGGCCACGCGAAAATCGCATTGCAGCGCCATGTCCAGGCCCGCACCGGTGGCGGCGCCCTGCATCGCGGCCACCACCGGTTTGTCGATCTGCATCATCAGTTTGGGAATGCGATGGACGCCCGACCACAGCTTGTTCTTGTGGATCGAGGGCGGACCTTCCAGCTCGCGCTTCATGTCGTGCAGATCGCCACCGGCGCAGAAGTGGCGGCCGTTGGCGCGCAGCAGCACCGCGCGCACCGCGTCGTCGGAGAGGCAGCGTTGCAGCGCATCGACCCAGGCGTCGAGCATGGGTTCGTCGAAGGCGTTGCCCGCATCGGGACGGTTGAGAACGATTTCGCCGACGCCATCGACGACGTTGAACAGCAGGGGTGCGCTCATGTGCAGGTCTTCCTTTGAGATTGAAAAGTGATGCGATGTGATGCCGTGCGGGGCCGATGGGAGTGAAAAAGTTCAGGCGCTGCGGGCAAGAATCGCGCGGGCGCGCTCGACCACCGGGCGGTCCACCATCTGGCCATCGAGCGCGACGGCGCGGCCGTCCGCAGCCTTGTCCGCCGCGATCACGCGACGCGCCCAGTTGATGTCGGCCGTTGCCGGGCCGAAGCCGCGATGCACCGCTGCGATCTGCTGCGGATGGATGCACAGCTTGCCGGTGAAGCCCAGCGCGGCAGATCGCCGCGTATCGGCTTCGACCACCGCCGGATCGGAGAAGCTGGTGGTCACGCCGTCGACGGGCGAGGGCAGGCCGGCGAGGCGCGAGGCCAGCACCAGTTGCATGCGATAGGGATCCAGCACGGCTTCGTCGCCGGGGATGCCGAGGTCCACGCGCAGGTCGAAGCTGCCGAACATCAGCCGCTCGGTGCCCTGGGCGGTAGCGATCGCGTCGAGCCGTGCCAGGCCCAGGCCGCTTTCGATGATCGGCAGCACCGGGCGCGCGGCGGCGACGTGCAACTGGGTGACGAGGGCGCCGGACTCGGCCTTGGGCAGCACGATGCCGGCGATGCCGGGCAGACCGCACAGCGCGCGGTCGGCATCGAACCAGGGCGTCTGCTCGCCGTTGATGCGCAGCCAGACCGGCCGCGCGGCATCGAGACTCGCCCGCACCGTCGCGCGCGCGGCGTCCTTGGCGTCCGGCGGCACGGCGTCTTCCAGATCCACGATCACCGCATCCGCGCCGCTGGCAATGGCCTTGGCGATGCGTTCGCAACGGTTGCCCGGTACGAACAGGTAGCTGCGCGCGCTCATGTCAGCCAGTCCCGCACGCTGGTTTCGTGCTGCAGATTCCACGCGCGGGCGATGACGGCCTTCATCTCGCGCTCGCTCGCACCGCGCGCGTAATGCGCAAGGCGCTGCGCCTTGTCCTCCAGCTCGGGCCGGCTGAGCGTGTTGCCGGGATCGCCCTTGGGTTCGTCCACGCGCGCTTCGAACCTGCGCCCATCGGTGGTCGTCACCCAGACCTTGCCGATCCAGCGGGCGGGATAGGCGCCATCGACTTCCGGGTCGAGTTGCATGCGCACCTTCCTGCGCACGGCGACCACGCTCGGCGCGAGGTAGTGCTCGTCGAAGTCCGGCAACTGCGCGCGGCCGTGGACCGCAATCAGCCCCAGCACCGTGCCCATGGAGAATTTGGATTGATGCACCGAGGCGGGTTCGACGATGGGCGCGAGCACGTCGAGGGCGCTCTGATGCACGCCGCACAGCACGTCGGCGAGATCCTCATGCTTGAGATGCTCGCGCCGCATGAGCAATTGCAGCGCATCGCCTGCGGGGTGCGTGTGGCGGCAGGACGCATGGAACTTGAACGAGGATTCCGCCAGGGTCCAGCGCCTGCCCAGGCCATCGACGAGCTTCGCCGGATCGGCGTTCTCGGACATCGACGCCCCCATGCCGCCGGCACCTTCCAGCGCGCGCCGCGCACCGGTGTAACCCTCGGCCGCCAGTTCAGCGGCGCTGACGCCGACGAAGGCCGCGTGGGCGCAGTGCAACTGCTTGGACTGCGCGCCCTCCTTCAGATATTCCCAGAGCCCGCCGGCCTGCGTGGCTGCGCTGCCGAAGGCCCAGGCCATCTGCTCGGCATCGAGATTCATCAGGCGGCCGGCCGTGGCCGCTGCCGCGATGCAGCCGGCGGTGGCGGTGGTGTGGAAGCGTTTGTAGTGCGGACGGCCGAGGTACTCGCCGACACGGATGCCGACCTCGTAGCCCGCGACGATGGCTTCGAGCATCTGTGCGCCGCTGGCGTTGCGCGCCTGCGCGATGGCCAGCGCCGGGCCGAACACCACGGCGGCGGCGTGGAACACCGAGCCGTTGTGCACGTCATCCTGCTCGACCATGTGTGAGGCGCCGGCGTTGAGCATGGCGGCGAACAGGGGATCGATGCGCTTGCGCGAGGTCAGCAGTTCGGCGTCGCCGGGCCGGGCGTGGCGGGTGACGAAACGCTCCAGCGCCTGCACCGGCTCGCCGCTGCGGCCGGCGAGGGCGCAGGCGAACCAGTCGAGAAACAGGTCCTCGGCGCGGCGCAGCACCGGAGCAGGAACGTCGGCGATGGAAATTGCAGCGGCGAAGCGGGCCAGGTCGGCGCCCTGGTCGGCGGCGGGAGTGAGGGTCATATGCGGTTTATTTGGCGGGAGGATGGCGCAAAGGGAAGGGGTTCAGATCGCCTTGGCTGTGGTCATGGCGTCGATGTCGGCGTCGCTGTACGCGAGTTCGCGCAGGATCGCGCGGGTGTGTTCGCCGAGTGCCGGCACCGGGCCGAGCTTCACGTCGTCCACGTTGCGGCGGCCGGGTGGGATCATCGCCGGCACCACGCCGCCCGGGATGGCCACGCTGGCCCAGCGTCCGCGCGCCGCGAGCTGCGGGTGGTTCCAGACCTCGTGCACGTCGTTGATGCGGCCGTTGGCAATGCCGGCCTCGTCGAGCCGGCGCACGAGTTCGGTGATGCTGATGCCGGCGAAGGCGGCGGTGGCAATCTCGTCGATCACTTCGCGATGCGCCACGCGCTGGCCGTTGCCGGCAAAGCGCGCGTCGTCGGCCAGTTCCGGTTGCTGCAGCACCACGCGCGCGAAGACCTTCCACTCGCGGTCGTTCTGCACGCCCAGCAACACGCTGCCGCCGTCGCCCGCCGTGAACGGGCCGTAGGGGTAGATGGTGGCGTGCGCGGCACCGGTGCGCGGCGGCGGGCTGGCGCCGTCCAAGCCGAAGTACAGCGGGTAGCCCATCCACTCGGTCATGGATTCCAGCAGCGCGATGTCCACGCGGCGGCCGCGACCGGTGCGGCCGCGTTCCAGCAGCGCCGCGAGGATGCCGCTGTAGGCGTACATGCCGGCGGAAATGTCGGCGATGGAGTTGCCCGCCTTGGCCGGCGCGTCCGCCGTGCCGGTGATCGACAGGAAGCCGGATTCGGCCTGGATGAGCAGGTCGTAGGCCTTCTTCTCGACATAGGGGCCGCCGTCGCCGTAGCCCGAGATGTCGCAGACGATGATGCGCGGATCGCGCGCCGACAGCGCCTCGTAAGAAAGACCGAGCCGCGCCGCCGCGCCGGGCGCAAGGTTCTGCACCACCACGTCGGCCTTGGCCACCAGCTTCATCAGCGCGGCGTTGGCCTGCGGATGCTTCACGTCGAGCGTGAGGCTCTCCTTGCTGCGGTTGCACCAGGCGAAGTGCGAGGCCACGCCGCGTGCGCGCTTGTCATAGGCGCGGGCAAAATCGCCGCCTTCCGGCCGCTCGATCTTGATGACGCGCGCGCCAAGATCGGCCAGGTGCCGCGTCGCCAGCGGAGCGGCAATGGCGTGTTCCAGCGAGACGACCAGCAGGCCTTCCAGCGGCAGCATCAGAACGATCTCGGCAGGCCGAGCACGTGCTCTGCGACGTAGGAGAAGATCAGGTTGGTGGAGATCGGTGCGACCTGGTACAGGCGCGTCTCGCGGAACTTCCGCTCGACGTGGTACTCGGCCGCGAAGCCGAAGCCGCCGTGCGTCTGCAGGCAGACGTTGGCGGCCTCGAACGAGGCCTTGGCGGCCAGATACTTCGCCATGTTGGCCTCGGCACCGCAGGGCTGGTGGTTGTCGAACAGCTCGCAGGCGCGCCAGCGCATCAGGTTGGCGGCTTCGACTTCGATGAAGGATTCGGCGATGGGAAACTGCACGCCCTGGTTCTGGCCGATGGGCCGGTCGAACACGACGCGGTCCTTGGCGTAGCGCGTGGCACGGTCCACGAACCAGTAGCCGTCGCCGATGCACTCGGCGGCGATCAGCGTGCGCTCGGCATTGAGGCCGTCGAGGATGTACTTGAAGCCCTTGCCTTCCTCGCCGATCAGGTTTTCCTCAGGAATCTCCAGGTTGTCGAAGAACACCTGGTTGGTCTCGTGGTTGACCATGTTCGGGATCAGCCGCATCTCCATGCCCTTGCCCAGCGCCTGGTCCAGATGGACCATGAAGATCGACATGCCCTCGGACTTGCGCTTCACCTGGTCCAGCGGCGTGGTGCGCGCGAGCAGGATCATCAGCTCCGAATGCTGGAGGCGCGAGATCCACACCTTCTGGCCGTTGACGACGTAACGGTCGCCCTTCTTCACGGCGTTGGTCTTGATCTTGGTGGTGTCGGTGCCGGTGGTCGGCTCGGTCACTGCCATCGACTGCAGACGCCACTCGCCGCTGGCGATCTTGGGCATGTACAGCTCTTTCTGCCGGTCAGAACCGTGTCGCAGGAGCGTGCTCATGTTGTACATCTGGCCGTGACAGGCGCCGGCATTGCCGCCGCAGCGGTTGATCTCTTCCATCACCACCGAGGCCTCGGCCAGGCCCAGGCCGGAACCGCCGTATTCCTGCGGGATCATCACCGACAGCCAGCCGGCCTCGGTCAGCGCCTTGATGAAGGCTTCCGGGTAGCCGCGCTGCTCGTCGATCTTGAGGAAGTATTCGTCGGGAAAACGGCTGCACAGGTCGCGCAGCGCGTCGCGCATTTCCGGGAACCGCTCGTGTCGTTCGATCGCCATCCGTCCGTCTTCGTGCTTGAGGTTTGAGGGGTTGTTTCAGATAGACGCGCGGCGTTTTACCAGCCGCAGCGGCGTGTAGATCAGCACCGTGTCGCCGCGCTGGTTGACCACGCGGTTGGTCGCGCGCACCAGTCCGCGGTCACCTTTGGACGTGAGCCGCGCCTCGGTGATTTCGACCTCGACATGCAGGGTGTCGCCCACGCAGCTGGGGCCCTTGACGTCCATCTCGGCGTGCAGGAAGGCCAGGCCGGTGTTCTGGATCGCGGGCAGCATCAGGCCCTCGGCCATGGCGTACACCATGGCTCCTGGCACCACCCGCGGCGGCAGCGCCACGCTACCGCGCTCGGCGGTATTGGTGAAGATTTCCTCGGTCAGCCAGCTGAAATTGATGAAGGCGACGAGGTCGGCCTCGGTGATGGTTCGGCCGACCGTGCGAAAACGATCGCCCACGGCCAGTTCCTCGAAGTGAAAGCCGATGCCGATGGTTTTCATGGGGCGGGTGTCTCGGGTAGCGGCAGGGGCAGCAGGGCGCGGATGCGGTCTTCGTCCAGGCCGGCTTCTGACAGCACGGCCACGGTGTGCTCGCCGAGGCGCGGGGCAGGGCGGTTCGAGGCGGGCTGGGTCTTCGACCAGCGGCTGGGCACGGCCATGGTGACCAGGCGGCCTTCGCTCGGGTGATCCACTTCGCGAAAGAATCCAACGGCGCGCAGATGCGGGTCGTCCAGGATGCTGTCCGGCGTATGCATGGGCATGCAGGGGATGTCGGCCTTGTCCAGCACGTCCATCCACTCCGCGGTGGTGCGCGTGCGCAGCACTTCCGCCACAAAGCCATACAGGGCGTCGATGTGCTTGGTGCGGGTGGTGAGATTCTTCAGCCGCGCATCGTCCGTGAACATCTGCGGGCGTCCGATCAGCGCGCAGAAATGCTTCCACTGCTTGTTGGAGTAGATCAGCGCGCAGATGTAGCCGTCCGCCGTGGCGTAAGGCCGGCGCTCGTGCGCCAGCAGCCGGGCGTAACCGGTGGGGCCTTCCGCGGGCACAAAGCTGCGGCCTCCCAGGTGATCGCCCATCACGAACTGCGTCATGGTCTCGAACATGGGCACGTCGATGGACTGCCCCTCGCCCGTGCGCTCCCGGTGAAACAGCGCGGCCAGAATGGCGCCGACGGCGGACAATCCCACGGTGCGATCCGCGATGGTCGTCGGCACGTAGCGCGGCACCGGGCTGCCCGCGAGTTGCGCCAGCGCGGGCAGGCCGGCGGCGCCCTGGATCAAGTCGTCATACGCCGGCTTGTCCGCGTAGGGACCGCCCCGACCGAAGCCGAACAGGCCCACGTAGATGATGCCGGGATTGACCGCGCTCACTTCCTCGTAGGACAGCCCGAGCCGCGCCATGGCCTGCGGCCGCGTGTTGTAGACCAGCACGTCGGACGTGGCGACGAGTTCGAGCAGCGCCTTGCGCGCGTCCGGATTCTTGAGGTCGAGCGCAATGCTGCGCTTGCCGCGGTTCGCGTTGAGAAAGATCGCGCCCATGCCGAGCGAGCGCATCGGGCCGATGCCGCGTGTGCCATCGCCATCCGGCGGTTCTACCTTGATCACGTCGGCGCCGTACTCGGCCAGGATCTGCGTGGCATACGGCCCCATCAGGACCGTGCTCAGGTCCAGGATGCGCACACCCTGCAAGGGTCCGGCCAAGGGCTTAGCGGGCATCGGCGGCCAGTTGCCGGGCCATGTCGCGCAACTGGAATTTCTGGATCTTGCCGCTGGCGGTGCGGGGAAAGTTCTCCACGATTTCCACCCGCTCGGGCCAGTAGTTGCGCGTCATGCCGGCCGCGTCCAGGTAGGTTCGCAGCGCGGCAAGATCGAAGCTCTGGCCCGGCCTGAGACTCACGAAGCAGCAGCCGGTCTCGCCCAGGCGCGGGTGCGGCATGCCGACCACCGCGGCATCGACAATGGCCGGATGCCGGTACAGCAGATTCTCCACTTCCACCACCGGCACGTTCTCGCCGCCGCGAATGATGATGTCCTTGCTGCGCCCGGTGATGCGGATGTAGCCGTCCGCATCCATGCGTGCGAGATCGCCGGATTCGAACCAGTCTTCGGCGTCCATGCCGTAGGCCTCCGGCTTGAGCAGGTAGCCGAGAAAATTCGAAGGGGAGTGGATCAGCAGCCGGCCTTCTTCGCCGTGCGGCAGGTCCCGCCCTTCCGCGTCCACCACGCGCACCCGCACGCCGGGCAGGGGCAGGCCGTCGGCGTTGATCGCCTTGTCCTTCGGCGCGTCCGGCGCCGTCACGGTGACGGCGCCGTTCTCCGACATGCCATAGACGGACAAGACCTTGAGGCCCAGACGCGCACCGACCTGTTCGGCCAGCGCACGCGGAATCGGCGCGCCGCCACAGACGAACATGCGCAAGGCGACCTCGCTCGCCGGCGGCGCGGCGGCGGCGTTCAGAAGGTCGGCCAGGAAGGGGGTGGCGGCCATGGTGAAGCGGCACTGCTGCGACTGGATGATCGCCCAGGCGCGCTCCTTGTCCCACACGTCCATCAGCGACAGCGTGGTCTGGAGCACGATGGGCAGCCACATGCCGTAGAGAAATCCGGTCTGGTGGGCCAGCGGTGAACCCATGAATACCGCATCGTCGCCCTTCAGGCCGAGCCGTTCCACGTAGGGCAGCACATTGGCCACCAGGGTGTTCGACGAGTGCATCACGCCCTTTGGCATGCCGGTGGTGCCGGAGGTATAGAGCACCTGCACGACCTCGTCGGCCGACAGCGGCGGTTCAATGAGCGGCGTGTCGCAGGGCGCGAGCAGGGTGCTCTCGAAACCCTCGGCACCGTCCTCGCCGACCACCACCAGATGTTCGAGCAGCGGCAGTTGCGGCTTGAGCGAGCGGATCAGCGCCGCGTGATCGAAACCCCTGAACAGCCTGGGCACGATGACCACGCGCGACTGCGCGTAGGCGAGCATGAACGACAGTTCGCGCTGGCGGAAAATCGGCATCAGCGGATTGCTTGCCGCGCCGCAGCGCAGGCAGCCGAGGTGGATCGCCACGAACTCCCACCAGTTCGGCAACTGGAACGACACCACGTCGCCGCGCCGCACGCCGAGCCGCGCGAGATTGGCGGCGATGCGCCGACTGGCCTGGTCGAGTTCGCGGTAGGTGATCGGGCGCGCTGCGGCGCCCTCGCGAAACTCGACGATGGCAATCTGCTCGGGCTTCGCCGCGACCGCCTCGTCGAAGAAATGCAGCAGCGGGATGTCGCGCCACTGCCCGAGGTCGCGCAGCGTCCTGGCGCGCGCCGCGCGGATGATGGGGTCCAGGATCACGGTCTTCTCCTTAGAGTTTTATTGCGCTTGCGTGTTCATGGCGCTTGCGTGGAATTCCTGCGCACGTCGCGGAACGGGATGTCCGCGTCTCCGCCCGGCTCCTTGGGCATGCCCAGCACGCGCTCGGCAATGATGTTGCGCTGGATCTCGTCGGTGCCGCCGGCGATGGAACAGGCCGGCACCGAAATCAGGATCTCGGCGATCAGCCCCTGTTCTGGTCCGTCTTCGCCGGCCAGCATCGAATCCGCAGCGCTGATGCTGGCGTGCGCGCGCGCCGCCGCGCGGGCAATGTGGCTCGCAGCGAGCTTGCCCAGCGAGCCTTCCGGCCCCGGCGGCTGGCCCAGCGCGAGTGCGGCGCGCGCGCGTTGCGCGGTCCATTCCGTCGCGCGTTCCAGCATCAGGGCTTTGGCGATCTCCTGGCGCACCACGGCGTCCCCGATGCGCCCCGTGCTGCGCGCGCGATCGATCAGCAGATCGACCCTGCCCGCGCGCTGCGGATACCACTTGTAGGGCTCCATGACCGTGGTGTGCTCGGCCTGCAGCTCGTCGTAGATGCGACCCTGGCCGCGTTCGAGGCGGCCCCAGCTGCGCATGCGGTCGGCCAGCCGCCGTTCGTGGGCCAGCGTGGTCAATGCGACCTTCCAGCCGTCACCGACCTTGCCGACCAGCATCGGGGTGCGCACGCGGGCGTCGGTGATGAACACCTCGTTGAACGAGGCATAGCCATTCATCTGCCGCAGCGGTCGCACTTCCACGCCGGGCTGGCGCATGTCGAGCACGAAATAGCTCAGGCCGCGATGCTTGGGCAGGTCCCAGTCGGTGCGGGCCAGCAGCATGCCGTAGTCCGCATGCTGCGCACTGGTGGTCCAGACTTTCTGCCCGTTGACGATCCAGCCTTGGTCATCCGCCGTCGCGCGCGTGCTCAGGCCGGCAAGATCGGAACCGCTGCCGGGCTCGCTGAACAACTGGCACCAGGTGTCCTCGCCGGTGAGGATGCGCGGCAGCATCTTTTTCTGCGCATCGCTGCCGTGCTCCAGCAGGGTTGCGGCGGCGAGCAGGCGCACGCCGAATTGGGCGACGCCGACCGCGCCGACCGCACGCATTTCCTCCTCGGCGACCGCCGCCAGGCCAGGCGACAGGCCGCGTCCGTACCAGGCTTCCGGCCAGGCCGGACAACCCCAGCCGGAGGCGACCAGGCGTCTGCGCCATTCGGCCAGACCCAGGTCGGGACTCCAGTTCTCGGCCAGCCAGGCGCGTACCTCGCGGCGCACGGAGTCTTCGCTGGGCGCACTCATTTCCGTACTCCGGCCTGGCGCGCGGCGAGGCGCAGCACATAGCGGTCGCGATGTTCGTTGGCGCTGCCGAGCAGGGCGGTCGAGCTGCGCGCGCGCTTGTAGTAGAGCTGGGTGTCGTGGTCCCAGGTAAAGCCGATGCCGCCGTGGATCTGCAAGGTATCGGTGGCGGCCTGCATGAAGGCATCCGAGGCCAGCGCCTTAGCGA
>Ga0187844_10002959_pt1 | contig 11609 bp, 10 predicted proteins | sample SpaLakP09_SKY_50_FD_134517 | JGI IMG/M metagenome (GOLD analysis project Ga0187844, IMG submission 134517) | Oligotrophic lake water microbial communities from Sparkling Lake, Wisconsin, USA - SP09_SKY_50 | ecosystem: Environmental > Aquatic > Freshwater > Lake | place: USA: Sparkling Lake...
AAGCCACACATTCGCCTTCGCTTGAAAATGCAGCGCAATGGTCAGCGCCCAGCCAATCGGCAGCCATAAAAAAGGGCCCCGAGGGGCCCTGATTGTTTGAGGCTTGAAACCTCAAAACAGATACGCTTAATAACCGCCGCCGCCGCTACGGCCACCGCCATAACCGCCGCCGCCACCACCACCGCTACGACCGGCACCGCCGCCGTAACCGCCGCCACCGCCGCCACCGCTACGACCGGCACCGCCGCCGTAACCGCCGCCGCCGCCAGCACCGCCACCAAAACCGCCGCCACCGGTGCGGGGGGGGCGCGGCTCCATGGGACGCGCTTCGTTAACCACCAGACCACGGCCACCGAATTGTTGACCGTTCATTCCGCTGATCGCTGCTTGTGCTTCGGCATCGCTGCCCATTTCTACGAAGCCGAATCCTTTGGACCGACCGGTGTCACGCTCCATCATGACCTTGGCGCTGGTAACAGAACCGTGTGCGGAAAATGCCTGTTGCAGGTCTTCGTCACGGAAAGAATATGGCAGATTGCCGACGTAAAGTTTGTTGCCCATGCTGGGACTCCTCAAAATAACTCAAAACGCGATGGAGTCCAAAACCGCAATCAACAAACCATTAAAGACTTAGAGCAGACGCGAAACTGACCAAACACCGCAAACCTGCCTTGCCAATTTATAGCAAAGCAATTTCATTATGCGCTATTTGTACAGTTTACAAGCGATTTTTTTGATAATACACCGGAAAATTATACTAATTTTTAATATTTGAGCCCGATTAACTGCAATATTCAGGGAAAACCCTGCGACTTACCAATTGGCCTCACGCTCCGGGCTAGCGCTAATTTTGTGGATAGAGAGATCGGCGACATCAAACTCTTCCTCTTGGCTCATACGCAAACCAAGGGTCATTTTCAGCACGCCATAAACCAGCAAACCACTGAAAAAAGCCCACACCACGCCGATCAGCGTACCGGCACATTGCGCGCCAAAACTCACACCGCCCAAGCCGCCCAAAGCCGGCAAGCCAAAAATGCCAGCAGCCAAACCACCCCAGGTGCCACATAAACCGTGCAAAGGCCAAACGCCCAGCACATCATCAATCTTCCATTTGTTTTGTGTCAGCGTGAAGGTCACCACAAAAATCGCGCCGGCCACTCCGCCAACGACCAAGGCGCCCAAGGGATGCATCAAATCCGAGCCGGCACATACCGCCACCAAGCCGGCCAAGGGCCCGTTATGGACAAAGCCCGGATCGTTCTTGCCCAAAACCAAGGCCACCAAAGTGCCGCCCACCATGGCCATCAAAGAGTTCACCGCCACCAGGCCGGAGACCTTGTCCAGAGTTTGCGCGCTCATTACATTAAAACCAAACCAGCCCACCGTCAGCACCCAGGCGCCCAGCGCCAGAAAGGGGATGCTAGAGGGCGGATGGGCCGAGATCGCACCATCTTTGCGGTAGCGGTTGCTGCGCGCACCCAGCAGCAGTACCGCGCCCAGAGCAACCCAGCCACCTACGGCATGCACCACTACGCTACCAGCAAAGTCATGAAACTCCGCGCCGGAATGCGCCAACAGCCAGGCCTGGACGCCAAACCTCTGGTTCCATGCCAGGCCTTCAAACAGGGGATACACCAGTCCCACCAGCACCGCCGTGCCAATGAGTTGCGGCCAGAATTTAGCGCGCTCGGCAATACCGCCCGAAATAATCGCCGGAATGGCTGCGGCAAAAGTCAAAAGGAAAAAGAATTTAACCAAGCCATACCCATTATTGGAGGCCAGCTGTTCAGCCCCAACAAAAAAATGGGTGCCATAGGCCACGCTGTAACCGACGGCGAAATACACAACGGTGGAGACCGAAAAATCAGCCAGGATTTTTACCAACGCGTTGACCTGGTTTTTGCGCCGTACCGTACCCAATTCCAAAAAAGCGAATCCCGCATGCATCGCGAGCACCATGACGGCGCCTAATAAAATAAATAAGGTATTTGCGCCCTGTTGCAGTGCATCCATGGGGGTTCCTAGTGGGGGTATGCTTTGTTTTGGTGCAAATTAAATACTTGCACCGTATGTGCACTAAAAGTAAGCAAAATTTACGCCAAATTTACGAGGGCTTTGCACCAATCCGGTTCCGGGTAAGCTCCCGTGTATGCCAGCGATAACTGCTACGAGGGACAATCGCCCCATGCCCCGATTTCAAGCCAAGCGCCATCGGGCCGCATAAAGAACTACGCAATGGAAGCATTCCTGGTCTCCACCGGCATCGTTGCCCTGGCCGAAATGGGCGATAAAACGCAACTGCTGGCACTGATTTTGGCTGTGCGCTTTCGCAAGCCCGTTCCTATCGTGTTGGGCATTTTTGTGGCGACCATTGTCAACCACGGCTTGGCCGGTGCGCTGGGGGCCTGGTTAACGCAGGTGATAGGCCCCGATTTATTGCGCTGGGTGCTGGGCGCATCGTTTATCGCTATGGCGGTGTGGATGCTGATACCTGACACCATCGATGATGAAGAGCAAGGACAGGAGCCGCGCTGGGGCGTGTTCGGCACGACAGTGGTCGCGTTTTTTTTGGCCGAAATGGGCGATAAAACCCAGATCGCGACCGTGATGCTGGCAGCGCGCTTTGATGCCTATTACTGGGTAGTCGCCGGTACCACCTTGGGCATGATGCTGGCCAATGTACCCGTGGTTTACTTGGGTGAACGCATGACGCGGTTGGTGCCAATGCGGGTGGTGCATATCGTCTCGGCTCTGGTATTTGCTGTGCTGGGCGTACTGGCGCTTTTACCTATCTAAACCGGGGCGCGCAGGCGGGCATTGCTATACTTTGTGCACAGCGCCAATTTGCTCCAGCTTGCGGGCGCTTAATAAATTCAGCTAAACACGGACCCCCGCGATCTTTGCTTGACTCGGCTCCGCGCTTAGCGTTGCCGGGTTTTTTTATGTTGATTGCCACACCCCAGTCCCTGCACTTTGAGGCGCCGCTGCCTTTGCAAAGCGGCACGTCTATCCGCGCCTATGACCTGGCTTTTGAAACCTACGGCACGCTCAATGCTGACCGGTCTAACGCCGTGCTGATCTGCCACGCCCTTAATGCTTCGCACCATGTGGCCGGCGTCTATGCAGGCCAGGCCAAATCCGAAGGCTGGTGGGACAGCATGATCGGGCCAGACAAACCGGTAGACACGAATCGCTTTTTTGTGATCGGCGTGAACAACCTGGGCTCGTGCTTTGGCTCCACTGGCCCCATGCATACCAACCCGGACAGCGCCCAGGGTCAGGTCTATGGCGCTGACTTTCCGGTGATCACCGTGGAGGACTGGGTGGACGCACAGGCGCGCTTGCTCGACCGGCTGGGCATTCAAATCATGGCCGCCGTTATGGGCGGAAGCCTGGGCGGCATGCAAGCGCTTTCCTGGACGCTGCAATATCCCCAGCGTGTGCGCCGCGCAATCGTCGTGGCGAGTGCCCCCAATTTAACGGCAGAGAACATCGCGTTCAACGAAGTAGCGCGCCGCGCCATCACCACCGACCCGGATTTTCATGGTGGCCACTTTTACCGCCATGGCGTGGTGCCCAAGCGCGGCTTGCGTATCGCTCGCATGATCGGGCACATTACTTACCTGAGCGATGATGTGATGAACGCCAAGTTCGGCCGCCAATTGCGCCATCCGGTGCAAGATGCGGTGGCCAGCACCGACTACCGTTACAGCACTCAAGAGGTGGAGTTCCAAATAGAAAGCTACTTGCGCTACCAAGGCGACAAGTTTGCTGATTACTTTGACGCCAATACCTATTTGCTGATCACCCGTGCACTTGATTACTTTGACCCGGCCCGTACATTCGGCGGTAGTTTGACCCAAGCGCTGGCGCGTGCGCGCAGCAAGTTTTTACTGGTCAGCTTTGTGACCGACTGGCGTTTTGCACCTTCGCGCAGCCGCGAACTCGTCAAGGCGCTTTTAGACAACCAGCGCGATGTCAGCTATGCCGAGATCGATGCGCCGCACGGGCATGATGCATTTTTGCTCGACGATGTACGCTACCACAGCGTAGTGCGCTCTTACTTTGAGTCCTTGGCTAGCGAGGTGGGCGTATGAGCGATCTTTCGATCCAACACGCACTGGCGCAATTGATACCCCAAGGCGCGCGCGTGCTAGACCTCGGTTGCGGCGACGGCGCCATGCTGGCGCATTTGCAAGCCACACGCGGTTGCAGTGGCTATGGCGTTGAAATCGATGATGCCAATGTACTGGCCTGTGTGCAGCGCGGCGTCAACGTCATCCAGCTCAACCTCGACGAAGGCCTGGCCATGTTTGACGATGCATCGTTTGACGTGGTGCTGCAAATCGACACCTTGCAGCATTTGCGCAATGCCGAGGTGATGTTGCGAGAAACTGCGCGCGTAGGGCGCTTGGGTATCGTGGCCTTCCCCAATTTTGCGCACTGGCCCAATCGCTTTAGCGTGCTGCAGGGCCGTATGCCGGTGACCAAGCGCCTGCCTTACCAGTGGTATGACACGCCCAATATTCGCGTCGGCACGCACGCCGACCTCGGCGCGCTAGCGCAAAAAAACGGCTTGCGCGTGATAGATAGTTTTGGCCTGCAAGATGGTGAAGTCGTACGCTGGCAGCCCAACTGGCGCGCAGCTACCTCGGTATACAAGCTGGCGCGTTAACAGCCCAGCTGATCTGCCAATTCCAGCAGATCGCGCGCATGCAGCTGGTTGGCTGCGCGCGGACTCACATCCTTAGGGTTGCGCGCACCCAACTCCAGCGGCCGCTCGATATAAGCGCTTTGCAAGCCACAAGCGCGGGCGCCTTCCAAGTCGTCGTGGTGCGCCGCAACTAACATCACGTGTTCCGGGGGCACATCCAAGGTTGTTGCCACGCCGCCGTAAGTGCGCGGATCGGGCTTGTAGGCGCGAAACACTTCGGCGCTCAAGATGCAGTCCCAGGGCAAACCCGCTCGCTTAGAAAGACGGGTAAGTAAATTGAGGTTGCCGTTAGACAGGGTGCAAATGACAAACCGTTTTTTCAAACGGGTGAGGCCTTCGACGACCTCAGGCCAAGCATCCAAGCGGTGCCAGACACGGTTGAGTTCAGCGCGCGCAGTCTCACCCAATTGGGCCAATCCAAACTGTTCCAACACCTCATCCAAAATCATGCGGTGCAAGTCGTCAATCAAGGTCCAGGGCAGCTCTCCCGCCATCACGCGGCGCATCGCCGGTTGGTAGCCCGCACGCCAGGCCAGTGCAAATGCATCGGCATCGACCGCCGGATGGGCGGCGCGTATTTCACGCGCAATGCTGCCATGCCAATCGACTACGGTTCCAAAAATATCAAAGGCCAAAACCTGGGGTGTATGCGCGCTGTTTGCCATGGTCGCCATCCGTAAAGTGCATTGGTCGGTCATCATAGAGCGCAGCCGTGGCATCATGCGCACTGACAACGAACGGAGAAAATGCCATGACTGCCCGCCTACCTGATTCCGCGCTCAACACCACCCAAGCCCTGGCGCACGTCAGCCAGACCTGGGATGGCGATATCGTCCAACGCCTGAGCGACTACATCGCCATTCCGGCGAAATCACCGCTGTTTGACGCTGACTGGCTGGCCCACGGCTACCTTGAGACCGTGGTGCGCAATACGGCGCAATGGATAGAGGCGCAAAAGCTCGAAGGTCTCACTCTGGAAGTGGTGCGCCTGCCCGGCCGTACGCCGGTGCTTTTTTTCGAGGTCGCGGCCGCGCGCAGTGCGCAAGCGGGCGTGTCGGAGCAGACGGTTTTAATGTACGGCCATCTGGATAAACAACCCGAGTTTTCCGGCTGGCGCAAAGACCTAGGGCCGTGGACACCCAAATACGAAGACGGCAAGCTATACGGGCGCGGTGGCGCCGACGACGGCTACGCCGCTTACGCGGCCATTGCTGCCGTTGCCGCACTCAAAGACCAGAAGGTGGCGCATTCGCGCATTCTGGGTTTGATAGAAACCTGCGAAGAGAGCGGGTCCTATGATTTGCTGCCTTATGTAGACGCGCTGCGTACCCGCCTGGGCGATGTCGGTCTGGTAGTTTGCCTAGACTCTGGCGCTGGTAATTACGACCAACTCTGGCTGACCAACAGCTTGCGCGGCATGGCCAGCGGCGTGCTGCGGGTGGATGTGCTGACCGAAGGCGTGCATTCGGGCGACGCCAGTGGCGTGGTGCCCTCGAGCTTTCGGGTGTTGCGCCAGGTCTTGGATCGGCTCGAAGACAGCGCCACCGGGCGTTTGCTGCCAGGCATCTTCCACTGTGAGGTACCGCCCGAGCGCCTGGCACAGGCACGCACCACCGCTGACATTTTGGGCGATGAGGTGTACAAACGCTTTCCCTGGGCCCACTACGACTGCGGTGGCGCCACCCAATCGGTGCTGCCCACCACCACCGACCCGCTGCAAGCCCTGCTCAACCGCACCTGGATGCCCACACTCAGTGTGACCGGCGCCGAGGGTTTTCCGGCCATGCGCGATGCAGGCAATGTGCTGCGCCCGTTTACCGCCTTCAAACTCTCTTTGCGTCTGCCGCCGCTGGTGGAAGCCGCCTCGGCAGTACAAGCGCTCAAGGCCTTGCTGGAAGACAACGCTCCCTACCAGGCGAAGGTGACGTTTGAGACCTCCGGCGGCGCCACCGGCTGGAATGCGCCCGATACCGCGCCCTGGTTTGAGCAGGCCCTGAACGAGGCCTCGCAAGCCCACTTCGGCGCGGGCTGTGGCTACATCGGCCAAGGAGGCACGATTCCGCTCATGAATATGCTCAGCAAAGGCTTTCCCAAAGCGCAAATGATGGTGTGCGGCGTGCTTGGGCCTAAGAGCAATGCGCACGGCCCGAATGAGTTTCTACACGTGCCTTACGCCAAAAAACTGACGGCGGCCGTAGCGCAGGTGATTGCGCGCTTCCCTTAACCAAGCTTCTTTGCCATGACCGATACCTCCACGCTTTCGAAACTAAGCCTTGCGCCAGGCCTGCAATTGACTTTGCGCGACTGGCCGCTGACCGACCCGGCTGCCATGCGCGCCCAGGTGCTTATCGTGCACGGCCTGGGCGAACACAGTGGACGTTACGAACACGTGGCGCACAAGCTCAATAGCTGGGGCTATGCGGTGCGCAGTTTTGACCTGTGGGGCCATGGGCTGTCCGATGGTGCGCGCGGCAGCATGCGCGACGACCACGCCCTGCTCGATGATCTGGCCGCCGTGGTGGACCATACGCGCAAAACCATGGTAGCGGGCCAGCCCCTGGTCTTGCTGGGCCACAGCCTGGGCGGCTTGTTGGCGGCGCGCTTTGTATCGCTGCGCATGCGGCCGATAGACGCCTTGGTGTTATCCAGCCCGGCGCTAGACCCTGGCCTTAACAGCGTTCAAAAACTGCTGCTGGCCACGTTGCCGGCTATCGCGCCCAATCTGCGCGTAGGCAACGGCTTGCAAGTGAAATACCTTTCCCATGATGCGGCGGTGGTTGCCGCCTACCAAGCCGATCCCTTGGTGCATGACCGTATTTGCGCACGCCTGGCTTTGTTCATCGCGCAGGCCGGCCGTGCCGTGTTGGCGACTGCGCCGCAATGGAGCACACCCACACTGCTGCTCTTTGCCGGCCAGGACAAACTGGTCAGCCCACAGGGTAGCCGCGACTTTTTGAAATTGGCACCTGGGGCGATCGTGCAGTCGCTGTGCTTTGATGGGCTGTTCCATGAAATTTTCAACGAGACAGAGGCCGACGGCGTGTTTGCTGCCTTACAGCAATGGCTGCAGGTGGGCTGGGCTGATCTGGCCGCAACTGCCTAGAACAAACGGCCAAATAAGCGAATCAGGTCAATAGCGCTAAAGCCGTCAAGGCCGCTGTCTCCGCACGCAAAGTGCGCGCACCCAGCGACTGCGGTGCGAACCCGGCCGCTTTGGCGAGTGCTTCTTCAGCGGGGCTGAAACCGCCTTCGGGGCCGGACAAAACCAGTACCGCTTGCGTGCTTGCCATTGCAGCCCAATGGCGCAAAGCCTTGGCGTCAGCCTGCAGGGATAGCAGTAAGCGAGCAGGGGCCACTGCAGCCTCGGAGCCATTCGCGCCGGCTAAGTCGCGCAAAAAATGCGGCAGGCTTTGTACCGCGTGTACCCGCGGCACCTGGTTGGCGCCACACTGCTCGCAGGCAGCAATCGCCACGGCTTGCCAGTGGGCGATTTTTTTGTCCGCCCGCTCACCGCTCAGGCGCAGCACGCTGCGCTCGCTGGTCAAGGGGTATATCGCCGCCACGCCCAGCTCCGTCGCCTTTTCCACCAACCAGTCCATACGCTCATTGGCCGGCATCACCACGGCCATAGCAGCCCGGCGCGCGGTCTCGCATTGCCGCGCCTTGTGGGCCCCTACGCGCACCTGCACCTGGCTGCGGCCCATGAGCAAAATCTCGGCGTCAAATTCACCCGCTGCTGCTGCCGCTTGCAAATCCTCATCCCATCCCGGGCCCTGGTTGAACAAGGTGATGGCCTGGCCCGGCTGCATGCGCAAGACCTGCACATGGCGGGCCGGGCCAGGTGGCAGGTCCAGCACCGCGCCGGTTTGCAGGGGAGATGGGCAGTAAAAACGGGGCATTAGCGTACGGCGCCTATGGAAGACATGGCATCGCGTTTCAACAAGTGCTTACACACGGCCAAACGAAAAAGCCTGGGGCGGCTCTATGCCCTCGATACGCTCGACCAGACGCAGCAAGGGTTTGAGCTCACGGTACCGGGCGCAGGTGGCGCGGATGTAGCCGATAAAGCGCGGTGTGTCGGCCAGGTATTTGGGCTTGCCATCGCGCAAAGTCAAGCGGGCAAAGATGCCCGCAATTTTGATGTGCCGTTGCAAGCCCATCCACTCCACCGCGCGGTAGAACTCGCCAAAGTCATCGCCCACCGGCAAGCCTGCTTTGCGCGCACGCTGCCAATAGCGCACCGTCACGTCCAGGCAAAAATCCTCTTCCCAGCTGATAAAGGCGTCGCGCATCAGACTGGCAATGTCATAGCTAATCGGCCCATATACCGCATCCTGAAAATCCAGTACGCCCAAAGAATGCGCACGCCCGGCGTCCATCAGATTGCGCGGCATAAAGTCGCGGTGCACATACACCGAAGGCCAGGACAGGTTGTTAGCTATGATGGTTTCAAACGCCCCATCCAAGACTTGGCTTTGCGCTGCATCGAGCACCACCTGGCGGTGCTGTGCGATATACCACTGGGGGAATAAATCCATTTCACGGCGCAAGAGCGCATGGTCATACGGCGGCAAGACGCCCGGCTGGGACGCTTTTTGCCAGGCGATCAAGGTGTCCACCGCTTGCAAATACACGTCTAATGGGGGCGGCGCTGTCAGGTCTATGCGCTGCATCATGGTGTGCTCACCCAGGTCCGTCAGCAACATAAAGCCCTGCGCCTGGTTCCAATCGAGTACCTGCGGACAGCGGATGCCCGCCTGCTGCAAGAGGTCGGCGACTTTGACAAAAGGCGCACTGTCTTCTCTGTCCGGTGGTGCATCCATCACGATCACACTGGGCCCATACGTGCTATGGCCGCTGTTCAGGCGCAAATAGCGCCTGAAACTGGCATCGACCGACGCCAGGCACAGGCTTTCGGGCTGCAGGCTGAAGCGCTCTTGTACCGAGCGCAGCCACACGACAAACGCATGCCCCCGCTCGGCATCGGCCCAGTGCACTGCTTGCAGCATGGTGGGAGTCGCGCTATCCGGGCTTGAGGTTGATGCGCTAGCGCTTTGATAATCCAAAGCGGACGGCTGCGCGCCACTGGCAAAAGAAAACGGGTCATTAGGGCTCATGGATAATCCATTGTCCATCTTTTTGCGCACCTACCTTGCCCCCTTCCTCGTTCATGCCTCCAACTCACCGTTTGCGGTCCGCCTTAGCGTGCGATTGGAAGGCGAGGATCCTGGTTCACGTAGGGCTATGCGCCGCGCTGACAGTCCTCGCAATACCCGCCAGCGCGCAGAGCGCAAAGCCGGCGGCACCGGGCCAAGCCAGCCTGATGGACACCAGCGGCCAGAAGGCCTGGATCTACCTGTCTGGCGACAAGCTCAGTGGCCATGCCGACAAGGAGGTGCTTCTGGAAGGAAACGCGCAAATGCAACGTTCAGACTCGCAGATCAGCGCCGACCGCATGCGTTACGACCAGCGTACCGACCGCATGCAAGCCGAGGACCATGTGCGCATCGTGCGCAAAGAACGCATTTATACCGGCAGCTATCTAGATATGGATGTAGAGCGCTTTGAAGGCTTTTTCACCAACATTCGCTACGATTTGGGCGGCGAAAAAGGCCACGGCGAAGCACTGCGCGCGGACTTCGCTGATAAAAACCATATGACGGCCCACCAGGGCACTTACACCACCTGCCGTCGCAAGCCTGGCCCCGATTGGGTGCCCGAGTGGGTACTGACTGCGACCCAACTGAATATCAACAATGAAGAAGAAATAGGCCGAGCCCAGGGCGCTTATCTGCACTTTCAGGGTGTGCCGGTACTGCCGGTGCCGCCCTTTAGTTTTCCCATCACAGATAAACGTAAATCAGGTTTTTTGCCACCCTTGTTTGGCATAGACAGCACCAATGGCTTTGAGCTGGCCACCCCCTACTATTTCAACCTCGCGCCCCATTACGACCTGACGGTGACGCCCAACTTCATGACCAGCCGGGGGGTGAACGTAGAGAACCAGTTGCGCTACCTAGAGCCAAATTACGCGGGGGATATAAAGCTGGCCTATATGCCGAGCGACCGATTACGGGAGCAAAATCGCATTGCCTTAGCGCTGACACACAGTATGCAGATTGGCAGCCCCATCGGAAACATTTCTCTCGGAGCCAACATCACCCGCGTTGGCGACGATAACTACGGGGCTGACTTTAGTACCAGCACTATTTTTCAAGGCGCGCTTGCATTAGGGGGCACAGCGCGCCAATTACCCGCAGACCTCACAGCAAGCTGGGGCCGTGGTGATTTATCGTCCATGCTCAAAGTACAAAAATGGCAAGGCCTGCAAATCATCACGCCCTATGACCGACTGCCGCAATGGACGCTACGCTACGCGCAAAGCAATGTGCAAGGCATCGACTGGTCGGTAGACACCGATATCACCCAGTTTCAGGGCGATCGCACACTAACCCGACAACCCAACGCACAACGCGCCTTTGCTTGGGCGCAAATCAGCTACCCCCTGATTTGGCCGGCTTTTTACCTGACGCCCAAACTGCAAACCCATGTAGCCGGCTACCAATTTGACGCACCCATCAACAACCAGCAGTCCAGCACTAGCCTAGTTAGCACCTTGAGCCTGGATGCAGGGCTAACCTTTGAACGCAACACGGAGATTTTGGGTGTAAAGCTACTGCAGACTTTGGAGCCGCGGGCCTACTATGTGTATACGCCCTATACCGACCAAAGCCTGTTACCCAATTACGACACCGCAGCGCAAGACCTGAATTTGACCGCTGTTTTTACCGAGAACGCCTATGTTGGTCACGACAAAATTTCCGATAACAATTTGCTCACGCTCGGCTTGACGACACGATTTTTAAACCCGGACACCGGCGCCCAGTTAGCC
>Ga0187844_10002960_pt1 | contig 11603 bp, 9 predicted proteins | sample SpaLakP09_SKY_50_FD_134517 | JGI IMG/M metagenome (GOLD analysis project Ga0187844, IMG submission 134517) | Oligotrophic lake water microbial communities from Sparkling Lake, Wisconsin, USA - SP09_SKY_50 | ecosystem: Environmental > Aquatic > Freshwater > Lake | place: USA: Sparkling Lake...
AGGGTGCGGCACAGGCGCAAGCCCAGCCCCATGCCTTCGGCCTTGGTGGTGAAAAAGGGCGTGAACAGCTGCTGCGCCACGTCGGGCGCAATACCCGGCCCGACGTGGCGCAGCAGCTGTTCACGCCCTTTTTCACCACCAAGGCCGAAGGCATGGGGCTGGGCTTGAGCCTGTGCCGCACCGTGATCGAGCAGCACGGCGGCACGCTCGCCTTCGGGCCGAACGCGCCGCAGGGCACCGTGTTTACCTTCACCCTGCCCGCAGGATGGCCTTAACATCACGCCATGCAACCTGTAATCGACGCCGCCGTATACATCGTGGACGATGACGCCAGCGTGCGCGAAGCGCTGGCCTGGCTGCTGCGTTCGCGCCGCCTGGGCAGCCAGGCCTTTGAAAGTGCCGAGGCCTTCCTTGAGATGATCGAGGGCGCGCATCTGTCGCCGCGCCCGGCCTGCCTGCTGCTGGATGTGCGCATGCCCGGCATGAGCGGCCTGGCCCTGTTCGAGCGTCTGGTGGAGCGTGGCTTGCACCAGGCCCTGCCGGTGATCTTTCTGACCGGGCACGCCGACGTGCCCACGGCGGTGAGCGCCGTCAAACGCGGCGCCTTCGATTTCTGTGAGAAGCCGTTTTCCGACAATGCACTGGTGGACCGCGTCGAGCAGGCGCTGACCCAGTCGGCCACCATCGTTGAGGCCCAGCAGGTGCGTGCGCGCCTGCGCCAGCGCCTGGGCGAACTGACTGATCGCGAACGTGCCGTGATGCAGCTGGTGATCGAAGGCCTGCCCAACAAGCGCATCGCCGACCAGCTCGACATCAGCGTACGTACGGTGGAAGTGCATCGCGCCCGCGTGTTCGACAAGATGGAGGTCAAGTCGGCCGTCGAACTGGCCAATCTGCTGCGCGAGTTCTGAACCCCCTTGTCAGGGGGGAGCCCGTCAGTCCGGCCGTTCCGGCTCACGTGCCGGGGGCCGGGTGGGGTCTTCGCCGCCCTGTTCGGGCTGGGAGAGTTCGCCTTTTCTGCGGCCTGAGAACATGGTCCACCATACGATCAGCACCAGCAACAGCAGGGCAGCCAGGGCTTCGAGGAAAATCAGCAGCATGAAACGACTCCAACGACTTTATTTTGTTTTCAACTTTCTTATTGTAGGAACGCTGGTCGGCTGCGGCGGCGTTCCGGTTGGCGGGACGGCACCGGAGTCCGGGAGCCCGCAGATCGCCGTGGAGCAGCCGGCAGCGTCAGCTTCGAGGCTCTCCTTCCCCAGCCAACCCGCCAGCAGCGCGGTGCTGCAGCAGGCGCGCAGCCGCTGGACACCGGTGGGCTGGGCCGAGTTGCCCGGACTGGGCGAGGATCCCCTGGGGGAGGCCTGGTCCGCCTGGGCGCGTAGCTGCGAGCGGCCTGGCCCTGCCTTCGCATCCCTGTGCGCCGATGTGCGGCGCCTGGGCCAGGGTAGTGACGAGGAACGACGCCGCTGGATGCTGGAGCGTCTGCAGCCCTACCGTGTCGAGTCTTTCCAGAGCGAGCCGGTCGGCCTGCTCACGGGCTACTACGTTCCCGTGGCCGAGGCCTCGCGCCTGCCCAGCGCGCGCTTCAGCGCCCCCCTCTATGGGCCACCGGCCCAGTTGCATCTGCGCAAGCCTTGGTATAGCCGTCAGGAGATGGACACCTTGCCCGAAGCTCAGGCGGCGCTGCGAGGACGCGAGATTGCCTGGCTGGAGCCTTTGGACGCCCTCAACATCCAGATCCAGGGGTCAGGTCGGTTAAAGGTGACCGAACCCGACGGCCGCCAACGCATGGTGCGCATCGGCTACGCGGGCACCAACGACCAGCCCTACCGCAGCGTGGGCGGCTGGCTGCTGCAGCGACGCGAGGTGCGCGATGCTTCCTGGCCCTCGATCCGCCAGTGGGCAGCACAAAACCCTGGGCGCGTGCAGGAGCTGGTCTGGAGCAATCCGCGCGTGACCTTCTTCCGGGAGCAGGCCTTGCCTGATAGTGAACTGACAGCGGGGCCTGAAGGTGCCCAGGGCGTGCCGCTGACGGCGGGGCGGTCGATCGCGGTCGACCCCGGCAGCATTCCGTATGGCACACCGGTCTGGCTGGCCTCCAGCGGGCCCCAGATGCAGCTGCAGCGCCTGGTGCTGGCGCAGGATACGGGCAGTGCCATCACGGGGGCGGTGCGCGCTGACTACTTTGTCGGCACGGGCCCTGAGGCGTCTGCGCTGGCCGGTCGCCTCAAGCAGCCGCTGCGCTTGTGGGTGTTGTGGCCGCGTTGATCAACGCACGCTGACGCGCACCAGTACCCGCAGGGACTGGCGGCTGCTGCGGCTGTCGCTTCCGCCGCCGCCCAGGCCCGCTGCGCCTTGCCGGTTCTCCTGCACGTCCTCGCTGTCGGCCACCGTCATCCATTCATCGAGGGGCAGCAGCAGCGTGGTGGAGGTGCTGGCGCTTTGCCCCAAGGGCTGGCGGCCCTGGGTGGCGGCCAGTTCCAGATAGACCGAGTCGCCGCCTTCCCAGACCGGGGTCGCCGTGAAGCCGGTGCCCGCCTGCAACCACACGGTACCGGGCACGCTCCTGCGCACGCCTCCTTGCGTGACGAGCTGGCGCAGGCGCAGCGGTACGTTCACGCCCAGCACGATGGCCGCAGGCCGGCCGTTGAGCACCAGCACCTGTTGCTGTGCGCTGCCACGGCGATCCAGCTGGCGACCCTGCGCATCGATGGACACGCGCGCCTCGGTGCTGCCGGGCTGTACCCGCGCAGCGACCTCGCCGGCCACGCGCTCGCGAGAACTGCTTTCCCCGTCGTCCTGGCGTACCTCGATCAGCAAATTGCGCAGCGGCAGCGGGGCGACCACCCCGGAGGTCTGGGCCTGCAACAGGGCCGGCAGGCCCAGCAGGGCGAGGATCAAAAGGCGGCGATGTTTCATCGGGATCTCCGGCGGGTCTTGGCGACAGGGGCTTGCGGTTTCGGTATGGGCGCCTGCAGATGGCCCAGGGGCAGTGTAGGGCTGGCCTTGACTTCGCCCAACGAGAAGCTGGTGTGCAGGTCTTTCACATTGGGCAGGTTGATCAGGCGCTGCAGGGCGAAGCGCGAGAAACTGTCCAGGTCCTGCGCCACCACCTGCAATTCAAAGGTGCCGGTGCCGCTGATGTAATGGCAGGCCACCACCTCGGGCAGGGCGCGCACGGCTTCCTCCAGCACGCGCGTGGCGTCGCCCGTGTTGCGCTCGGCATCCAGGCGGACGAAGGCCAGCACGCCCAGGCCTATCTTGTGGCGGTCGATTTCGGCGTGGTAACCCTTGATGTAGCCCTGCTGCTCCAGCGTACGCACGCGCCGCCAACAGGGCGCCGGTGACAGGCCCACCCGGCTGGCCAGCTCGGCATTGGTGAGACGGGCGGTGGCTTGCAATTCGCTCAGAATGGCCAGGTCAAACTTGTCGAGTGTTTCCATTTTTGTGATTCTCACGCAATATTCTTTCAAAAACCAGCATTTCCGTGGCAAAGAAAGCAAAGACCTATCCAGGCGACCGTCATACACTGACCCGCATACAAAAACAGGCCCAGCGCCCGGAGACAAGCCGCCCATGAATGCCCCCCTGCCCGAATCCATCCGCCAGGCGCTGGAGACCGTCACCCTGGACGACAAGTACACGCTGAACCATGGCCGCGCCTTCATGAGCGGGGTCCAGGCCCTGGTCAAGCTGCCCATGCTGCAGCGCCTGCGCGACCAGCAGGCCGGCAAGAACACAGCCGGTTTCATCAGCGGTTACCGCGGCTCGCCCTTGGGCAGCTACGACCAGGCTCTGTGGAAGGCGGCGCCGCATCTCAAGGCACAGAACATCGTCTTCCAGCCCGGCGTCAACGAGGAGCTGGCCGCCACGGCCTTGTGGGGCACGCAGCAGCTGGGTTTTGCGCCGCCGGGCACGAACAAGTTCGACGGCGTGTTCGGCATCTGGTACGGCAAGGGCCCGGGCGTGGACCGGACCTCCGACGTCTTCAAGCATGCCAACAACGCCGGCACCACGCCCTGGGGCGGGGTGATTGCGGTGGCTGGCGACGACCACGTGGCCAAGAGTTCCACGGCCGCGCACCAGAGTGACCACATCTTCAAGGCCTGCGGCCTGCCGGTGTTCTTCCCGGCTTCGGTGCAGGAGATCCTGGACCTCGGTCTCCACGCCTTTGCCATGAGCCGCTACGCCGGGGTCTGGGCCGGCATGAAGACCATCCAGGAGATCGTCGAGTCCAGCGCCTCGGCCATGATCGACCCCGAGCGTGTGCAAATCCAGCTGCCCACGGATTTCCAGATGCCGCCCGGCGGCCTGCACATCCGCTGGCCCGACCACGCGCTGGAGCAGGAAGACAGACTGTTCCACCACAAGTGGTACGCCGCCCTGGCCTATATCCGCGCCAACCGCCTGAACCACAACGTCATCGAAGGCCCGAACGACCGATTCGGCCTGATCGCCAGCGGCAAGGCCTACAACGACACGCGCCAGGCCCTGCTGGATCTGGGGCTGGACGATGCCACTTGCCGCCAGCTGGGCATCCGCCTGCACAAGGTGGCCGTGGTCTGGCCGCTGGAGGCGCAGAGCGCGCGCGACTTTGCCACCGGCCTGCAGGAAATCCTGGTGGTGGAGGAAAAACGCCAGCTCATCGAATACCAGCTCAAGGAAGAGCTCTACAACTGGCGCGACGACGTGCGCCCCAACATCCTGGGCAAGTTCAACGAGGGCGATCGTGCCGGCGGCGAGTGGTCGCAGGCCAATCCCTCCAGCAATGAACTGCTGCGCGCCAATGCCGACCTGACGCCGGCCATGATCGCGCGCGCCATCGCCGGGCGCCTGAAGAAAAACGGCATCCTGCCGGCTGGCAGCGACATCGCGGCGCGCGTGGACGGGCAGCTGGCCGTGCTGGACGCCAAGGAGCGCGCCATGCAGGCCCTGGTGCTGGGCGGCCCGGCCGCCGAACGCCAGCCCTGGTTCTGCTCGGGCTGTCCGCACAACACTAGCACGCGCGTGCCCGAAGGCTCGCGCGCGCTGGCCGGCATCGGCTGCCATTTCATGGCGACCTGGATGGACCGCAGCACCATTGGTTTCACGCAGATGGGCGGCGAAGGTGTGCCTTGGGTGGGCCAGCAGCCTTTCAGCACGGAAGGCCATGTGTTTGCCAACCTGGGCGACGGTACCTATTTTCACAGCGGCATCCTGGCCATCCGCCAGAGCATCGCGGCCGGTGTGAACATCACCTACAAGATCCTCTACAACGATGCGGTCGCTATGACAGGCGGCCAGCAAGTAGGAGAGCGGCCCGAAGGCCACAGCGTGATCCAGATCGCGCAGAGCATGCGGGCCGAGGGGGCGCGCAAGATCACCATCGTGACCGATGAGCCCGAGAAGTACGAGGGCGTGCGGGACCTGCCAGTGGGCATCGCCATCGAGCACCGTGACGAGCTCGACCGCATCCAGCGCGAGTTCCGCGAACTCCCGGGCTGCACTGTCATCATCTACGACCAGACCTGCGCCACCGAGAAACGTCGCCGCCGCAAGCGCGGCACGATGGTCACACCCGCCAAGCGTGTGGTGATCAACGAGCTGGTCTGCGAAGGCTGCGGCGACTGCGGCCAGCAGAGCAACTGCCTCTCGGTCGAGCCCCTGGAAACCGAGTTCGGCCGCAAGCGCACCATCAACCAGAGCACCTGCAACCAGGATTTTTCCTGCCTCAAGGGCTTCTGCCCGAGTTTCGTGACGGTGGAGGGTGGGCAGCTGAAGAAGAAAGCCAAAGGCCAAGCGTCGTCACCGTATGAACTCGGTGCCTTGCCTGAGCCGGTCCTGCCCAAGGCTGCCACAGCCTATGGCATCGTGGTGGCGGGCGTGGGCGGCACCGGTGTCATCACCATCGGCCAGTTGCTGGGCATGGCCGCGCACATCGAAGGCAAAGGCATCGTGACGCAGGACGCGGCCGGCCTGGCCCAGAAGGGCGGCGCGACCTGGAGCCATGTGCTGATCGCCGACACACCCGAGGAGATCCGCACCACCCGTGTGGGCATGGCGGCGGCCGATCTGATCCTGGGCTGTGATCCCATCGTCACTGCCGGCAAGGAAACGACGCTGCGCATGCGCGAAGGCCGCACCCGTGTGGCGCTCAATGGCCATAGCGCACCGACCGCCGCTTTCGTCACAAACGCCAACTGGCAGAACCCCTCGGATCGTTGCGTGGCCGACATCGCGGGGGCCGTGGGTGTTGCCGGCCTGGGCGTGTTCGATGCCGATGCGGTGGCCACCCGGCTCATGGGCGACTCGATCTACGTCAATCCCATGCTGCTGGGTTACGCTTGGCAAAAAGGATGGATCCCACTGAGCCTGGCCTCGCTCCAGCGCGCCATCGAGCTCAATGCCGTGGCGGTAGAGGCCAACAAAGCGGCCTTCGAATGGGGCCGCCAGGCGGCGCATGACTGGGCTCGCGTGCAACAGCTGCTGACACCGGTGCAAACCATCCAGTTCCAGCCGCGCGAGACGCTGGACAGCCTGGTGGCGCGGCGGGTCGAGTTCCTCGGTGCCTATCAAAACGAGGCCTACGCGCAAACCTACCGGGCTTTCGTGTCCCGGGTGCAGGCGGTCGAAAGCCGGCTGGGCAAGTCTGGGCTGAGCGAGGCGGTGGCCCGCTATCTGTTCAAGCTCATGGCCTACAAGGACGAGTACGAGGTGGCGCGCCTGCATGGCGACACTGCTTTCCTTGCCCGGATCAATGGCATGTTTGAGGGTGAGTACAAGCTCCACTACCATCTGGCGCCACCGCTGCTGGCCAGGAAAAACGCAAAAGGCGAGCTGATCAAGCGGCCTTTCGGTCCCGCCATGGGCACGGCTTTTCGCCTGCTGGCGCGCCTGAAAGGCTTGCGGGGTACAGCCTTCGATCCATTTGGTCGCACCGAGGAGCGCCGTACCGAGCGGGCCCTGATCATCGAATACCGTGCCTGCATCGAGGAACTGCTGGCTGGCCTGAACGCGACCAACCATGCGGCGGCGGTCGAGATCGCGCGCCTGCCGGAGCAGATCCGCGGCTACGGCCACGTCAAGGCGCGGCACCTGGCGACCGTCCGCTCCCTGTGGGATGAACGCATGGCAGCCTGGCGGGCCGCTTAAGGCTACGCTGAACAAGTCCCCGCCGCGTGCTGCATCCCGGTAGCGGGCGGTCTGCGGCGTTGCAAATCCTCGCCATAGCTGGGGCTATGGCTGTGGTTTGCGCCTTGCATCCCATCCCGATGCCGGGCGCAGCCCATCGCCAGGACTTGTTCAGTGCAGCCTAATCCGGACAGCGCCGCGGGGCTTGAAATCCGCATACCCCGGCCCCGTACAATGGGCGGCCGCCTGTTCCGGGGTGCCTGCCGTGCACTCCTGGATGTGGGCGTGTTCCGATTTTTGAACCCCTGACGTGGAGTAAGCCGTGTTTATTTCTTCCGCTTTTGCCCAGACCGCCCCCGCAGCTGCTGCGGGTGGTGACATCCAGTCCTCGCTGATGAGCATGCTGCCCATCGTGCTGATGTTCGTGGTGCTGTACTTCATCATGATCCGTCCGCAGATGAAGAAACAGAAGGAGCACCGTGCCATGGTCGAAGCCTTGGCCAAGGGCGACGAAGTGGTGACCGCCGGTGGCCTGCTGGGCCGCGTGAGCAGCCTGAACGAGAACTTCGTCGGCGTGGAAATTGCATCCGGTGTGGAAGTGCAGCTGCAGCGCCAGGCCGTGGTGCAGGTGCTGCCCAAGGGCACGATGAAGTAAGAGACTATCCAGCCACGCAGACGCGAGAGAACAATGAACCGTTATCCGGTATGGAAGTACGCGATCATCGTGATCGCGCTGCTGGTGGGGGCGATCTATACCGCCCCGAATTTCTTTGGCGAAGCGCCTGCCGTCCAGGTCTCGGCGGCCAAGACGGGCCTCAAGGTCGATCCGGCCACGCAGTCGCGGGTGGAAGCGGCCCTGCAGGAAGCCGGCATCCGACCCGAGGCCATCAGCCTGGAGGTCGGGTCCCTGCGTGTGCGGGTGGATTCCACCGATACGCAGCTCAAGGCCAAGGACGCGATCCAGCGCGCGCTGGTCAAGGATGCTGCCGATCCAGACTACATCGTGGCGCTCAACCTGCTGCCGCGTACGCCGGGCTGGCTGTCCGCGCTGCATGCTGCGCCCATGTACCTGGGCCTGGACCTGCGTGGCGGCGTGCACTTCATGTTGCAGGTTGACATGCAGGCTGCACTGAGCAAGAAGGCTGAGTCGCTGGCGGGCGACCTGCGCACGGTGCTGCGTGAGAAAAACGTGCGCCACGGCGGCATCAGCCGCAACGGCCAGGCCATCGAGTTGCGCCTGCGCGACGCGGCCACGCTGGCCGCTGCCAAGCGTGTGCTGCTGGAGCAGTTCGCCGATCTGCAGACCACGGAAACGCAGGAAGGCAGCGATTTCAAGCTGAGCGCCACCATCAAGCCCCAGGCCGCGCGCCTGGTGCAGGAGCAGGCCCTCAAGCAGAACATCACCACGCTGCACAACCGGATCAACGAACTTGGCGTGGCCGAGCCGGTGATCCAGCAGCAGGGCCTGGACCGCATCGTCGTGCAGCTGCCCGGCGTGCAGGACACGGCCAAGGCCAAGGACATCCTGGGCCGTACCGCCACGCTGGAAGTGCGCATGGTGGACGAAAGCGTCGAAGGCCGTGCGGCCGAGGCCGGCTCCGGCCCGGTGCCGTTTGGCACCGAGCGCTATCCAGACCGCAGCGGCCAGGCCGTGATTGTCAAGAAGCAGGTCGTGCTGACCGGCGACAACCTGACCGACGCCCAGCCCGGTTTCGACAGCCAGACCCAGGAGCCCACCGTCAACCTGTCGCTGGACGCCAAGGGCTCGCGCATCTTCAAGGATGTGACGCGCGAGAACGTCGGCAAGCGCATGGCCATCATCCTGTTCGAAAAAGGCAAGGGCGAAGTGGTCACGGCGCCGGTGATCCGCACTGAAATTGGCGGTGGCCGGGTGCAGATCTCCGGCCGCATGACTTCCACGGAGGCGGCCGACACGGCCTTGCTGCTGCGCGCCGGCGCACTCGCCGCACCCATGGAGATCATCGAGGAGCGCACCATTGGCCCCAGCCTGGGCGCCGAGAATATCGACAAGGGTTTCGCCAGCGTGACCTGGGGCTTCGTCGCCGTGGCGACCTTCATGTGCGTCTATTACATGCTGTTCGGCGTGATCTCCAGCGTGGCGTTGGGCATCAACCTGCTGCTGCTGGTGGCCGTGCTGTCCATGCTGCAGGCCACCCTGACGCTGCCGGGCATGGCGGCCATGGCCCTGGTGCTGGGCATGGCCATCGACGCCAACGTGCTGATCAACGAGCGGGTGCGCGAGGAGCTCCGCGGCGGCGCGTCGCCGCAGGCCGCCATCCATACCGGTTACGACCGCGCCTGGGCCACCATCCTGGACTCCAACGTCACCACCCTGATCGCCGGTCTGGCCCTGCTGGCCTTCGGCTCGGGCCCGGTGCGGGGGTTCGCCGTGGTGCACTGCCTGGGCATCCTGACCAGCATGTTCTCGGCGGTTTTCTTCTCCCGCGGCCTGGTGAATTTGTGGTACGGTAGCCGTAAAAAGCTCCGGACTGTTTCGATCGGCACGGTCTGGCGGCCCGACGGGCAAGTCCCGGCCAAAGTGGATTGAGGGAAGAAGAACATGGAGTTTTTTAAGATCCGGCGCGACATTCCGTTCATGCGGCATGCGCTGGTGCTCAATATCGTTTCGCTGGTCACCTTCCTGGCGGCCGTTTTCTTCCTCTTTTCCCGTGGCCTGCACCTGTCGGTGGAGTTCACCGGCGGCACGCTGATAGAAGTGAGTTATTCGCAGCCGGCGGATCTGGAGGCGGTGCGCGGTGGCATCGCCAAGCTGGGTTACAGCGACGTGCAGGTCCAGAACTTCGGAACGGCCCGTGACGTGCTGATCCGAATGCCGGCGGCCAAGGGCGTGAGTTCCGGCCAGCAGAGCGAGCAGGTCATGGCGATGCTCAAGACGCTGGACGCCAGCGCCACCCTGCGCCGCAGCGAATTCGTCGGCCCGCAGGTCGGTGACGAGCTCGCCGTGGACGGGCTGATGGCCCTGGCTTTCGTCGTGGGCGGCATCATGATCTATCTGGCGCTGCGCTTCGAGTGGAAGTTCGCGGTGGCAGCCATCATCGCCAATCTGCACGACGTCATCATCATCCTGGGGTTCTTCGCCTTCTTCCAGTGGGAGTTTTCGCTGCCCGTGCTGGCGGCGGTGCTGGCCGTGCTGGGCTATTCGGTCAATGAGTCGGTGGTGATCTTCGACCGTATCCGCGAGAACTTCCGCCGGTTGCGCAAGCTCGATACGGTGGCCATCATCGACAACGCCATCACTTCCACCATCAGCCGCACCATCATCACACACGGCAGCACGCAGCTGATGGTGCTGTCCATGCTGCTGTTCGGCGGGCCCACGCTGCACTACTTTGCGCTGGCGCTGACCATCGGCATCCTGTTCGGCATCTATTCCTCGGTCTTCGTGGCTGCCGCCATCGCCATGTGGCTGGGCGTGAAGCGTGAAGACCTCATCAAGGGTGGCGCACCCAAGCGTGGTGAAACAGACCCTAATGACCCGAATGCGGGCGCTGTCGTCTGAGCCAGAGGGAACACACGATGGCGACACAGCTCTCCTACATGCAGCGTATGCAGCTGGCGGAGAAGACGCGCCAGCGCTTTCTTGGCGATGTGGAGAAGATTCTGGTCGACTTGTCGGGGCTGGTCCAGGATCGCTTGACCACGCTGCTCAACGAAAAGGGCACGACCCGGGACATGCAGAACCGGCGTGACGCCTGGATGCTGTTCCAGAAGCAGCGCGGGCCCTGGATCGACAGCACCATGAAGGTCTGGCAGGCTTCGCTCAAGTCCCCGGCCAGCAAGAAAGCCGAGAAGAAGGATGAGCTCGGGCTGGCGGGTGACGGCGGCTTGTCGCTGGTGGGCACCGATGCGGTCGAGGACAAGATCATCTCCTCGCGCCTGGTGCTGGCGGTGGTGGAGAAGATGACTGGCGAGCTCGATGATCTGCGCGTGCGCATCAAGACGCTGGAAAGCCGCGATGATCTCGAAGGCCACGACATCCTTCGCCCTGAAGTCCTGATCCTGCTGATGATTGAACAGTGGACCACCAGCGGCATGCCGCGCGAGTCCTGGGTCATGGTCAACGATGTGGTGCAGAAGCTCCTCATTGAAAAACTCAAGTCTGCTTACGCCAATGCCAACGAATTCCTGATCCAGCAGGGCGTGATGCCCACGATCGATCTGAAGGACCGCGTCAAGCGTGCCGCGGTCGGGCGGCGTGCACCGTCGGCTGGTGGTGGCGGCGGACCCGACTCGGTTCTGCCTGACTCCCAATTCCAGGCGGACGCCGGCGGGGGTGACGGGGCCTGGGGCGGTTCGACCGGAGCGTATGGACCGGCTTCTGGCTATCCTGGCCAGCCGGTTTCGGCGCCAGTGCCTTTGGGGGGCATGCCAGCCGGCGCGCCGCAGGCGGGCTATCCCGGTCAATCCGGTTCCGCCGGCATGCCCGGCTCGGTGCCGGCAGCCTATCC
>Ga0187844_10002962_pt1 | contig 11601 bp, 10 predicted proteins | sample SpaLakP09_SKY_50_FD_134517 | JGI IMG/M metagenome (GOLD analysis project Ga0187844, IMG submission 134517) | Oligotrophic lake water microbial communities from Sparkling Lake, Wisconsin, USA - SP09_SKY_50 | ecosystem: Environmental > Aquatic > Freshwater > Lake | place: USA: Sparkling Lake...
CTTCGTTCCCGGCCGGCGGCGACGGCCGCAACGGCATCAAGGCCATCACCGGCTTCGCGCACCTCGGCGGTGATGCAGGCCTCGACGGTTCATGGCGCCTCGGGCTTTCGCATCTGCGTGCGGATGCCAACCGCCGGCCGACCGGCGACGAGGACGACGGCACCTTGCTGACCTTCGACGGCAAGAGCGATCTGACGATTCTCGATGGCGTCTACAAGTGGGCGCCCAACGGCAACGCCACGGTGCGCAATGCCGTGCTGCAGGGCGAGTACTTCTTCCGCCACGAACATGGCGAGCTGGTGTTCGATCCGGACGGCGGCGCCGACCTGAGTCGCTACCACGGCGATCAGCAGGGCTTCTACGTTCAGGGCGTCTACCAGTTCATGCCGCGCTGGCGCGTCGGCCTGCGCTACGACCGCCTGTTCGCGGACAACGACGTGGCCAACGCCGTGCCGGACACCGCACTGGATCGCTTGGCAGACGACGGTCACGACCCACAGCGCTGGAGCCTGATGACGGACTTCTCCAACAGCGAGTTCAGCCGCTTCCGCCTGCAGTTCAGCCGCGACGAATCGCGCCCGAATCACGCCGAGGACGACCAGGTCTTCCTCCAATACATCCTGAGCCTGGGCCCGCACCCGGCGCACCAATTCTAGGAATCGATCCCTCATGAAAAAATCCATCGCAACGCTGCTGCTCGGCAGCGCCGCCATCGCCCCCACCTACGCCAGCGCGGGCCTGCGCGTGTTCGCCTGCGAACCCGAGTGGGGCGCGCTCGCGAGAACCCTGGGAGGCGACGACGTCAGCGTGTACGTCGCCACCTCGGCGCTGCAGGACGTGCATCAGATCCAGCCCAAGCCCAGCCTGATCGCGCAGTGGCGGCAGGCGGACCTCGCGGTCTGCACGGGCGCGGAACTCGAGATCGGCTGGCTGCCGGCACTGGCGGAGAAGGGCAACAACCCGAAGATCGCACCCGGTGCGGCGGGATACTTCGAGGCGAGCCGGTCGGTGCAGATGCTGGAAGTGCCGACGCGGCTCGATCGCGCCGATGGCGACGTGCATCCGCAGGGCAATCCGCACATCCAGACCGATCCGCGCAACATCGCGAAGGTCGCGCATTCGCTGATGGACAAGCTCGTGGAGGTCGATGCCGCGCACGCCGATGGCTACCACGCCCGCTACGAGGCGTTCGCCAAATCCTGGACGACGGCGGTGCAGGGCTGGGAGACGCGTGCGGCGCCGCTGCGTGGCGTGGCCGTGGTCAGCGCGCACAAGTCCTGGGCTTACCTGTACGCGTGGCTCGGGATCCGCGAGGTCGCCGCGCTCGAGTCCAAGCCCGGCATACCGCCCAGCGGTGCGCATCTGCAGGAAGTGCTGGACACGCTCAAAGCCCAGCCGGCGAAGATGGTGGTGTACGCCGCGTACCAGGATCGCCGGCCGGTGGAATGGATGACCGGACGCGCGGGCATCGCCTCCGCGCAGCTGCCGTTCTCGCCGGGCGGCGTGGAGGGAACCGACGATCTGGTCGGCCTGTTCGACGTCACGATCACGCGACTGCTCGACGCACTCGCCGGCAAGTCCTCATGAATGCCAGTGCCTGGGGTTTCGATCCGTCGCTGCTCGGCGCGCCGCTGGTCGCGGGTCTGCTGGTCGTGGCCACGCACGTCCTGCTGGGCCGTCGCGTGCTGGAGCGCGGGATCATCTTCATCGACCTGACGATTGCGCAGGTCGCGGCGCTAGGCGTGATCACCGTCGGGCTGCTCGAAGCGGATCACGTGGACGGCTGGCTCACGCAGCTGGCGGCGGGTGTCGCGGCGCTCGCCGCCGCGGCCCTGCTGACCTGGACCGAAGGCCATTTCCGCAAGCTGCAGGAAGCGCTGATCGGCAGCCTGTACGTGGTGTCGGCGAGCGCGGCGCTGCTGCTGTTGGCACGCAACCCGCACGGCGCGGAGCACATGCAGGAGCTGCTGGCCGGACAGATCCTGTGGGTCGGCACGGCGCAGTTGTGGCCGGTCGCGGCCTTGTATGCCGGCGTGCTCGGCCTGTGGTTCGCGTTCGCGCGCACACGGCCCAAGGCGTTCTACTTTTTGTTCGCGCTCACGGTGATGGCGTCGGTGCAGCTCGTCGGCGTCTATCTGGTGTTCGCGAGCCTCATCCTTCCGGCGATCGCGACCTCGGGCCTGGACGAGCGGCGCGGCCTGTACGTGGGTTACGCGCTGGGCGCCGCGGGATATGCGCTCGGCCTGTGGCTGTCGGTGCCGCTGGATTTTCCGGCGGGGCCGCTGATCGTGTGCGTGCTGGCGGCGTTGATGATCGGGACGGCGATCGTGCGGCGATGCAGCGTTAGGCGTTAGGCGTTAGGCGTTAGGCGTTGGCCCGGGGTTGCGCTCCGTATTCGAAGAGAATCCCGGGCTACATCACGACGCGACGCTCAACCCTGTTTCACGATCCACTCGCTGATCCGCGCCCACTGCTGCTTGAGTGTCTTGGCGCCCATGAACAGGCCGATATGTCCGCCGGGCGCGAGTTCCTTGCGGATCTGCGCCTTGGGCGTGCCGACCAGATTCTCGGCATTGAACACCTGATCGGGTGTCGTGATGTCGTCGTCCGAGCCTGCGAGCAGATAAACCGGCACGGTGATGGACTTGAGCGAGATGCGCTCGCCAAGTGCGACGAACTCGCCGCGCGCCAGGCGGTTGAGCTTGAACAGATGCTTCACCGCTTCCAGGTACATGCGGCCGGGCAGGTCGACGACGTGCTCGTACCAGCGCGAGAAATGGCGCGCGCGTTCCACGTACTGGGCGTTGGTGATGTTGTCGAACAGGTCGATGTACTTGCCCCAGTAATGCTCGTCCGGGTGCATGTTCTTCCAGCCCTGCAGCATGAAGCGGCCACGCATGCGTCCGCCGCCCATCGCGACCAGCGAGCGATAGAAGTTGAACGGCGTGCGCTGCGCCATCTTCGTCACCGGGCCATGACCCGCGTGCGTGTCGATGGGCGCACCGGCGAGCACCAGCGATACCGCCTTGCCCGGGAAGCGAGCCGCGTGCATCGCCGACAACCAGCCGCCCTGGCAAAGACCTACCAGGTGCGCGCGGCCGCCGACCGCATCGATGGCGTCGTTCAGATCGGACAGGTACTTGTCGATGCCGAAGTTGCGCATGTCGTGCGTCGCGCTCTTCCAGTCGGTGACGTACACGCGCCGGCAGCCGCCGGCCTTCAGCGTCTGCACCAGGCTCTGTCCGTCGGCGTAGTCGGCGATCGTCGACGGGTGGCCGGCGTACGGCGCATCGATGATCACCGGAATGGCGTCGGCCGGCGCGTCGGCGTCGGAGAAGTCGCGCAGCAGCATCGTCTGCGACTCGAAGGCCAGCGTGTTGGGCGTGACCCAATCCGGATGATCCGGAAACGTGATGGCGCCGGCAGCACGCACATAGCTGATCCAGTCCTTAGGCAGGTTCTTGCCGCGCTTGCGGATCTGCCGCGCCCATTCCACCGGCCAGTACGCGGGGATGGCGAGGAGGGCTTTCTGGAAATTGCTGCGTTCGACCACGGGGGTAGGGCTCATCGACGACCTGGGGACATGGAAATAAATGAATACCGCAAAGGCGCAAAGGTAAAAGAAAGGACGCAGAGGGAAGCTTCGCAAGAGAATCTTTGCGACCTTTCTTTTACCTCTGCGCCTCTGCGGTGAAAACCCATCTAAGCTGAGCCAGTTTCATCCGCGTGCATCGCCGCGCTCCACGGCCGGCGGTGCTCGGACTTGGTCTGGATGGCGTTCTCCCCTTCGAGGAAATCGCGCACGAGATCAGCCGTGATCTGCGGCTGCGCGATGACGAACAGATGTCCCTCGTCCAGCACTTCGAGCCGCGAATTCGGGATCAGCTTGGCCAGGATGTGGCCGTTGAGCGGCGGGCAGATCGGATCGTCGGCGCCGGCCAGCACGAGCGTGGGCTGGCGCAGCCGCCAGACCCACAGCGCGCTGGTCCAGCCGGTGATCGCGTTGAGCTGCAGCAGGTAGCCCGCGCGGCTCGGCTTCTTGATGCGCGAGGCGTAGTCGCGCGTCAGCGCCTTGTCCCAGCGGAAACGCCCGCCGTACAGGCGCCCGGCCTCGCGTTCCATGTAGCCGGGCTTGAGGTATCGCTGCGGGCTCAACAGTTTGAAGAACACCGAGGGCGAGGCGGGCCAGGCCAGCGGCGAGCCGGCCATCGTCGCGCAGAGCACCAGGCGACGGCAGCGGCTCGGCGCGGTGTGCGCGAACTGCTGCGCCAGTGCGCCGCCCCAGGAAATGCCGATCACGTCGGCGCGCTCGTGGCCCATCTTCTTGAGCACGTGCACGGCCAGCCGCGCCACGGTACTCATGCGGTACGGGTAGGGCGGCAACGTGGAGCCGCCGATGCCGGGCATGTCGAAGCTGATCACTTCGACGTCGCCGAGCGCGGCGACGAAGGGCGTCAGCAGTTCGAAATTCCCGCCGATGCCGTTGAACAGCAGGATCGGCGCCGGCGTCGACTTGCCGGGCCAGTGCGCCACACGCAAGGTCATTTTGCCGACGCGCACTTCCTTGAGCAGGAGCCTGCGCGGCGGCGGATGGAGAGGGTCGGAGGCGTTCAAGTGGCGGATGTCTGGAAGGGGTTTCAGTTTGAAAAACTTTCAACGCAAAGGCGCAAAGGTCGCAAAGAAAAACCAGCCCAACAGTGCGGACTTTGCGTCCTCTGCGCCTCTGCGTTGGAGATTTGTGGATGCCGGGTCTTAATCTTCGTGAGGAGCCGCATGGTCTCAGGCGCGCACGTAGTCGCCTGGTGCCGCGCCGATCGAAGGAAATCTCTCGCTGCCGGGCTTCATGGGCGCCGGCTTCTTCTTGCCGTGGCGCTCTGACGCCCACTTGATCCACAGCTCCCACCAGCTGCCGGTGGTGGCCTTGGAATTCGCGAGCCATTCGTGCGGATCCTCGGGCAGCACGTCCGCGGTCTGGTACGAGGCCTTGCCCTTGCCCGGCGGGCACACGAGCGTCTGGATGTGGCCGCTGTTGACGAGCACGAACTGCGACGGTCCGCCGAGCAGGTTCACCGACTTGTAACAGGCGTCCCAGGGCGTGATGTGATCGGTGCGGCCGGCGACGACGAAGCTCTCGATGTCCACCTTGCTCAGGTCCACCTTGGCATCCGGCAACTGGTACGTCTCGCCGTTGCCGAGTTCGTTCTTGGCCACCATGTCGCAGAAGTCGTGATGCAGCGCGGCGGGCAGCCTCGTGCTGTCACTGTTCCAGTACAGCACGTCGAACGCGGCCGGCTTCTGGCCCATCAGGTAGTTGTTGACCCAGTAGTTCCAGACCAAGTCGTTGGGGCGCAGCCACGCGAACATCTTGGCCATTTCGTGGCCGTGCAGCACGCCTTCCTTCTTCGAGCGCTTCATCGACGTCTCGAGGCCATCGGGCGTCAGGAAGTAGCCCATGTTCGTCTTCTCCATGCCGGAGATGTCGAGCAAGGTGACGTTGAGCGTGAGCGTGTTGACGGTATCGAGCCTACCCTGGTCGGCATAGCGCCCCAGCGCGATGGCCGACGTAAGGCCGCCGGCACACAGGCCCTTGAAGCTGACCTTCTTCGCGCCGGTGATTGCCATCACCGCCTCGTGCGCTTCTTCGAGCGCGCGCAGGTAATGATCGAGCGACAGGTGCGCGAGCTCGGGTCCCGGGTTGCGCCAGCTCACCATGAACACTTGGAAGCCCTGCTTCACGGCGTAATTCACGAAGCTGTTGCCGGGCGACAGGTCCAGCACGTAGTACTTGTTGATCTGCGGCGGCACGACCATCACCGGAATCTCGTAGACCTCCGCGCTCTGCGGCTTGTACTGCAGCAGTTCGAGCACCTCGTTGCGGAACACCACGTCGCCGGGCGTGGCCGCGACGTTGCGGCCCACCTCGAACGCGGTGCGATCCACCATCGAGATCATGCCGGCGTTGTCGAGACGGTCCGACAGGAAATGCTGGAAGCCGCGCATCAGGCTCTTGCCGCGCGTCTCGCGCACGCGCTTGAGCACGACCGGGTTGGTCAGCGGGTTGTTGCTGGGCGCCAGGGCCTCGACCAGCATCGTCGAGAGGAAGCGCGCAGCGGAGGCATCGCGGCCTTCGAGCTCCAGTTCCTTGACCAGCGCATAAGCCTCCTGGCTCGCCGCCAGGTAGACCTGCACGAGCGCGCCGCTCAGGACCGAACTCCAGGCGGCGTCGGCGAAGCGCTTGTCGCCGGCCGCGGGTGCAACGGCGGACTTGCCGCGCAGGATGCGCAGGAATTCCTTTGCGAACCCCGCGATGTGGCGGATCGGCAAGCCGGGGTTGCCGCGCAGGCGTCGGAGGATGACGAGTCCCAGGCGCAGCAATTCGGAACGCGAGGGTGGCGAGGGCAAGCGTGCCCGTCGCGAAGGAGCCTTGGACTTGGCCATGAGTTCTCTCCTGGATTCTTCTTTCGGGCGCGTCGTCACGCGGCCTTGGGGATCAGCATGACGAGCAGCTCGGCGATCAAGGCCGGCTTGGACTCGTTCTCGATCTCCACGGTGTATTCCTGCGTCAGCAGCAGGCGGCCCTTGTCCTTGGGCACGGCTGCCAGCAGCTTGATGCGGGCACGAACGCGGCTGCCGGATTTCACCGGCGTCAGGAAGCGGACCTTGTCGAAACCGTAGTTCAGGATCGCGCCGGCGTCCGCAGGCGCCGCGGGCAGCTCGAACAGCCACATCGGCAGCAGCGAGAGCGTCAGCATGCCGTGCGCCACAGGCCCGCCGAACGGGCTTTCCTTGCGCGAACGCTCCACGTCGGTGTGAATCCACTGCCGGTCGCCGGTGCAGTCGGCGAAGGTGTGGATACGGGGCTGGTCCAGGATCGTCCAGTCGGTTACGCCCAGTTCTTCGCCGACCTTCCCGGCGATGTTCTGCATCGTCAAAGCGGACATCGGGTTCTCCTCCTCGTTGCTTCGAATGGTGACGCCGGGCGTCCGCTGCTTTTGGCGGACTTTCACGCTATCGGTACCCGTGGCAGTTTACGCCTGCCCATTCGAGTAGGCCTGCCTCCGAACGGATACCGCCCCGGCATCGCACGGCCCCGGCAAAGGTATTGGAGAAAGCCGCGCCCGGCCGATACCTTGCCGCATGGCGGTGACGACCGGGCGAAGTCCCGGATCCGGATGCGGAATGGAGCGAGGAGAACGCGAGCGATGGCGGCGACGAATGACCGGCTGAGCCTGAAGGTGACCGACGTGCGCTGCGAGGCGCGGGACGTGATGGTCCTGGAGCTACGTTCACCGGAGGGCGGGCCGTTGCCGGCGTTCACGGCGGGTGCGCATTTGGAGGTGTACCTGTCGAACGGTCTGATCCGGCACTACTCGCTCTGTAATGACCCGGCCGAGCGGGAGCGGTACTGCATCGGGGTCGGGCTGGCTCGCGTTAGCCGCGGCGGGTCGAGCTTCGTGCACCAGACGCTGCGGGTCGGGGCGAAGCTCGATGTAAGTGCGCCGAGGAACAACTTTCCGTTGGAGCTGGCGGCGCAGGAGTGCGTGTTCATCGCCGGGGGCATCGGTATCACGCCGATCATGGCGATGATTCGGACGTGTGAAGCCGTCCGTAAGCCCTGGCGACTTTTCTACTGCGCACGGAATCGGCAGCGGACCGCGTTCTATGAAGACCTACGAGCGCTTGCACCCGAGCGCGTCCATTTTCATTTCGACGACGAACAGGAAGGGCGTTTGTTCGATGCCGCGGTGTCGTTGAAAGACGTACCGGAAACCGCGCATGTCTACACCTGTGGCCCGGCGCCGCTGATGAATGCGGTCGAGGCTGCGGCCGCGAGCCGTCCGCAGGACCGAGTGCATTTCGAGTGGTTCACGGCAGCGGCGGTGGACGCGAGCGCCGATCAGGCGTTCACGATCGTGTTGAGGAATTCAGGAACGACGTACGAAGTGCCGCCAGGCCGCAGCATTCTCGAAGTGCTCGAAGACAACGATGCCGGGGTTCCGTATTCGTGTCGCGAAGGGTTGTGTGCGACCTGCCGGACGACGGTGCTGGAGGGCGAGGTGGATCATCGGGACAGCGTTCTGACGGCGGCGGAGAAGGCGTCGAACCGCGAGATGATGATCTGCGTGTCGAGGGCCAAGTCGAAGGTGTTGGAGCTCGAACTCTAGATCGAAGCCTGCGCACACCGTAGCCCGGACGAAGTCCGGGAGTTCGCTCGATCTGCGAGGAAAAGCCCCGGACTTCGTCCGGGCTACGGGTCTGGTGGAAACAATAAAGGCCAGCGCAAAGGACGCAAGCCGTTGACTTGGACGCGTTCGGGGAAACGCCGCATAGGCGTCCATTTACGGGTGCGATGGACGATACGGGGGATACGGATCACGACGCCCCGATCCGTCCCCTCCACGCCTGCGCCGCCTGCACACGCCGCCGGATCACCAGCTTCCGGTACGCGTTCTTCAAATGAAACTTCACGGTGTTCTCGCTCAGGCACAGGCGCTGGGCGATCTCCTTGTTGGAATGTCCGAGGGAGAGCAGCTCGATGGCCTGGCCCTCCCGCGGACTGAGCAGCGCCGAGTCGGTCATGTCCTCTGAAGCGCGTGGCTACGCGGTAACCGAGCGCGACTCGCCTTCTTCCTTGAGCAGCTTGTCCAGCACCCACAGCATCTTCCCGGGACCGGCGTCGAGCGCGATGTCGATCGTCTTCAGGTTCGGCCGCTCCTTTACACGGACATGCTGCGCCTCGAGCACGTCGGCGTCTTCGCGGAAGGCGAGGTTCAGCGTGTCGCGCAGCATGTCGCTGAGACCGGGGAACTCGGTGGCGCGGCTCGCGCCCCACGAGTAGTAGTAGTCCACCGAATCGGCATCGCGCGGTGTGACGGCCTGGCAGGTGTAGGTGTCGGCCACGAGCTGTCCGTTCGAATCGCCTTCGGTCGCGGTGCCGGCGAGGTAGATCGTGAAGTGCATGATCCAGTTGCACGGCACCGTCATCTGGATCTCGAAGCGCAGATCGAACAGCGTGCCTTCGGGGAACAGGTGCGCCACGGCCGCCGTCGGCGGCACCTGGCGTACCCAGAAGAAGCTGTTCATGCCGCGCGGCGTCAAGGTGTGCTGCGGCTTGGCCTCCGGATACTTGTGGCTGCCGCCGACGGTGTTCTCGTGCACCCACGCGAGGTGGCTGAGATCGGCGAGGTTGGCGATCTCCAGCCGGTAGTTGCAGTTGACCCGCATCTTCGACGTGCGGATCACCCAGTCCGGATTGCTCGGTCCGACGGCGAAGCAGATCAGCTTCGGATCCGCCTTCGCGGCATCGCCCATCCAGACCCAGATCCAGTCGTCCTTTTCGACGACGGGAAACGCGCGCACGCAGGCGCGCTCGGGAATCACCGACTGCCCCGGAATCTCGGTGCACGCACCGTCCGCCGCGAACTTCATGCCGTGGTACATGCAGCGAAGCGAGTCGCCTTCCTTGCGTCCCCGCGACAGCGCGGCCTGGCGATGCGGGCAGCGATCCTCGAGGGCGACGATGTCGCCGCTCGGCTTGCGGTAAAGCACCACCCGTTCGCCGGCGATCTCGCGAGCCACCAGGTTGTCACGACCCTGCGTGACCTCGTGGTTCCATCCGGCGCAGTACCACGCATTGCGTACGAACATGCTTCGTCTCCTCTGTCGTTGTCGGGACGTGCGGCAGCGCGCGGCGCTGACCGTGCCGGCCTGCGGTTCGTGACCGCGGGCGTTCGCCGAATCTTCGGCGGCGGGCAAACACGCGATCACCCTCCGAAACGCATGGCGCGGCCTGGGGTGAACCCGCAACGCCAATTCGTCAGCCGGCCGAATGGGGCGGTGACCGCCGTGTGTGCCGGCTCGAACAATCCCCCGAGCAGTACATAACGGAGGAGATGGACATGAGAATTCGCAAATACGATTTCAACTACGGTCGTCGCGCGCTGCTGGAAAAGGCGGCTCGCGGCATCACGGCCGCAGGCGTACTGGCACCGCTGTGGCCGATCATCGCCAAGGGTGGCGACATCACGAAGGCCTACCCCGATGAGCTGATCAGCATCGAGGCCTACACCAAGGGCAAGATCAAGCCGGGCGACATTCTCACGGCCAACAACGTCGAACACGTCAAGGATCTGGTCAGCAGCATCGTCTACACGCAGATCCGCGACATGGGTCGCCGCATCCTGATCCAGGAGCCGCTCAAGGACATCACCAAGCTGTTCCCGGCGGATTACCTCGAGGCGACGCTGCGCAACAAGGGCAAGGCCAGGCTCGATGCCGGCGGCAACGTCGTCACCGAAGACGGCGGCCCGTGGGTGGGCGGCAATCCGTTCCCGGAGCCCACCTCCGGCTACGAGGCGATGGCGAACATCACGCTGAGCTGGGGACGCCACGACTATTCCCAGTACGCGATCCGCGACTGGGATCTGAATCCCAGCGGCGAAGTCGCCTACCAGTACGACTTCATGTGGTGCGAGATGAACACCACGGGCCGGCTGTCCGCCGACGGCCCGGTGTGGAAGGACAAGAAGGATCTGCTGCGCTACCAGTCCGTGTTCTTCGTGTCGCCCAACGACGTGAAGGGCAGCTCGTTCCTGAACATCTGGAAGTACGACCAGCGCCAGTTCCCGGAACTCTACGGCTACTTCCCCGCGTTCAAGCGCGTGCGCCAGTTCCCGACCAACCAGCGCTTCGAGCCGCTGGTGCCAGGCATCTCGCTGTTTCTATCCGACGCCTGGGGCTCGGGCGATCCGATGGGAACCTGGGGCAACTACAAGATCCTCAAGCGCACGCCCTTCCTGGGCGCGATGTCGCGCAACTGGTACGGCGGCCGTCACGCCAACTGGGAGCGGCCGGTGCACGGCGGTGCCAAGAACCTGACGTTCTTCGACACGGCGATGGAATTCATCCCGGAGTGCCTGGTGGTCGAGAGCACGCCGACGGGCTATCCGCGCGCGCCGGTGAGTCGTCGCGAACTGGTCATCGACGTGCGCAACGGCCTGTTCCCGTCGTACATGACCTACGACCGTCGCGGCAATCCGTGGAAGAACAACTGTCCTTCGTACTCCGTCTACGAAGACGGCAACACGTCATACAAGGTCAACGGCAAACCTTCGTGGTCGTTCGCGAGCGTCATGTTCCACGACATCCAGGCGAACCGGATGAGTCGCTTCGTCCAGGCCAAGCAGATCACCGGTGGCTATCCCACGCAGCACACCGACAAGGGCGAGGACGTCTACAACCGGTACCTGACGACGACGGCGATTCAGCGTTTGGGGAAGTAGGCGGACGCGTATCGAGAGACGAGCGTAGCCCGGTTGAAACCCCAATGGCGCTACCTTATGCCGCGTGTAGTGCGAGCCGGATCTTTCAAGGAGTCTCTGCACGAGCGCGGTCGAGTTCGGCGCGACCCGTAGCCCGGGTGCAACCCGGGGTTTTCTCCCCGCGAGCCGACGCGCCTCGATCCGTACGCGAAGCCCCGGCGGTCTCAAGGGATCGATGCAACGAATTTGTTTAGGACTTCGGCCGGCGTGCTGAATCCTAGCGTTTGTCTTGGACGTTCATTGAGACGTCTGGCGATGAAGTCCAGATCGTCCTGGGAGA
>Ga0187844_10002963_pt1 | contig 11601 bp, 12 predicted proteins | sample SpaLakP09_SKY_50_FD_134517 | JGI IMG/M metagenome (GOLD analysis project Ga0187844, IMG submission 134517) | Oligotrophic lake water microbial communities from Sparkling Lake, Wisconsin, USA - SP09_SKY_50 | ecosystem: Environmental > Aquatic > Freshwater > Lake | place: USA: Sparkling Lake...
GAAGCTTCTATATCTCTATTATCATCCCCAATATAATAAGTTTTATCTAAAATTATATTATATTTTTTTGCTGCTTTTAAAAACAATCCATGGTTTGGCTTTCTGTAGAAATGATTAGAGCTATAATGATGAGGGCTTATAAAAAAATCCTTTAAATTAATTTTATATTTTTTTAATTCTAACTTAATTTTATTATTGATCTTTTTAAGATTTAAATAATTTAAATCTCCAGTTGCAATACCTGCTTGATTTGAAATACATAAAAGTTTATTATTCTTAATTATCGTCTTTAATTTTCTTATAAATAAATAATTTATTTTTAATTCTTGCAAATTTCTTACATAGAAATGATTTTTGTTTTTTTTATTCAAAACACCATCTCTGTCAATTAAAATATAATTACTTTTAAAAAAAATTTTCGATATCTTTAATCGCTTTAAATCAGAAATACTCAGATAACCAGTGTCATTAAAAAAATAGTTTGCCTTTTTTTTATTTGCTAATTTATTTATAAAAAAATTAAAAGGTACATTAGTATTAAGATAATTGGCCGTAAGATTTTTTTTATTAACAATCATATATCCGATATCTACAAAATCGGCTTTTTTAGTTTTTGTAAAAAAATATTTACAAATTTTTTTATTTTTTTTATCAATAATTATATTTCCTTTCCTTTTTTTACAGACTGAAATTATTAACTTTGATTTTAATTTTTTATAATTGTAAAAAAGATCATGTAAGTTTAAAGAACAATAATTATCTGAATACAAAAGTAAGAATTCTTTTTGCAAAAAATTTCTAGCATCATAAATTCTTTTATAAGTTTCTATTTCCGGAGGATTTATATGATATTGAATAGTGATACCTATTTTTTTTCCACTACCAAAATATTTTCGAATAACATCAGATTTATAACCACATAGTAATAATATTTTTTTTATACCATTATTTTTACATTGCTGAATTAAATGAAATAAAAAAGGTTTTCCATTTACATTTACCATGGGTTTAGGAATTTTTTTTGTGATAGGCATTAATCTTTTTCCAAAACCTCCACAAAAAATAACCGCCTGATTTAACATTATATTTTTTAAATAATTTTATTAATTTAATTAAATTTATTTATTTACTTATAATAAAAATTATAATTCTACCCTGTAAAATTTTTAAGGCTTTGAAAGTATTCTTTTGAATTTTCTGTCTCCTCTCCAGGTGCCCAATCTGCCATCTTCTTCCAAGTTAGTAGATCATATTTTCCAATCATCGTTTCATAAATAATGTTAAAATCGCTTCTCATAACATACGTATGCCATTGCAAAGCTGGTACAAATACTCTTTGACCTGGTTTATCTAATAAATATGTTTTTATAATTATGCCCCTGTTATCAAAAAAAAAAAGTTTAAAACTACCATCGATTAAGTGCATTTTTTCTATCATATGATCAGATGGGTGCAAATGAGGCCTCATGTATGAGTCGATGCAAATAAAATTAAATACTTGATTAAATTCATCACCGTGATTATGAATAATTAAAGGATATCTTCTTCTTTTTGAGTCTGTGGCTTTTTTTTGATATTCTTTTCTAATATCATTTGATAATTCTGGAATTTTATAATTATATTGAAAATTTAAATTATCCATTTTAGAGAATTATCAATTAATTTTCTTTTATACAAATATTCAAAATATTGAAGTCTATAAAATTTTTTATTATAGAAAATTTTTTTGCTTAAGTTATGTTTTGATAATTCTTTAATCATTTTTTCTATGCCGTGTTGTATTGTATATCTGCAACGATAATTATTAAATTTTTTTTTTATTTTTTTAAATGATACTTTATAAGTTCTAGTGTCTTTACCGTTCTTGATCTTTTTATCAATAATTAGTTTAGTATTTAAATCTTTATATTCATTTAAAAAAACAATTTCACTACCCTTCACCGCATTTTTAATTTTATTTGCAATATCAATTACGGTAAGATTATTATCGTTTCTTCCAATATTTAATATCAAAATTTTATCATCATTTTTTTTTTTTTTATATTTAATAGCGTGCTCAATTGCTGAACATGCATCTTCTATATATAAGTTAGGTCTCCAAGCCATACCATTGGAATTTAAAATAATTTTTTTGGTAGTCATTGCCATACCCACCAACATATTAATAACAACGTCAAATCTAATTCGATTAGATACTCCAAAAATTGTGGCAAATCTCAAACAAATGGGAAAAAAATTTTTATTAGCAAGTTTTTCAAGATCTTTTTCAATTTGTAATTTGTTTAATGAATATCCAGTTTGCGGATTTGGATCAGAATCTTCGTTTAATAATAATTTATTATTTGTGGCACCATAAACTGAGCAACTCGAGGCGAATATAAACTTGATGCCTAATTTTTTTGCTTTTTGAGCAAGTTCAAAAGTGTATTTTCTAGTAGGATCATAAACAGTTTTGGAAGAGAAGGTATTTAATGGATCGTTAGAAATACCAGCCAAATGTATAATAACATCAATATCTTTAAGATCGGATTCAGTTATATTTCTGACATCTTTGTAAATTGTTTCTTGTTTTTTTTTATCTTTATACAGATAGCAATTTTTAAAAAAACCAATATCAATACCTAAAATATCATAATTTTTTTTTTTTAAATAGGATGTTAAAAAACTGCCAATATAACCTTTCGATCCAGTAATTAAAATTTTTCTCATACGCCTATGTATAATTTAAATTAAATCAAACTTCAATTATAAAACTAAGAAGTCTATTCTTTCATTTCTTCCGTTGTAAAAAATTTAACAGTTTTGTATAAACCGGAATTGATTTTTTCAAACTCTAAATTACTAAAATATTTTTTTAACTTATTTGTGTCCGCAAAAAAGTTTATTGTTTGTTCGTCTGATTTTTTTTTAATGTTTTTTAGATTATAATTACTATTAAAAAAATTTTTAATAATATTAGACAATTCTATTACTTCAGTTGCAACTCCAGTTCCTACATTATAAACTCCAGATGGGAGACTAGATTGCAGCATAAATATTAAAATTTTAACAACATCATCAATAAATATAAAGTCATTTTTATTATTCGGTGATTTAATATTTGGTTCTTTATTATTTAAATATGAATTAATTAACATTGGAATAAGAGAAGTTTTCTTTTGATATGGACCGTAGACATAGAATAATCTTGGCCAATTAAATATTATTTTATGTTTGTTAGTTTTATTAATTAACTGATCAAATAATTTTTTTTTATAAATAGAAAAAGGTTTTTGGGGATTAATTTTTATATCTTCAGAACATCGCCCAACAACATTACCATCATTGTATTCCCAGCAACTTCCGGGGACGATAATTTTCTTACATTCGCTATTTTCAATTAAAAAATTAAGAAAATTTAAAGAATTATTAAAATTTAATTCAGACATTTTCTCGGAATAATCTGGTATACCTTGCCAAGCCAAATGCAGAACAGCTTCTGGTTTAAAATCTAATATTTCTTTTTTTTTATCAATAAAATTATTTAGATCTAATCTAATTTTTTTAATTTTTAAATTTTTTATAAGTGAAAAATTCCTACCTAATAATAATACTTCATGATTGAGTGCTATTAAATTTTTTAAAACAGGATATCCAATAAACCCTGTCCCGCCGGTTAAAATAATCCTCATTTATAAAGTAAAGAATCTTTATTTATTTATAATTAGTATAATTTAAATCTTTTTTTGTAATTACTTTTGGCCTTTTTGGCCAAGAAATTTTAAAAAAAGGATCGTCAAATCTAATTCCTTTTCCAAACTTCGGTTTATAATATTTTGACATATAATACAAAATTTTAGTATTAGGTTTTAATGTTAAATATGCATTAGCAAATCCAGCAGGCACATGTAGCGACTGATAACTATTATCGGATAGGCGTTTTTTAAATATTTTTAAATACGTTTTCGATTTTTTCCTTAAATCAATGCATACATTAAATATTTCCCCAGAAATGCAAGTAATAATTTTGTCTTCTTCATAAGGTTTTTGTTGATAATGAAATCCTCTCAAAGTGTGATTTTTTTTATTAAAAGAAATATTTATTTGTTTAATATAAAATTTAATTCTTTTTAATTCTTTATTACAAAAATCTCTTACAAAATATCCTCTTTTATCTGCTAACGGTTTTTTTGTAATAACAAATAATTTTTTAAATTTAGTTTTTTGAATTAACATTTAAAAATTTTAATACGTGGTAACACTGTAATTAATATTCCGCTAAATTTAATTTTTTTTAGGAATTTAATAATTTCATCTTTAAAATTCCACGCTAGAATGACAATGCAATCTAAACTTTTTAAAATTTTAATTTCAGGCTTTCGAATCTGAATATTGGAGCCTGAAGTAAAAAGATTATGTTTCATGTTGCTTTTGTCGAAGACAAAATCTAAATGTTTATTATTAATTTTACAGTAGTTTAATAGTGTTGAACTTCTAGCTGATGCGCCATACCCGGCTAATTTTTTATTTTTTTTTAATAAACTATTTATTAATTTAATTAAACTGATCTTGTGGTTATTACACTTTTGTTTAAAATTCTTCCAATAAATATGAGAATTAATTTTTTGTTTTTTTTCATCATTAATAAATTTTTCTAAATTACTACTAATAGCCATTCTTTTTTTTGAAGCGACCAGAACTAAAGAGCCTCCACTTATTGGACTTTTAAAAGCATCCAGCGCATACAAGGCATGTTTCTCTAAAAGATTAATCATGGTTAACAAAGTAAAATAAAAAATATGTTCATGGTAAATATAATCGTAATGTAAATGCTTATGTAGATTAGGAGCATAATGAAATTCTATATAGGCTTTACCGTCGTGTGCTAAAACTTTCGAAATTCCGTCGATAACACTATGAATATTCTCAACATGTGGGATTACATTTCTGCATACAACAATATCTGGAACAAAATATTTATTTTTAATATGCTGCGATGTTTCTCTATTAAAAAATCTAGGTAAAGTTTTTATTTTTTTTATATTAGCAATTTTTGCAATATTTTTTGCTGGATCGACACCTAAAATTTTAAATTTTTGCCTTTTAAATTCCTCTAAGAAAAAACCATCATTACTAGCAATTTCTAATAATTTTCTTTTATTATGTGGATGAAAATTTTTAATTTTTTTTACAAAATAATTTCTATATTTTTTTACCTCTTCAGAGGTTCCTGTAACCCATAAATATTTTGAGAAAAGATAACTTGGCTTTACTGTTGCGCTTAGTTGCAAAGTAAAACATTCAGAGCACCTTAATAAATTTAGAGGAACTACTTTTTGATGGATAATCTTTTTTTGAAAAGAATTAGCCAGAGATTGATTTCCAAGATTTAGTATAGATAAAATATTATCACTGTTACAAATTCTGCATTTTTTTATCAATTTAAACATGATTTTTTTTATTTATTGCATTTTTTCTCTTAAATAAATCTAAATTGATGATTAATTTTTTTATTAAAAATTAAATTAGAAAGACATGAAAGTCTATTAGTATAAATGCCTCTAAATTGAGACTGATCAAAATTTATTTCTTTAAAGAAATTCAATAATTCTAATGCTCCTTTTTCTAAATTCCATTGAGGTTTATAATAATCCTTTAATTCTGTTAAAATTTTTTTAAAACTCACTTTGTATGTTCTGGAATCTTTTAAATGCTCGCCTGTAAATACTAATCTTGAATTAGGAATTATTTTATGAATAACTTCTGCCAAATCTTTTACGGTATAGTTGCCATTTGCTATCCCTACATTAAAAGCTTTTCCCGAAATTAATTCTGTTGGAGCGTGCAATCCTGCTAATATCGCCAAACATACATCTCTGACATGAACAACCGGTCTCCAAGGACTTCCATCACTCATAATTTCGATTTTTCCAGTCGTATATGCGCTAGCAACTAGATTATTAAAAACAATATCGCATCGTAATCTTGGACTAACGCCATAAACTGTTGAGGGTCTAAAACTAACAACAGTAAAATCTTTTGAGTTAAGTTTATTTAACTCCAATTCAGCTTTCCATTTTGTTTTAGCATATTCTGTTATTGGATTTTTATCACTCTTGTATTCATCAAGTTCATTTTCTGTGTTGGAAATTCCATACATGCTTTGTGATGAAATATACACAAATCTTTTAACTCCTGATTCTTTAGCAAGATTTGCTAATTTCATGGTGGCAATATAGTTAATTTCATTTGTTATTTTAGGATCAAATTCACCTAATGGATCATTAGACAGTGCACTTAAATGCACAACGCAATCTGAATTATTTAAATCTTTTTTTTCAATTTCTCTTAAATCTTTTATAATTTGTTTAAAATTATCATTAGTTTTTAATAAATTGCAATTTTTAAAATAACCAATGTCGTAGCCAATAAAATCTATATTTTTTTCCAGTAAAATATCAGTAAGAACACTTCCTATATAACCAAGATTTCCAGTAACAAAAACTTTCATATATTTTTTATTAAATTAATATTACTATATGTAATATATATACTCTTTTAAATGAAAAAAAATTTCTTACAATTAGTTGCCCAAAAAATAAATGAAATTGATAACAATAAAGTCAAGCTTTCAACGAAACTTATTTTAAGAAAGAAAAAAAATAATAAAATAATTTTAGCAGGTAATGGTGCTAGCGCAACTATCTCCAGTCATGTTTCGGTAGATTTTACAAAAGCAGCTGGGATTAGGGCTATTAATTTTAATGAGGCGGGACTTTTAACATGTTTTTCAAATGATTATGGTTATGAAAACTGGTTAAAAAAAGCTTTAGAGTTTTATTCCATTCCTGGAGACGTGCTTATATTAATTAGCTCAAGCGGTAACTCTAAAAATATAGTAAACGCGGCTAAAATTACAAAAAAATTAAAATTAAATTTAATAACACTCTCTGGATTCTCTAAAAGAAATCAACTTCAAAATAAAGGCTCAATTAACTTTCATGTCGACTCTAATAATTACAATGTAATTGAAAGTATTCATTTAATAATATTGCTTCAAATTATAGAAAACTTAATAAAAATGCCAAATAAATAATCTTAAAATTATTTAATAAATTAAGTTTAAATATAAATAAAAATTCTAAGCCGACTATTATTAATTAAATTTTAATAAATTTTTTTTGATTAAACTTTGAACTATGTTTTTTTGAGCTTCTTTTATTTTTAGATTAATTTCATTAATGTAATTTTTTCAAAGACTCATAGTCTAGTTTATTTTTTTTTAAATAAAATTCTTGCGTTGTTCCTACTTTTAAATCATATTTATTTGGTGAAAAAGAAACTATATCTTGTTTTAAAGAATATTTGTTCTTCATTATGCAAAAAGTAGAGTAAATTCCAGAGATCGAAAAATGATCTTCAACAATAATTAATTTTTTGAAGCGTTTTACTGTCTCGATTATTTCAGTATTATCTAAAATTGGATGAATTTTATTTAATAACATAATATTCCTTGAATTGTCATTATTCAGTTTTAAAAGCGTGCTTGTTAAATTGCCATAAGATATAAATAGCGTTTCATCACCTTTAAGTTTTTTGGTAATATAAAAATCTTTTTTATCTTCAATTTTACTAAAATCTCCTTTCGCTAGTCTAAAAAAGCAAGGTCTTGGCTTATCAAGTACTTCTTCGATCTTACTGATTGCAAAATGATTTGATACGGGTGAAAAAATTTCAAAATTTTCGAAATTTTTCAAGTGACCCCAATCATCAATTACATGATGGGTTGGTCCTAAAGGTGCATTGTCATAACCTGAGCTTGTACCAAGTAAAATAATTGGATAATTATGAAGAACAATATCATTTCTTAATTGTTCATAACACCTATGGATCAAAAAATTAGATATTGTATATACCACAGGCACATAACCTAAATTTGCTAATCCAGCGGAAATACTAATCAAATTCTGTTCGGCTATTCCGACATTTAAATATCTCTTTGGATAATCTTTTTTAAAAATCTCAACTAAATTAATTCCCATATCAGCGGTAAGAAAAAAAATTTTATCATTTTTTTTCATTAAACTATGAATTTTCTCTATAACAATGTTTCTCATTGGTTATTTAGATGCTGTTTTGCTTCTATAAATAGTTTTTCATCTAAAGTTTTATAATGCCAATCAGGTTGATTTTCGGCAAAAGGTACGTCTTTTCCTTTAATTGTATTGCAAATTATAACATGTGGTTTACCTTTGAACATATTGCTTTTAATAGAATTTTTTATTTGATTTATATTATGACCGTCGACAATCTCACAGCTACAAGAAAAACTTTCAAATTTATTTTTTAGTGGTTCTAGATTAGAGACATTATTTGTTAAAGTAATACTGCTGATCTTATTATAATCAACTAATAAACAAAAATTTTCCAATTTTAAATGACCGGCAAGAAGCAATGCTTCCCAAATTGATCCTTCTTGTAATTCACCATCACCACAAACTACAAATGACCTAGCTCTTTTAAAACCTTTTGCTTTTAATCCAACTGCGCAACCAACAGCAACCGGCATTCCATGACCAAGTGCACCAGTTGAGTGCTCTACACAACTAACTCCATGACTTACATGCCCACATAAATCTGAATTATCTAAATGATAAGTTTTTAAATTCTCATAAGTTATAAGGCCAAAATGATGCATGGTTGCATATGTAGATGCTGCAGCATGTCCTTTGCTTACTAGCACTCTACATCTATCCTCGGCTTTGACTAAAATTTTTTTACAATCAATGGTGCTATAAACGGAAATTAGTATCTCCACACAAGACATGGATGTTCCCAAATGACTTGCTTTGGATTTAAACAAGATCTCTAATATTCTTAATCTGATAGACTTGCTAATATTTAGCATTTAATTGTATACTTATATATATATATTTTAAATTTCCAAATGCCAAAGTTTAAATTTAGTAAAAAAGAAATACAAACTGAAATAAATAAATTTTCTTATTGGTATCATAAAATTAATTTAGGAAACGGAATAATTACCCCTGGATTGGATCTGGAGCCAATTTGGAAGAATCTGAGAAAAGTAAGAAATAAAGTTAATTATAAAAATAAAGTTGTTTTAGATATTGCTACGTTTGATGGTATGTTCGCGTTTGAGGCCGAAAAACTTGGGGCAAAAACAGTTGTTGCAACAGATTGTTTATTTAATTCTTTAGAGAATTTTTTGTTTTGTAAAGCAATTTTAAACTCAAAAAAAACTAAACCATTTTTTAATGTTTCCCCATACAATTTATCAGATAGGTTAGATGTTTTCTTTCAAGAAGATTTTAGCAATAAAATAAGAAATTATTATAGAAAATTTGATATAGTTCAACATTTTGGCTTGCTATATCATCTCAAAGATCCAATGTTATCACTGTCAGAAGCAAGAAGCGTTATGAACGATAATGGATATTTAATTTTAGAAACTGACATTATTTTGGATAATGAAGAATCGATCATGGTTTATAATGGTTTGCCTAATAAAGGCAGATTAAGAAATAATACTACTGTTTGGTGGGTTCCAACTAAAAAATGTCTTTTTGAAATATTAAATGCTTCTCTTTTTGAAGTTGTCAAAAATTCTTATAGTGAAATTCATTTTAATGTGCCGCAGAAAAAATCTGGAAAATTAAAAGAATTAAAAAAATTTCAAGAATATAAAGTTGGAAGATGTTGCGTTATTGCCAAAGCTATACCTTATAAAAAAATAAATTTTAAAGTTGCTAAGGAGCTTAGTAGAAATTTTAGAAACCCAGGTTTGAAAAATAATTTAATTTTAAAATAAAATGTCAACAAGAGTGCTTAACGAACTTAAGAAAAATGGTTATATAAAAATAAAAAACTTTTTTTCTCAAAAACAAATTAAAAATATTCAAAATGAATTTTTTTTACTAAGTAAAAAATTATATAAGCAACATTATAATAAACATTTTGAAAAAAAAATTAATGATGGCTTTGACTCTTATTGCATTGAATCTTTTAAAAAAAAAAATGACTTTTGCTCAAGATTTTATGAAACTTGTAAAAAATTAAATAGTTTTCATGAGATATTTTATAAAAAAAAAAAAAAAAATTTTTTAAAGAAAATATTTAAAAAAAAAAATTATGGAATTTTAAATAGAGCTTATGGTTTTAGATTGATTATCCAAATGACAAAAAATTCATAACTCAACTACATCAAGATTATACTTCAAATCTAGGTTCGCCAATAGGTTATGTATTTATTACACCGTTGAGAAATATCACAAAGAATATGGGACCAATTAGAGTGTATCCAGGATCTCACAAAGCCGGGATAAGAAATATAAAAGTAATTAAGAATAAAAATATTAGAAAAACAAGATCTTTTGAAATTGAAGATAAAAAAAAAGATCTTTTAAAAAATTCTAAAACTATAACTTTAAATACTGGCGACTTACTAGTGATAGATTTTTTAACATTACATGAAAGTACTCAAAATTTTACTAAAAAAATTAGATTTACAATGATTTATAGATTTATTGACTATGATAATCAAATTTCTATTAATAATTTCGTGCCAAATGGAGAACAAGATGGAAATTATTTTAATCAATTTCATAAAGAGAAAATAAAAAAATGAATTTAAAAGAAAGCAGGAATTGTAATATCTACAATCTGCAAAAATGTGAAAATTATTTATCAATAAAAAAAAGTTCACTTTTAAAATATCTATCGGAAATCGAAGAAGATAAATTTTTTATAAATGAAATATCAAATCAAATTAATTTTATAAGAAAAAAATATGGTTATAAGAAAGGAATATTTAGAAAAACTAAAATAACAAATATTCATGAATTTTCATTTTTAAGAATTCTTATTTATTGCATTGTAAGACATTTTAAACCTTCAAATATTTTAGAAACAGGGGTGTATTACGGAGGTAATACTATTTTTTTGTTGAAAGCATTGTCTAAAAATAAAAAAGGGAAATTAATTGCAATTGATTTGCCTGACAAACAAATCAGAAAAAAATTTAAAAATAATTTAAAAAAATACAGACACCCCTCTGTTCTTGATACTGAAGACTATAATCAAGATTTAATGCCAGGTTTTATAATTCCGCAAAAATACTATGGAAGATATAAATTAAAAATAGGTGAAGCAACTTCTGAGATTAAAAAGATAAAATTAAAATTTGATTTATATCTTCACGATAGTGATCACTCTTATAGTTATCTTTTGGGTGAGCTAAATGCTGCTGAAAAAAAACTATCTAAAAAAAGTCTAATAATTGTTGATGACATTGATTGGTCAAATGCTTTTTACGCTCATGTTTGTAAAAAAAAATACTTTCCAATGATTTTTTCTGATAACGGAAAAGATAATTTAAGAAGTAGAATTGGGTTAATTAAAAAAAACCATAAGTTAAGCGATAGTTTTAATTACACTAAATAAATAAGCCTTATAATTTTTTATAAATCTAATATTGTAATTTGTATCAAAAAAACTTTTTCAGTGCATAAATCAAGCCAATTGAGCTATTAGTAACGGTAAGCTTAACGTGTTACCACGCTTCCACACCCGTCCTATCAACGTCGTAGTCTACGACGGCTC
>Ga0187844_10002966_pt1 | contig 11598 bp, 13 predicted proteins | sample SpaLakP09_SKY_50_FD_134517 | JGI IMG/M metagenome (GOLD analysis project Ga0187844, IMG submission 134517) | Oligotrophic lake water microbial communities from Sparkling Lake, Wisconsin, USA - SP09_SKY_50 | ecosystem: Environmental > Aquatic > Freshwater > Lake | place: USA: Sparkling Lake...
AATTTAAACTCTTCTGTAAAACGATTACCTTTACTCATAAACACCTCCTAATAGACTAAATATTAGGCTAAAAAGTGTCTACAGTACTAGTAGCGATTCACACTGCTCATTGTCAGGGATCACGGTGGCTGTACGAATCACCCAAACACCTGCTTCAGGCATTTCAACCAAAACATGACGACCTGCATGCTCTTTGCCAAGCGAAATCTGCCAACTGGCCCCAATAGATTTGATAACTTGGTGATCTAGTACTGCTATATAGTGTTTTCCCTAAGTGTTATAAATTATTATTATGCTAGATTTATAAATAAAGTGTTATCAAATAATCAAAAATAAAACTGTTATAAAAATACCTTGTCTTTATAGATTAAAAATAAACAAAGGAATTTAATAATGTATTTTGCTCATACTAAACAACTAACTCTTGCTGGGGCAGAGAAGATGGCAGAAACAGTCATTGCTGGGGCTTTGCATGAGGGTATTGCAGTTAGTGTTGTGATTGCAGATAGTGGTGGAAATTTAGTATTGGTTAAAAGAATGGATGGAGGTCGTTTCCATACTATTCACTCATCTACGACTAAAGCAATTACTGCAGCTTCCAATAAAAGAGTAACAACCACAAAAGGTGCTGTTGGTCAAGAATTGGATACTAACCACGCACTAGGTTTGGCACTTGCTGCTGGACCTCATAGGTGGACAGCCATGGAAGGTGGTGCCCCGATTATTTTCGATGGCGAATGCATCGGAGGTATTGGTGTTTCAGGGGGTAATTGGTCTGCAGATGCTGGCCTTGCTAAAGCTGCTGTAGAGTCAATCGGCGCCACAATAGAAATTCAACCTAAAAAATAAACTAACTATGTCATTTAAACCAATAAATGTAGCTTGCTTAGGTATGGGATGGTGGTCAGATGTTCTTGCAGACGCCATGATGAGATCAAATAAAATTATTATTAAGAGTTGTTATTCACGATCTGAAGATAAACGTAATGCGTTTGCAAAAAAATATAATTGTGTTGCTACAAGTTCTTATGAAGATATCTTAAATGATCCTAATATTGAAGCAATTATTAATACAACGCCTAATAACGTTCACTTAGAAACTACTAAACAAGCAGCTGAAGCAGGAAAACATGTTTTTTTAGATAAACCAATTGCAAATACTTTGGCTGAAGGTCGAGAAATAACTTCGGTTTGTAAGGATGCAAAAATAGTTCTAGCTCTTGGTTATCAAAGAAGAAGAGAAAGTCAGTTTAGATGGATTCGCCAACAAATTGATAATGGAGTTTTTGGTAAACTTGTAAATGCAGAAGCCAACATTAGCAGAGATAGACTTGGGAAAATAGATCTTAACTCATGGCGTTTTCAGGCATCAGGTATGCCTGGTGGAGTAATGCTTCAAATAGGAGTTCATTACATCGATGTGCTTGAATATTTAATTGGACCCATTAAAGCTGTTAATGGGCAATTGGCACAATTGGTTTTGCCTGGAGATAATCCTGATGTTGCGAGTTTGATTTTGCAGCATGAATGCGGCGCACTTTCTACAGTTAATGCTAGTTATGCTTCTGCCTCTGAAAACTATGTCATGAATATTTACGGCAAAGAGGCTAGCGCATATTATGATTTACATGGAGGATTGCGTTTTGTTAAGAGAGGTACTGAAAAAGCCGAAACTGTAGATTTTACAAAGAATGATACTTTTATTGAAGAGTTAGAGGAGTTTGCAGCCTGTGTGAGGGGAGAGGGTGTACCTGAAACTGGGGGAGAATATGCTACTCGTTCTTTGGGCGTGATTAGAGCAGGTGTCTTATCAGCAAAAGAGGGAAGAGTTGTGCAACTTAGCGAAATCTTGAACAATCCAAATGCTTAGATAATATTTTATTTGAAATTAATTTCTCCTTTTTTTACAATGTAAATATTTTTAATAAATTTGTTTATAAATTTAGTTAGATTACAGGGAGTTGTGAAATGATCTATAAGTGCCAATTTATGTTTCAGTTTCTTCAACTCTTTATTAGTAAATTATTATTATTATTATTTTGTTTATTTCTGATTAAAGCAGGATATGCGCAGACTTCTGTAGGTGATGGTCTTCTTAATAAAGCACAAAATTCTTTAGTTAACTCTAATCTTGGATCTGATTTACCACCGGGTCCACTAGAAATGGTTGTTATATTTGCAGCAGGAACATCAGCTGATGTTACTGCTCGAATATTGGCGGAAAGAATGAGTAAATATCTTAATAAAACTATTACAGTATTAAATAAACCTGGTGGAGGGGGGGCTATTGGGTACAAATATGTAGCCTCTTCTAAGCCGGATGGTCGAAGCTTTATTTGGAATTCTAATTCTGTATCTACAGCTTACTATAGCGGCATGATGGACATTGATTACAAATCTTTTGATTCAGTGGCTCGGGTATCGATTGAACTTCCTGCTATAGTCGTTTCAAATAGTTCTCAGTGGAAGTCGTTACCTGAATTATTAGCCTATGCAAGAGCTAATCCTGAAAGACTAAAAGTTGGTAATTCTGGGACCGGCTCGCATACACATATGGCTTCTGTAGCTTTGTTTAATTCAGCCGGTGTTCAGGTAACGGATGTACCTTTTAGTGCAAGTCAAGTTGTCCCTAGCTTATTGGGGGGCCATGTTGACGCTTTGATTCAACTTCCCGGTGCATTCGTTTCCCATGTTCAAAGTGGATCACTAAAGGTTCTAGCAGTATTAGGATCTAAAAGAGAGCCACTTTATTCTTCAGTACCGAACATTAGTGAGTTAGGTATTAATTTGACCGGGATGGATCTTTGGCGAGGACTAGCTGTACCTAAGGGAACTCCCGCTAAAGCTATTTCAAGTTTAGAGCGCGCAGTAGAATTATCTTCTCAAAGTACAGAATTTATTAATGCTGGACAAAAACTTGGTTTTCTACCTGCATTTATGACATCTAAAGATTTTAGTTTATTAATTGCCAAAGATGATGCATATATTGCAAAAGAAATGCAAGCACTTAGTTTAAATAAAAAATAACACCGTTATGAAGGAATAATACCAGTAACAGCACTTGCGGCTCCTGCTTGCAAAATGTGACGACGAGCTAGGCTAAATTTATTTTTACTCATGCTAAGGGCTCCTTTGGGTTAAAAATGACAATTGATGTACTTACTTGTATACAAGTTTGCCTTTGAAAAACATCAGGGATTTATTAACTTGCCCTAAAAAGAGGCTAAAAATATTAAATTGCACAGATTTTGTGCAAAATTAAAATAAGTAATTAATTTGCAACTGAATATCCATGGTGTGCGATTAGGTTACTGCATTTATTTGATAAATTTTATGGGGGTACTGTAATTCTTAGGAATTACAATAGTCGTGGATTCTTAATAGTTATTTGAAAAGAAATTTCATTATTTAAAGGGGAGATGAAAATACTTGTACCCGAATTAACTACAGCGAATCTTGGGATACCCCAAAGTTCTTCGAAAAGGTGGGAGGCTAGTCTTCTTTTAGAGTTTACTAAGTTATCCTCCTCAAAAAAAACTTTATTGTCGCGACGGGAGCATTTTGGGCCTTTAATGATTCAAAAAGCTCTGTATCCAGAAGGTGATGAAATTTGTCATGCTGTCGTTTTACATCCTCCTGCAGGTATTGCTGGTGGAGATCATTTGCATATCGAAATAAATACTTTGTCTGATTCAAAAGCGGTAGTTACCACACCCGGTGCAACAAAATGGTACAAATCAAATGGTTTTGATGCATCTCAAGTTATCCATCTTCATGTTGAGCATGGCGCGCATTTAGATTTTTTGCCACAGGAAAACATTTTTTTTAGCCAAACCTCAGCCCGTAACGCGATATTGCTTCACCAAGATTTGAACTCTTCAATGATTGGCTGGGATATTTCGCAGTTAGGTAGAGTTGCAATGGGAGAGAAATGGACCGACGCCCATTTAAAAAATGAGTTACAACTTTTTTTAAATGAACGACTATGCTGGCTTGAGTCTAGTCAGATCACTTCTGAAGATTTAAGAAAAGAGTCCGATTGCAAATTAGGGGGTTACACTGTGCTGGGCGTTATGTGGTTAAGTGGGATTACGGCAACAGGGGAGGTACTGGAAAGAATCGTAGATTTTGTACCTTGGACGGTTCAACTGCGAGTGGGTGTTACGCGTTTAGAATTAATAGACAAGCATGGCTTGATATTAATACGTGGGATTGCTACCGAAGTTGAATATTTAAAAGATTGTTTTATTCAAATTTGGTTAAATTTTAGACAAGACATTTCTGGAATACCACCATTAGCACTTAGATTATGGAAAACTTGAATTAAAAAAGGGTAGATAAATGGAATTAACACCTAGAGAAAAAGACAAGCTACTAATATTTACGGCTGCGCTGCTGGCAGAGCGTAGACTTGCTAGGGGATTAAAATTAAATTATCCTGAATCGATTGCGCTCATTTCGGCAGCCATTATGGAAGGGGCTAGGGATGGGCGTACCGTCGCCGAATTGATGTCGTTTGGGACTACGATCTTAAAAGCAAGTGATGTTTTAGAAGGTATTCCGGAGATGATCCCTGATATTCAGATTGAGGCAACATTTCCTGATGGAACCAAATTAGTTACAGTCCACCAACCTATTCAATAAGGATCTTAAATGAAGAAGAGTATTTTATTATTCACCTTATTTTTTTCTTTACCGGTATTGGCACACACAGATCATAGCGATACTTTTTTCAATGCTTTTTACCATCCATTTTCTGGGTGGGTCCATTTACTGACTATGCTCATTATTGGGATGATGGCGTGTTTTTTCTCATTGAGGCGGGGTGTTCTTTTACCAATTATCTTTGTACTATCGTTTAGTCTTGCTGGAATAGTTGCATCCAGTTTTATCATATCGTCCACATCGGTGCAACTACTTAACCAACTCATTTGGATTTCTATGATAGGCTTACCAATAGTACATTTTTTTATGACTAGACTATCAGCTTGGGGTATTTTCTCTTTGACAGGATTGATTGGTGGTATTCATGGATTTACGCATGGTGTAGAAATGAGTTTTAGTTCTGGGACTGTTTTTTTAGGACTTATTTTGGCGACTACGTGTATTCACATCATTGGATTTGGAGTGGCACAATTGTGTGTTCAAAAAAATGTATGGATTATTCGAGCATTTACACTCAGCTCTGGTTTTCTAGGAGCGTTGGCATTGATTCAATCTATTTAGGTTCCTAAACATGATACCTGGAGAAATAAAAACAATTGGTAAAGATATTGAGTTAAATATTGGACGTAATACTATCAATCTGGTAGTTGCAAATTCCGGAGATCGCCCCATTCAGGTTGGCTCTCATTTTCATTTTTATGAAGTGAATAAGTCCCTCATATTTGACCGAAAGTTAGCCCGTGGATTTCGGTTAAATACTCCCTCAGGAACTGCTGTTCGATTTGAGCCTGGACAAAAAAAGACCATTCAACTTGTAGAGTTAGGTGGTGATCGAAAGGTTTATGGATTTAATGGTTTGGTAATGGGCAAGCTGGATACAATTTGAGTGGTTCAAATCAGATACAGATAGATACTTAGTTGCGAAGCATACCTAAAAATAAGGATTGTAAATGGTAGCGATATCCCGTAAAGCATACGCAGAAATGTTTGGTCCAACTACTGGCGACCAAGTTCGCTTAGCTGATACTGACTTATGGATTGAGGTTGAAAAAGACTTTACTATCTATGGTGAAGAAGTGAAATTTGGTGGAGGTAAGGTCATACGAGATGGTATGGGGCAGAGTCAGAGAATGAGCGCTGACTGCGTCGATACAGTAATTACTAATGCCCTTATTATTGACCATTGGGGAATTGTAAAAGCTGATATTGGTATTAAAAATGGCATGATTACGGCGATTGGTAAAGCAGGCAATCCTGATATTCAGCCTGCTATTAATATTATTATTGGCCCTGGCACTGAAGTCATTGCTGCTGAAGGAATGATTGTTACTGCTGGAGGCGTTGACTCCCATATCCATTTTATTTGTCCACAGCAAATAGAAGAGGCCTTAATGAGTGGTATAACCACGATGATTGGAGGCGGGACTGGACCAGCAACAGGTACTTTTGCGACAACGTGTACTCCAGGGCCTTGGCATATTCACAGTATGTTAAGTTCTGCAGAGGCGTTTGCGATGAATCTTGGGTTTTTGGGTAAGGGTAATGCTAGCTTGCCAGGACCATTAAAAGAGCAGGTTAGTGCAGGGGTAATCGGACTAAAACTGCACGAAGACTGGGGCACCACTCCGGCTGCAATTGATTGTTGTTTGACTGTCGCCGAGGAAATGGATGTGCAGGTTGCCATTCATACCGACACACTTAATGAGTCTGGCTTTGTCGAGGAGACGATAGCTGCCTTTAAAAATCGCACGATCCATACTTTTCATACGGAGGGAGCTGGTGGTGGACATGCGCCGGATATTATTCGTGCTGCAGGACTACCTAATGTACTCCCTTCTTCAACCAACCCGACGATGCCATATACCGTAAATACCATTGATGAACATTTGGATATGCTGATGGTTTGTCACCATTTAGATCCTGCAATAGCTGAAGATATCGCTTTTGCAGAAAGTCGTATTCGTCGTGAAACAATTGCGGCTGAGGATATCTTGCACGATCTAGGTGCCTTTTCTATGATGAGTTCCGATAGTCAAGCAATGGGTCGGGTGGGAGAGGTAATTATTCGGACTTGGCAAACGGCTCATAAAATGAAAAATCAGCGTGGCAGTCTTCCTAAGGACAGTCATGCTGATAATTTTCGGGTAAAAAGATATATTTCGAAGTACACGATTAATCCAGCTATTACTCATGGCATTTCTCACATTGTCGGTTCTATTGAAAAAGGTAAACTGGCAGATTTAATTTTGTGGAGGCCAGCATTTTTTGGAGTAAAACCTAGTCTGATCTTAAAGGGGGGTATGATCGCAGCGGCCGTGATGGGAGATCCGAATGCCTCTATACCGACTCCTCAGCCAGTACATTACAGGCCGATGTTTGGATCTTTTGGGGGTGGCTTAAAGACTTCCCTAACTTTTGTATCGCAAGCAGCACTTGTAAATAGTGCCATTGAATCCTTAGATCTTAAAAAACATTTAGAGCCAGTTCGAATGACTAGGAGTATTAAAAAAGCAGATATGATTCATAACAATTGGCAGCCAGATATCTCCGTAGATCCGGAGACTTATGAGGTGCTTGCTGATGGTATGAACTTGGTCTGTGAACCCGCCAAAGTGTTGCCCTTAGCACAACGTTACTTCTTATTTTGATCATGCGACAAATCTCCAAAAATCTTGGTAAAACAAAAATTGCCAAAGTACTCTTACAAAAGGCACCATGCTTAACAATGCCCTTTTTACAACGTAGTAAAAGTAGGCAGGTAGTACTTCTAGACAGTGGTGAGGAGGTTTTATTAGTCCTTAACCGCGGCGGTGTGATGCGAGGTGGAGATATCTTAGTTGATGATCAGGGGCAATTTATTATTGTGCAGGCTGTCCCTGAGCAAGTTTTAAGAGTGACAGCCCCCAATTTTAGTTTATTAATGCGAGCAGCTTACCATCTTGGTAACCGCCATATTCCAGTAGAGATTCAGACAGACTATCTTCAGCTTGAATATGATCCAGTATTGTCTGATATGTTGAAAAAATTAGGTGTTCATGTCACTCATCAAGAGTATCCATTCGAGCCAGAACATGGCGCCTATGGCAAAGGTCATAAGCATGGTCATGATGAAACTTTTGAGCAAGATTATGCCCTTGCACAATCTGCCTATCATGATCATGCGCATCCACATTCAAAGAACCATCCACATGAGCACTAATTATTTAGAGGTAGAATCGGCATGTTATCTAGTGAGTTAGGTTCTCTTTTACATCTAGCATCTCCAACGTTGCCGATAGGAGGTTTTAGTTATTCACAAGGACTTGAGTCTGCGATTAGTAATGGCCTAATAAATAATGCTCAGCAAGCTAAAAGGTGGATTGAAGATCATTTAGAAGGAGTGATAGCGAATTCGGAAGCCGTTGTGTGGGTGTATTTATATTATGCTTGGCGTGCAAAAGACGTGAATCAAATTGCAAAGTGGAATACCTGGTTTTGGGCCAGCCGCGAGACGAGTGAATTTCGAAATGAAACAGAGCAAATGGGTTGGTCATTATTTAAATTAATTCAAGATTTAGGTTGGGCTGAGCAAAACGATCTAACCATTTTTGAATCTATCAAGCCCATTACACTACCATGTGCACATGCATTCGTTTGCCACTATAAAAATATCCAAGTAAGAAATGGACTGCACATTTACCTCTTTGCTTGGCTAGAAAACCAAGTAATCTCTGCAATGAAGGCAATTCCTTTGGGTCAAGTTGCGGGGCAAAAAATTTTAATAGAGCTTAGCCAAACGCTAACAAACCTCTTAGAAGGTATTATAGAAAAGTCTCAAGCGGACGACTTTTCTTTAAATACATTCTCAATGCAATTAAGTATACTTTCGAGCCGACATGAAAATCAGTATTCACGCCTATTTCGTTCTTAACTTGAGAAATTAATTGATGCGCACAAAAAAACTACCTCCTCTAAGAATTGGTGTTGGCGGTCCTGTTGGCTCAGGTAAGACAACACTTCTTGAAATGCTTTGTAAGGAAATGAGCAAAGACTACGATATCGTAGCGATTACTAATGATATATACACAAAAGAAGACCAGCGCTTATTAACTATTTCTGGAGCTTTGCCCGCCGAGAGAATTATGGGGGTTGAGACGGGTGGTTGTCCTCATACAGCGATTCGAGAAGATGCCTCGATTAATCTTGAAGCGGTTGATCGCATGCTTGAAAAATTTCCGCAGGCTGATATTGTTTTTATTGAATCGGGTGGTGATAACTTGGCAGCAACTTTCAGCCCAGAGTTGTCAGATTTTACGATTTATGTCATTGACGTGGCTGGGGGCGAAAAAATTCCTCGTAAGGGTGGACCTGGTATTACTAAATCAGATGTATTGGTGATTAATAAGATCGACCTTGCGAAATACGTTGGCGCTAACCTAGAAATCATGGAATCAGACACGAAGAAAATGCGACTTGGTAAGCCGTATGTAATGACTAATCTAAAAAAATTAGAGGGCGTTGCAGCTATTATTGCGATGATTGAGAAAAATGGTGCCCTAACTCCCTCAAGAACCCTTTAGCTTCATCTAGTTAAGAAAACCTCATTGATTCGTTCAAGAATAATTACAAATCTACGTAAAAGTAATCTTGATGCAACTCCTAATCAGACCCTATCTACAATAAATTGACCAGTTAACTCTATTTCATCACAGTTGTTTCCAGGTCCTTTACGATCTACCACAATAAAGTCCGACACTTCATCAAGGCTTACCAAAGGGTGGTGCCAAACTCCTTTAGCATAACTAACGCCGGTAAATCCATGGGCAATAAACGCACATAAGTTTTGTGTGATTTCTATTTCTGTTTGATAGCAAGGTTTAGCAACTACTATTAAATAGCGCTTTAGTGGATCTTTATTTAGCGGGATAAAGGCCTGACTACCCAAAGGATGCCTTTCCATCACAGATAATTGGAATGGTAGATGAAAAGCTTGACCTCTAAATAGGCTAATAATTGGAGCGCCGCCATTTGACTGAACATCGACTTGAGAAAGAGCGTGGTATCGCTCAGTACTACCTCGATTAATTGGAAAATGTTCAGCACCATCGAGCATCAATAGTTCTCCGAAGGGGGCAAAATTTTCACGTGTGAGTTGAAGTAACTTGACATGAGTCATCCCTTAGTCCCCCATAGACGTAGTCGTGATACCCCACCATCGGGAAAGATATTCAACCGGATATGGGAGACAGGACCTAAATTTTGGATATGAGCGGAAACATCATGCTGCTTATCCATCTCTAATTTTTGTTTTGGTAAAAGAATTGGCCAAAACATACATTCGGTAATGATTGATGTATCGGTACCAGCGTTAACCATACTCGCTTGAATCGAGCACTGATCAGGATAATTGCCCTTGAAGTGGCATGTATCCACTTCAATTTTTTGAATAATTGCTGGGCCAGCTAGAGCAATTACACACCAATCATAACCAGGCTCTCTTCGTCTTCTAGTTTCCCAACCATCACCCATATTTTGGCCCCGATGTGGTTGGAGAAGATTTGACGCTAGCCCAAAATGCTCATTATTTGCAGTAATTACATAGGCACCATTTTCGGCGGAAGCAAAATCAATCAGAGTATTTGGCTCTGTTTGATCCCATTGCATCTCTGGTTTTCCATAGACTCGTAATCTAGCAATACCCCCATCAGGAAAGATAGTTATTTTTAAATGGCTGACTTTTTCTGTTGGTGGTACTTCAAAATAATGATGTTGATTCCCCAGTAAGTTTGAGGGCGATAAGACCTTAAACCAGGTTGTCTGAGAGCTAGGTACTTCGGTGGAGTAACAGCCTTGTATAGATATAGCTGGCGCATAATTACCAGTGAAGTGGCTCGTATCGATATCGAATCCCACGATAGTACCGGGTTTTGCTAATTGAATAATTGCCCAGTCAGAGCCTTGTTGGCGTTTTCTTCTAGTTTCCCAACCATCCATCCATTTGCCATTCAAATCGTACTTACCAGGTACGAAGATTGCGGGTTCTGGGTTGAGCATTCTTTCTAATGGCGCAAAAAATTCATCGGAGCAACTGATTGCCTTTGCACCAAGATTTGCATTCGCCAAGTTGACATATTTTTTAGTAAATAGAGGCGCAAGTGGATCAATGGTTGGGATACTCATTTTATTCTCCTATGGATTATTTGTATTGAACCAGCGTTTTAGTATGAGGCGTTCATCATCGGTAATTCCAGTCGAATTATTGATCGGCATTTGCTTAGTTACCACGGCTTGTTGATAGATTAAATTCATTTGAGATTGAATGGCTTGAGGACTATCTAGCCTAATATTTTTATTAGCAATATTTTCATTATGACAAACTACGCAGCGATTTTGTATCACCAAACTTACCTCCGAGAAATTGGGTGGAATGTGGTCACTAAGTGATTTTTGTGGTGGGGGTGGCGCAATTAGAAAAATAGGAATGAGTAAAAAGATGATCCCTACAATCAGAATTAAGTAGTTATTTTTATTCTTATGGCGAGCGACAAAAAATAAACGAATAATGGCACCTGCGGCCATGATTAGAATAAGTACAAGCCAATTATTTGGCGCGTTATATACCATACTGTAGTGATTTGAGAGCATGGCAAAAAGCACTGGTAGCGTGAAAAAAGTATTGTGTACACTTCTTTGTTTGCCACGTTGGCCATGAACTGGGTCAGGTGAGCCACCGGCCCGCATCGTTTTTATAACGGTTTTTTGCCCTGGAATGACCCAAAAAAAGACATTTGCAGCCATGATGGTAGCTAGCATTGCCCCGGTTAATAAAAAAGCAGCACGACCAGCGAATAGATGGCAAGAAATGATTGAGGCTAATGTAACGTAAAACAGTAAACAGATGGCTACTTTTTTATCTGCTGCGTCCCCAACTCCCAAAAATCGGCAGATGATGTC
>Ga0187844_10002967_pt1 | contig 11596 bp, 8 predicted proteins | sample SpaLakP09_SKY_50_FD_134517 | JGI IMG/M metagenome (GOLD analysis project Ga0187844, IMG submission 134517) | Oligotrophic lake water microbial communities from Sparkling Lake, Wisconsin, USA - SP09_SKY_50 | ecosystem: Environmental > Aquatic > Freshwater > Lake | place: USA: Sparkling Lake...
CCAGCCGTCTGCTCCTGCGTCGAGGTACCGATCTCGTTGATCAGGTCGGACACATTTTTCACCTGGCTGACGATGTCGTCCATGGTCGCGCCGGCATCGCTGACAAGCTGGGTACCCGCTTCGACCTTGATGACGCTGGCGCCGATCAGCGACTTGATCTCCTTGGCTGCCTCGGCGCTGCGTTGGGCCAGGCTGCGCACCTCAGAAGCCACCACGGCAAAGCCGCGCCCCTGCTCACCCGCACGGGCGGCTTCGACGGCTGCGTTGAGGGCAAGGATGTTGGTCTGGAAGGCGATGCCGTCAATGACGCCGATGATGTCGGCGATCTTCTTTGAGCTGGCGCTGATGTCATCCATGGTCGCCACGACCTGCCCCACCACCTGACCGCCCTTGGCCGCGGCGGCGCTGGCGGATGCGGCGAGCTGGGTCGCCTGGCGCGCGGTGTCGGCGTTGTGCTTGACCGCCACGCTCATCTCGCTCATCGAAGAGGCGGTCTGTTGCAGGCTCGATGCCTGCTGTTCCGTTCGATTGGACAGGTCGGCGTTGCCGCTGGCAATCTCTGAGGAGCCGGTGGCGATCGAGTCGGAGGCTTGCCGCACCTGGGCCACTATGCCCGCCAGGCTTTCACGCATCCCGCTCAGGGAGGCGAGCACGCTGTCAGCGGGCGCTTGAGATGCACCGGGCACCGGATTGAGGTCGCCCTCCGCCACCCGGCGGGCCGCGTCACCCAGGGCCTGGGGCTCGGCACCCAGCTGCCGCAGGATGCTGCGTGACAGTGCCCAGGCGAGCGCCACACCGCACAGCAACGACAAGGCCAGGGCGGTCAGCATCACGGTGAGGAAGCCGCCGGCCTGTTCGAGCGCGATCTTGTTCTCGGCCTGGATTCGGCCCTCTTCGTAGTCGATCAGCTTGTTGATCGCCGCCAGCCACTGCACGTACTGGGGTTTGGCCTGCGACCAGAGCATGGCCTGCGCGCCCGCGGCGTCGCCGGAGTCCACCATCTTCACGATGGACTGGGTGGTGGCGACCGCCTGGGCTTCGATGTCCTTGATGGCGCCATACAGCTTGTCAAGTGCAGGCTTGTCGTCCGCCTTGGCCAGCAAGGCTTCCAAGGGCTTGGCGGATTCAGCATAGAACCGGGCCAACGCGTCGATGCTCGCGACCTCCTTTTGCCGGTCGGCCGGGGCAGAACTCAGCACCACATCGCGCACGGCGATCGCTCTGTCATGCGCAGAACCGCGGAAGTTGATTGCGAAACGCTGGATGGAGGCGTGGACATCGTTATTGGCATGCAGGGCGGCATTGATCGCATTCACCTTGACCACCGCGACCGTCGTCACAATCACCAGCACTAGGAGCACGAGCCCGAATCCGAGATTCAGGCGTTTGCCCACCGACATCTGGTCAAATTTCATCGAAAAAACCTCGCTTGCGCTTGTCCAAAGACAGTGACGTCGCCATAAGGCGACGGTCTCGACAGGTGGCCGCAAGAGGCTCGATTGCTTTGGGCACAGGTTGTCTAAGACAAATGATATCGATGATCCCGTCATTGCGGGGGGCTCGTGCGGCCAATAATGACTGGTTTCAGCGCCAGCGCGGTAGAAAGTCGCGACCGAACCCCGGCCGGGGCTGGCGCGCGCCATCGGCAGGGAACCGCAATCGACAGTCAGCGACCATGCTCACGCTCGGCAAGCGAGGCAGTTTCAAGTTTCACACCATCACTCAAGGCCCGACAAACTGCCGGAGAAAGCCCAAGGTTTCCTGCCGCATGCTTTGCAAGGCTTTCGAGGCCTCGATGGGCCCCAGACCCTGCGCCGCTCGGGCGCTGGGGGATAGGCCGGGCACGTAGAAGTCCAGCAGCCATTTCAGATCGCTGAAGTCCATATGACCAGTCTCTTGCACCGTGACGCTGTGGCTGGGGCCGCTGGACAGCCGCAACACCTTGGCAATGGTCGGGTCCCCAGCGTGGTTCGCTGCCAGCAGGAACATCACGGGCTTTTGCCACAAACCCGCCGTGTCGCCGTAGACGGTGCCGTCGATGTCTAGGCCGGCCTTTGCGCGCTCATCGGACCGCGCCGTCTGGATCGCAGCCGCACCGCCGATGGAATGCCCGATGAGCCCGATGCGCGCAAGATTCAGATGGCCAGCCAGGATGCCCGTGTCGGGGCCCTGCAACCAGTCGAGAACCTGGCGCTGATCGGCAACCAGCGTGGCCACCGCGTCATCCAGGAAGGCCGCCAAAGGCTGTCCGCTCGCAGGTCCGGCCAGGGCCTGCACCAACTGCCCGTTGGCCATGGAGGTCGCCCCCGAGATGTACGGATGGTCAATGGCAACGACCACCATGCCTTGGCTGGCCAGCTCCTCCAGGAGTGTCGAGTAAACCTCGGCGACCATGCCATAGCCCGGCGAAAAGATGACCACCGGGTAGACGCTGCCGGCTTGCAGCGATGCAGCGGATCTGGCGTTGGTTTGCACATCGGGCGCCGTTGGAGGTACAGCCATTTGCGCCATCACCAAGGGGGCGATGGCGGGCAACAGATAGCCGGCCCGCATGCCGCCCGCGATGGCGGCGATGGGGTACCAGACCTTGACGCTCAGCTCGCGCCGGTCGCTGCCGTCGGGGGTGTTGTGCTCGGCGCGCGGGCCATCCAGCAGCCGGAATCCGGCCTTGCCGATGCAGTGCTCGCCGATCGGCGCCGGCAACACCAGCGCATTGGATGGAGCGGCTGGCAGCTGGCATCGGCTGGCATAGCTGGATGCTGGCGGGGCCGTGCTGTCGGTACCTTCAGCGCCGCCACCGCAGGCGCTCAGGCACAGCAAGGCTGTGATGCCAACGACGCTCGAGCTGAAACGCGCGAAATGCATGAAGGAAGAGTTCATCGTGATGGGAAGGCTGTGGTTGACCGGGCGGATTGTTGGCAGTCCAAGCTTGTGCTTGGCCAAAGGCGTGCGCGCGTCGATCAGCCTTTGGCCGGCCTTCAGCCGCGTCGCAGACAATCCGCGGCATGCACGTATTGCTGATCGAAGACGATCTGGACCTGGGCCCCGCCCTGCAGAAATCGCTGAAGCTGGAAGGCATCAGCAGCGAATGGCGCCGACGCGCCGGGGACGCACCATCCACACTGGCGGATGAGGGCTTTGACGGCGTCGTGCTGGACCTGTCCCTGCCCGACGGGGATGGCCTGGACCTCCTCACCCGATGGCGCCGCCAAACGGCCCAGGTGCCCGTCATCATCATCACCGCCCGTGGCGCGTTGCCTGACCGCCTGGCGGGGCTGGATAGCGGAGCCGACGATTTCCTCGTGAAACCCTTTGCCCCGGAGGAACTGGCATCGCGCCTGCGTGCCGTCTTGCGGCGATGTGCGCGGCAGGCCAGCGATATCTGGGCGCTCGGCGAGCTGGAGATCGAACCGCGCAGCCGCCGGGCGCGGCTGCGCGGCGAAGCGCTGGCCTTGTCGCCCCGTGAGTTTCAGCTGCTGCTGGAGCTGGCCCGCGAGCCGAATGCGGTGGTGGTGAAGGGCACGCTCGCGCGTCGCCTGGAACCCTTGGGCGAGCCGCTGGATTTCAGCCTGATCGAGGTGCACGTGTCCAATCTGCGCCGCAAAGTCGGTGCCGAGCGCATCAAGACCGTGCGGGGCATCGGCTACATGCTGCTGTCGTGAGAGCTCTCTTGCAACCCACGCTGGTCCGCCGCATCGTGGCCGCCTTGCTGCTCGCGTTCGTGCTGGCCTGGTGCGCGGTGGCCACGTACACCTACCTTGGCATGCGCGCCGGCCTGCAGACCAACGCCGGCCTGCAGCAGGTGGGCCGCGGACTGCTGAGCGCGCTGGCCGAAATTCGCCGCGACGAGCTGGCGGCCAACGCGGTGCAAATCACCGCACTGCAGTTCAACGCGGCGCGGCGCCAGGGCGGCGAGCTGCCGGGCAACTTACTGTTCCAGCTGCGCGCGTCGGACGGGCGGGAGCTGTTCGCATCACCCGAAATCGCCGGCGCGAACTTGCAGGGCAGCCCAGACCACGTCGTTGACACCCGCTTGAATGACCGCGCGTACTGGCTATTTGCCGGCCAGTCCGGCCAGGGCGGCCGCTGGCAACTGTGGATGGCCGAACCACAAGTCGGCACGCCCTGGGTGCTGCAGTGGGTCTTCGATTCACTGGCTCTGCCCTTCCTGGTCGCGTTTCCGTTTGCGTTGATCCCCGTGTGGATCGCCGCGGCACGCGGGCTCAGGCCCTTGCGCAGGCTGGGCCAGTCGATCGCGCAGCGGCGCGCCGGGGATCTGTCACCGCTGGGCGTGGTGCCGCGCTATGCCGAACTGACGCCACTGGTGACCGCGCTGGACGCCCTGCTGCTGCAATTGCGCGGCAAGGTGGCCCGCGAACGCTCCTTCGTGCATGACGCGGCGCATGAACTGAGGACACCGCTCGCCGTGATCAGCGCCCAGGCCCATGTGATGTCGCGCAGCAACGATCCGCGGGAACGCGAGGAGGCCGGCGTGCAGTTGCAGCAGGCCGTGGCGCGCGGCTCGCACCTGGTGCAGCAGCTGCTGGAACTGGCGACCCTGGACGCCGCAACGGCCGCATCCGCGCAGGTGGTTGATGTCGCCGACCTGACCCGCCAACACCTCGCACAAGCGATGCCGCAGGCAGCAGGCCTGGGTGTCGAACTGATCCTGGAGGCACCCGACAGCCTGAAGCTGGCTCTTCCTGTCGCCCTGTACGAGTCTGTACTGCGCAATCTGCTGGACAACGCCGTGAAGTACGCGGGCGGCGCGGGCGAGGTCAGCTTGACCCTGGCCGTGCTGGACGACGGCGCGCTGCGCCTGACCGTGGCCGACCGCGGCCCGGGCATCCCGGCCCACGAGCAGGCGCTCGTGTTCGAGCGCTTCTACCGGGGCGCGGACGCGTCGGCATCGGGCACCGGCTTGGGCTTGGCCATCGTTCACCAGGCCTGCCTGCGCTTGGGCGGCAGCATCGCGCTACACGAGCGCAGCGGCGGTGGCTGCTTGTTTGTGGCGACGCTGCCCCTGGCAGGCTCCCTCAGATACTGAAGTCGTAGTCGATCGTCAGCGGCGCATGGTCGCTGAACTTCTTCTCGGTGCGGATGTGCTCGCGCTGGGCCAAGGCTGCGAGAACTGGCGTCGCGAAGAGATAGTTGATACGGCAAAAACCCATAAGGCATCCAGGTGGCGCTGTCCAGCTGTCACGACGTTCAGGCCGGTGCGCTAAGTGACGACGACATGCCTCACGGAAACGAGCATCCACGATTTGGCCGCGGGGTCACGCTCTTGGCCAGCAGCTGACGTTGGCGACGGGCAGGCCCAGCGGGTGTTGGTCTTGACCTGGAGCACTGCCCGAACTGCGGTGGCGAGCTGAAGACCATCGCGGCCAGCCCCTTGCGCTGAGCTTGGCGTTCTGTGCCAGCACGCCAGGCGTTGGGCGTCCCGCTTCTTTGACGGCCTATGCCGATGCCGCGGCAGTGCGCGCTTGCTGGGACCGGCGGATGATCCCGTCATACGCCTTGCCCGGGTAGGGCGGCGTCTCGTGCAGCTTGTCGAAACCCGGAATGGTCTCCATGTGCTTGACCATGCGGGTTCGCATCTCGCGGTCAGGCAGTGGTCCGCGCAACGCGCTGATGTTTTCTGTCTGGTGTTCGGGGTTGCTGGTGGCAGGGATGGCCGCGGTGACGGCCGGGTGGGCGACCACCCATTTCAGGAAGTACTGCGCCCAGTTGGTGATACCCAGCTCCTTGGCGAAGTCCGGCAGCGGGCGGCCCTGGACAAGCTTGAAGAGCCGCGCCTTTTCGAAGGGCATGTTGACGAGAACCGCAATGCCCTTGTCCAGCGCCGCCGGCAGGATGCGTTCTTCGGCCAGGCGGGTCTGGATCGAGTAGTGCACCTGCACGAAGTCGACCGCTCCGCGTTCCACAACCTGGGCCAGAGCTGGGAAGTAAGGCAGTTCATGGTGGGTCACGCCCACGTAACGTACCCGCCCCTGCCGTTTCCAGTTTTGCAGCATCGGCAGGATCTCACCCACGTTGACGAGGCTGTGCACCTGCAGCACGTCGAGCTTTTCGCGCCACAGTCGCTGCTGTGACTGGTCCAGGCTGCGCTGGGCGTGGCTGTCGTCGGCCAGGAATTCGCCCGTCGACCAGATCTTGTTGGCGATGAAGAGGCGGTCGGTGATGCCCAGCGATGCCGCAAAGTCACCGACGCTGATTTCGCCCGTGCCATATAGCGGCGATGTGTCGACGACGCGCCCGCCACCGTCGTAGAAGCGCTTGAAGACCTCACGCAGGTTGTCGCGCGGCTTGCCCGGCAGCAGGTCGAATGTCAGGTAGGTGCCCAGGCCGATGGCGGGCAGGATCTCGCCCGTCTTGGGGACCTTGCGGGTGATGATGTCCGAGGCCACAGCCTGCGCGCCCGCAGTCGCGAACGGGCCGACGCTGAGGCTGCCTGCCGCTGCACCGATGACGGCCGTCTTGATGAAGTCGCGGCGGGCTGTGGCGGCTGGGAGAGTCGAGGTCTGAATCATGGCGGTTCCAGGTCTTGGGTTGATGGATGGAAGGAGGGCAGCTGACCAACTATCGATGAGAGGCGCCGCTAGCCTGCCAGAGCATGAATGCCCCGGTTTGCGAGGGGGAGTTCGCGCTGCTGCAATACTCAAATCATGAAACCCGATCCGCTCTCTCGACCGATCGTTAGGCAGCCATTGCGTTCGCTGACACGATCGGCAACTCGACGGTCATTCACCCCATGCAGTCGCAGGCAGCCTGTTGTGCTGCTTGCAGCCTGCTGCTTCGCAGTACCCAGCCCGGCCCAACCGGGCGCAGCGGACTTGGACTGGCAGCGCGTCGACAACTTCAGCATCGCGCGGACCGAAACCACGGTGGCGCAGTTCAGCCGCTTCGTCGCTGCGACGAAGACTGTGACCCAGGCAGAACGGGACGGCGGCGGCCTGGTCTACGAAGCCGGCTTCGTCAAGAAACCCGGCTGGACATGGCGCACCCCGTTCGGCAAACCTGCTGCGGACGATGAACCAGCCGTCCATGTTAATTTCACTGAAGCGCAGGCTTTCTGCCGCTGGGCCGGTGGCTCCTTGCCGACCGACGCGCAATGGGTTTCCGCCGCCTACACCGAACAGCGTTCACAGCCCGCGCCGGGTTTCACCGCCGGGCGCACTTACACCTACCCCACTGGTGATACACCCGCTGGTGCCCAATGCCTGAACGACTGCGGCCTTGAGCCGCCCTACCGCGCCATGGCCCAGGGCGCACGCTTGTTCCGTGGCCACGGCCATGCCCGTGTCACCGCAACTCCGCCTGGCGTCAACGGCCTGCACGACATGGGCGCCAACGCATGGGAATGGGTCGACGAACCGGCCGGCGCCGCCGGCAACACGCTGCGCCGCACGCGGGGTGGTTCGTGGTGGTACGGCAAGGAGCCCATGCGAGCCGATCAGCCGCAGGAAAAACAGGCCGACATGGCGGTCGTCTACATAGGCTTCAGGTGCGCGCGCAACAGCTGACGGCAGCCCTTCCGAAAACGGAGCCCGCTTGTCCTGTGAAACTTCCGTTCTTGACTCGGCACCGGCAGCGTCGGGCATCCTGCGGCTGCCAGCGCCCTTTTGCTCCTGCCTGCGGGCTATGCCGCGCATGGCTACTACAGCCACACCGGCAGCAGTGGCCGCACCGGCTTCGATACACGCCGCATTGCGGCCGCTGCGGCTGGGCACGTCAACGCCTGGCGGGGAGTTCTCGCAGCACGGCGAACTCTTGCAGGCCTTGCTGAACCGGCTCCAGGGCCGGGACATGCTGCAGACACGGCCAACCGCGGCACGGTCGAAAACCTCGACCTCCTGCAACGCGGCGACCCGGACATGGCCCTGATCGAGGACACTTCCGCCGCCGAGGTGCTGCAGAAAAGGGCGCGCGGGCGGCCTCTGCATCCTTTACGCGATGTACCCGAGCACCGGCATGCTGGCCGTGCCCCGGGCATTGGCGGCGAGTCGGCTCGAAGACCTAGTCGGGCAGGCAGTCGTCTTCGGCGTGCGGACCAGCGGGCTCGCCACGCTGGCCCACCAGGTCCTCACGGGCATCGGGCTCGATATCGACCGTGACTTCAAGGCCATTTTAGTACCCTGGCCAACACCCTGGCCAGCGCACCTTCTCCTGAGCTTATGCACCGAGTACTGAGAGGCTGAGAGTTTTTCGAGGACGACAGCGGTGCCGTTTCGCTGATCCAACGCATCAGCTCGACCGCCAATCTGATTGTTCAACTGCACTGCCTGGTGCTGAGCGAAGCAGGGCCTACCGACACAGCACCGACGGCACGTCTGAATTTTGGGTCGGTTGAGAGTCGACTTCTGTCATCTGCGCGCCCGCGATGAATATTCAGCTCCGACCGATTGCTGTCCGTTCACGCATTTAGCAGTCCATCTCAGAGCTTGAAGTCGTAGTCAATCGTCAGCGGCGCATGGTCGCTGAACTTCTTTTCGGTGTAGATCGACTCGCGACGAGCCAAGGCCGCGAGACCTGGCGTCGCGAAGTGATAGTCCAGCCGCCAGCCGACGTTCTTCGCGTAGGCCTGGCCCCGGTTACTCCACCAGGTGTATTGCTCAGCCTTGTCGTTCAAGGTGCGGAACACATCGACCAGGCCGCCCTCGTCAAACAGCTGGGTCAACCAGGCCCGTTCCTCGGGAAGGAAGCCCGAGTTCTTCAGGTTGCCTTTCCAGTTCTTCAGGTCGATTTCCTTGTGGGCGATGTTCACATCGGCCACCAGGATGAACTCGCGTTCGGCCTTCAAGGCGAGCAGGCGTGGGTAAATCTCCGCCAAAAAGCGGAACTTGGCTTCCTGCCGCTCCGGGCCGCTGGAGCCGCTGGGGAAATAGCAGCTGATCAGGCTCAACTTGCGGCCGGCCTTGTCGAAGCGCTTCTCGATGTAGCGGCCCTCGAAGTCGAACTCATCGACGCCGATGCCGGTGATGATGTCACTGGGTTCTTCGCGGGTGTAAAGGCCCACGCCGGAGTAGCCCTTCTTCTGCGCGTAATGGAAGTGACCCTTGAGCCCGCCGGAGCTGCAAAAGATGTTGGCGACGTGCTCGTCCTGTGCCTTCACCTCCTGCACGCCAACGGCATCGGCCTCCTGCTGGGGCAGCCAATCGAAAAAGCCCTTGTTGGCCGCGGAGCGGATGCCGTTCAGGTTGGCGGTGATGAAACGCATGAGAGAGGTGTCGAGGCTGGTCTGCGGTCGAGCAGTATCGCAGTCGCACCCGCCGCGCATGCTCTGCGGTGTTTTGGCAACAGGGAAGCCCTTTATTGAGGCGACTCCCCCACAACGGGGCACAGGAATTGCTAGATTTGGCGGTTGCCCAAATTTGGAGATTCGCATGACGCACGTGCACCTTGCCCCCAAGCACCTCGCCCTGGCCGTGACCCTGGCCCTGGCGGCATGGCCGGCCCTGGCTCAGACCCAAGAGAAGAGCCAGCTCGAAACCGTCACCATCACCGCGGAGCGGCGCACGGAAAACATCAAGGATGTGCCCAATGCCGTGACCGCGCTGACCGGCGAAAAGCTCGACGTGCTGAACTCCAGCGGCCAGGACATCCGCTTCCTGTCCGGCCGTGTGCCCAGCCTGAACATCGAGTCCTCCTTCGGTCGCGCCTTCCCGCGCTTCTATATCCGAGGCTATGGCAATGTGGACTTCCGCCTCAATGCCTCGCAGCCGGTCTCGCTGGTCTATGACGATGTCGTGCAGGAGAACCCGATCCTGAAGGGCTTCCCGGCCTTTGACCTGCGCTCAATCGAAGTAATCGCCGGCCCACAGGGCACCCTGTTCGGCCGCAACACGCCAGCCGGCGTGGTCAAGTTCGATTCGGTCAAGCCGAGCAAGAAGCAGGAAGGCTATATCAATGCCTCCTACGGCACTTACGGCACGGCCAATGTGGAAGGCGCGTTCAACCTGCCGATGGGCGGCGACTGGGCGGCCCGCATCTCGGCGCAGGTTCAGCATCGCGATGATTGGGTCACCAACAGCAACGCCAAGGGCACGCCCAAGACCGAAGGCTATGACGACCGCGCCGTGCGCGCACAGGTGCTGTACGAGCCGCACAAGGATTTCAGCGCGCTGTTCAATATCCACAACCGCGAACTGGACGGCAGCCCGCGCCTGTTCCGCGCCAACATCATCAAGGCCGGCACCAATGATCTGGTCGACGGCTTCGACCCTGAGAAGGCCAGCTTCGACGGCAAGAACGAGCAGCGCCTGCACGCCACCGGCGGCAGTGCCAAGCTGAAGTGGAACCTCGGCGGCGTGACCCTGCACTCGATCACCGCGATCGAGACGGTCCAACCCTACAGCCGCGGCGACGTGGATGCCGGCTTCGGCGCCTCCTACGCACTGCCGATGGGCCCGGGCTTCATCCCCTTCTCCAGCGAGACCTCGGACTCGCTGAAGGACCACCGCCAGCTGAGCCAGGAAATCCGCCTCGAATCGAACGCCGCCGGCCCGCTGCGCGTGCAGGGCGGCGTCTACCTTTTCGACGAGCGTTACACCGTCAACAGCGTCAACCACGACACCCTCTTCGGGGGCCCCGAAACCTCCGCACAGACGCACCAGACCAACCGGGCCTACGCCCTGTTCGGTAACGTCAACTACGACCTCAGCAGCGTCCTGAAGCTGCGCGCCGGCCTGCGCTACACCGAGGACAAGAAGACCCTCTCGACGGCCTCCGCCGACGTGCCGCTGAACACGGCCAACGGCCTGTCCTCGAACACCAAGGACTCGAAATGGACCTGGGATGCCTCAGGCACCTACGCGCTGACCCAAGACACCAATGTCTACGTTCGCGTTGGTACCGGCTTCCGGGCTTCAGCCATCCTGCCGGCCTCGGCCTTCGGTCCGATGACCACGGCCACGCCAGAGACGATCACCTCCTACGAGATCGGCATCAAGAGTGACTTCTGGCAGCGCCGTGCACGCCTGTCGGCCAGCTTGTTCCGTTACGACGTCAAGGGGCTGCAGCTGACCGAAGTGGGCGGCGGCGGCAACAGCAACTCGGTCAAGAGCGCCAAGAAGGCACAGGGCCAGGGCGTTGAAGTCAGCCTGGATCTGTTGCCCATCGATGACCTGACCCTGAGCTTCAGCGGCAGCTACAATGACGCGAAGATCAAGGACAACAGCTTGAGCGTGGGTGGCTGCGGCAGCGGCTGCATCGTGACCGACCCCTCGGCCGGCGCCGGCCAGTTCTTCATCGGCGGCAACCAGCTGCCGCAGGCGCCGAAGTGGGTCGGCAACGTGACCGCCCGCTACGCGATCCCGATGCCTTCGGGCAACGAGTTCTTCGTCTACACCGACTGGGCCTACCGCAGCAAGGTCAACTTCTTCCTGTACGAGTCGGTCGAGTTCACCGGCAAGTCGCTGGTCGAAGGCGGCCTGCGCCTCGGCTACATCTGGGGCAAGGGTCAGTATGAAGCGGCCGTGTTCGGCCGCAACATCACCAACCAGGTCCGCGTGACCGGCGCGATCGACTTCAACAACCTGACCGGCTTCATCAACGATCCCCGCACCTACGGCGTGCAGTTCAAGGCCCTGTTCTAAAC
>Ga0187844_10002969_pt1 | contig 11593 bp, 9 predicted proteins | sample SpaLakP09_SKY_50_FD_134517 | JGI IMG/M metagenome (GOLD analysis project Ga0187844, IMG submission 134517) | Oligotrophic lake water microbial communities from Sparkling Lake, Wisconsin, USA - SP09_SKY_50 | ecosystem: Environmental > Aquatic > Freshwater > Lake | place: USA: Sparkling Lake...
ATGACGCCCAGATTCCAAAAGCCGATGTGCTTTACCCAGACGTACGTCTAGACAACAAAGAGTATCAGTTGCCCGCTGCCAGCATCGAGATCAGGCGCGCCATGTGGTTAGGCTTCCGCCAGTTACCACTTGAGCGCTGGCGTGCAAGCTTAATTTATGTGCTCGATTACGCAGACGATGAATCTAGAAAACGTCTGCACCCCAAGACACCTTTGAAGGTCGTTCTTCGCAGAGATGCAGGAGGGATCAAAAAAGGGGAAACAGAAAGATTTGAAATTTCTGAAGTACTGGGCAATGACGGAACGCAATTAAACCGTCGTTTTTTAACTCTGAAATTGCAAACCTTACCCGATGACAGCGGCTACTGGTTAGACAGTGGTCATGTCAAAGAGGCCTGAATTGAATTCTGAAGTATTTCATGTCAAATAAAATCGCTATCCAAAATTCATCATTGATTGCAGTTTCAACTTCTGCCATCGATTGGAACAAGCAAGCTGCTATTTCAACGCACCGCATTAAGTTGGATGAAGTTGATAACCACTACTTCTTCTTGCGCGCTAGACTTGCTGCTCGTAAGTTGCATGCATCTTCTAAACGTGCGGCCTGTGTTGGCGTATTCGGCCCTTCGCAAGCTGGTAAGTCTTATCTTGTTTCTGCGCTGGCGAAGCCCACAGAAGGCAACTTGATGGTGCAACTGGGTGACCAGCAAGTAGACTTTTTGCAAAAAATCAATCCAGGTGGTGGCCGTGAATCGACCGGAGTGGTAACCCGCTTCTCATTGTCAAAACCCGAAACCCAAGATCCATTTTTCCCAGTCGAAATTCGCCTGTTGTCTGAGAGCGACTTGCTGAAAATTTTATTCAACAGTTTCTTTTCAGACTTTGACCATGCTGGTTCGCTAACGTTACCCGCGCTCGAGCCTAAGGAAATTACCGAACGACTGGAAAAACTGAAAGCACAGGCGAATTTCAAAAATGAATCGCTTTCAATTCGCCAAGAAGATATTTTGGATTTGCGAGATTATTTGCAAAACTTTTTTGGCAACTTGACACACAATCTTCAGTCTGACTTTTGGCCAGCAGCCATCGCCACTGCTTCTTTTTTGACTATTGAGCAACGGGCAGATCTTTTTGCAGTTGTCTGGCGTAACTATCCAATTTTCACCGAGCTTTACAAAGTGTTGGCCTATGCGGTTGAAAAGCTAAAGGGTGCAGACATTTGCTTGGCCCCTCTCAATGCAGTTGTTTCAGAGCAAGGACAAACAGGCATCGTCGATGCACAGCTTTTAAGAGAACTGGGTCAGCCGAATGGTGGACAAATTGACATACGTCCTGTTTTGAATGGCCAACCACAATCACCGCTTTCAATGCCCAAATCGGTCATAGCCGCATTGACTGCCGAGCTGAGATTACCACTGCGAAGCTCTCGTTGGACCTTCGCAAACCATTTGGACATTTTGGATTTCCCTGGCGCGCGATCGCGCTTAAAAATTTCAGATCCACAGAAGTCTGAAGGCAATGCCAACACCCTTGCTGCAGAATTGTTTTTGCGAGGCAAGGTGGCCTTTTTATTTCAACGCTACACAGCAGACCAAGAACTGTCCACCGTTTTACTGTGCGTGCCTTGGGGCCCGCAAGAGGTAACTGGTTATGCGCCCCTGATAGATCAATGGGTACGTGACACCAATGGCGCTTCGCCAGATAAGCGCGCCAAAGTTCCCGCCGGCCTGTTGCTTGTCATGACCAAGTTTGACATGGACTTGCAAGCCAAAGGCGGCGATAACGAAAGTACAGAACGACAACGCTGGCCCGATCGCATCAAAAGCTCTTTGCTTGAGCGCTTTGGCTCAATGGACTGGGTTGACAAATGGACCGATGTCGACGCGTTTAACAACATATTTTGGTTGCGCAATCCAGAGATCAAAGATTCCGCCTACATGAAATACGATAAGGGTGTTGAAATTGACATCAACCCCGACCATCAAGATCGCCTGTTGAGATTGCGCCTATATTTCTGTGAGGATCAGCTAGTCAAAAAACACTTTTCGAGCCCAGAACAGGCTTGGGATTCTGCAATGAAACCACAAGATGGTGGTATCAGCAGAATTGTTGATGGCATCAATTTGCTGGCAAATCCCAATATTCGCATTCAAACACTTCAAGATAAGACGAACAGACTCGCAGATTCAATGCACAGTCGCTTGAAGCAATATTTCAGTGAGGGTCAAGGAGAAGAACTTGCCAAAAAACAAGAGATTTTTAACAACGTTAAAAATGATTTGGTACCTGTCATCCGCAATAATGACATTTGGCAAGTTCTAGAAAATTTCAACCTAGACCTTGACGAACTTAAAAGCTTGTACTTCAAAGTCGCATCAGGTAACGAGGACTTAATCAAAACCGCAGATGCTGCTTCAAGCAATTCATCAGCATCTAGCGCATCCGATTTTGACCTAGATAACTTCTTAAACAGCGCCATTGATGGACCATCAGTTCAAGCAAGCTCTGCCGCCAGTGCGAGTAAGGCAGCAGTTCACCCGCGTGCTTTGAATTTTGCTGACAAAGTGGTTGAGTTTTGGATCAGCAAGATTCGAAACTACGCCTCTTCTGATGAGTCATCAGGCGCCAGTCTCATGCCTAGCAAAGGCTTAACCTTGTTGGTAGAAGAGCTTGCTATTTCTGCTCAAAGATTCCACCTGAACCATGAACTCGCAACTGTTCTGCATGCTGCCGAAAGCAATGCGGGTACAACATGGGAAAAAATTGCAGATCGGCAGGCCACCATCGCTCGCAACATCATCGGTGATTTTGTCAGCCAGTTGGGTATGAGTCATACGCCGATGAACGAGCGTCCCGGGATTCCGCCCGATCAACCACAAAGACGTATCTTTGAACCATTTCCAGCGTTCATCGGGCCTACGCCTCCGTTGCAAGAAGTACCCATTGCAGTTTCTATGCTATATGTCAGAGATTGGTTGGTAGGACTTCAAAAAACGATTATGGACAACGCAGGATTTGCTGGATCGGAAGCACTCAGCCACGAACTGAACATTGCCTTAGGTAAGTTGATTCAAACTATTCAATCTGGCGGAGATACAGTGTGACCGATGTGAATTCCGAGCCAAAGGATCTGATTGCTGAGCAATTGGATTTGGACCACAACTATTCTTTTTCAGTTAAAGACTTTCTATCCCAAACCTTAATTTCACATGCGTGGGAAGAGTTTGAAGCCAAGTTAAGCGTTGGCACCGTCCAAACAACGCCAGCACTTCATGCTGCTATGACTGTTTTTCCAAAACCTTGGATTTTCGTTAAGGTATTGACCGGCAGCTTGTTAACGTACCTGTTGCTTTTGGCATTGCTTTCTCACTATCAGTTGTCTGCTATCAATCTGATTCCGGCCTTGATCTTCACTGGCTGTTTTGCCGTGCCCATCGCTGTTCTCACTTTGTTTTTTGAAATGAACACGACAGAAAATGTCAGTGTTGTATTTGTCTCAAAATTGATGTTAATTGGCGGCGCCTTGTCATTCCTCTTCACCTTCGCGCTTTTTGATTATTTTCCTGTTCTAGAAAAACTATACGGTGCTGCATCAGCCGGCTTTATTGAAGAGATAGCCAAATTCACAGCCGTGTTGATTTTAGGAAGACAACTCATTAAGTCGCGGCACCCCTTCATCCTAAACGGCATTCTTTATGGCGCTGCCGTTGGAACAGGTTTTGCTGGTTTTGAATCTGCCGGCTATGCCTTGCGCGCTGGCTTGGAGAGCAACAGCTTTAAAGCACTCAATGATTTGATCATTTTACGCGGCATGTTGTCACCCTTCATGCACATCACTTGGACTGCTATTGCGGCGGGTGCGTTCTGGATGGCTTATGCCAAAACGCAAGACGTTTTCAAGTCGATTTTTAGTGGAAGATTTTTGTCGCTTTTCGCAATTTCAGTCGGCATCCATTTTCTTTGGAATTTTCCACTGATCGAAACCTTCAACTTGCCCGAAACATTGGACTATGTCAAACTGTTCATGCTGGGAATCTTGTCTTGGATGATCGTGTTTAGGTTAGCCTTTACAGGACTCCAAGAAATTCGGATTAAGTTACAAAATTAACCCGGATTTAAGTTGGCGACTCGCAAACTTTAGGGTTTACTTGCCGCCTCTTTCAATTTGAAACTTCAGTATTTCTTGTAAGAGTTTTTCAGCATCCGCTTTGACGAATGAATCAGTGGACATGCTTGCCAGTTGTGCCCACACCTTTGCTTGCTCAAGGGTAGGCGGCACATCAAAACATTCTTTATCTTTGAAGGCTTTGGTTGCTAAGAAAAGGCGGGCTTGACTTACCCCCGCCACTGCTGATTGTCTGAACCAATAACAGGCTTGTTTTTTGTCATAAATATTGGTCCACGTTTCAGTGTGCGCCAGGCCGTAAAAGAACTGGGCATAGGGCTCACCTTGGTTGGCTTGCATCATTATAAATGTGACGGACTCCAGCTTCTTGATTGTGTAGCCTTGGATGGCGTCTCTAAATCCAGGGTTTGATGTGGTAATAGCTTGCAACTTGTCTTGGTCAATGGGTGGATTGAACGAAGAAGGCAAGTCTGCAGTTACCAAGGGCTTTGCAGGAGCGATGATTACTGGCTTTTTAGAATCAACAACGATTCTGTATATTCGCTTGTTGCCCATACACGCAGTTGCCGACTTCAAACCGCGAGGCATGAACTCACCCACAACTGATGCATTGTAGGTGCCGACATTGGAGTATGTGTATTTGTATGTGAAGTTGAGATCTTGGTCGCCGTTCTCACCAACTCGGATATTTTTTGACTCTCCGTTGCCAAAATCAATTCTCAACCCGCACCAAACGTTTGTAGTTGAAAACGGCTTTGCAAGATTAACCCGAAAAACTGCTTCTGTCCCTTCAACAACTTTTCCCGGTTCGACATTGAAGGACACAATTTCTTGTGAAAAGGCCAAGGACGCATACATTCCGAAGAACAATGTTATTACTTTTGAATTATAAAATAAAGTCATTTAATACCTACAAAATTTAGAATCCAATTTTACATTAATCACATCATTCTGCCTTGTTTCAATTGATCGAATGATTTCACTAGGGGGCGCCAAGGACTTGCGATCTATGTACCTAAAGGCGACATTTCTGACCCAACTAGAGGCGCTTACTTTAAGCTTCTGTCTTTGTTGCCACTTGTTTAATGTGCATTTAACTTTAAACGTATTTTGGAAAAATATACTAAATTTGTGACAATGAAGTATTGACTAGCTACCTTGTTAATTTCATAATGTGAAATATGGAGGTAAGTATGGAAAAGTATCTATCAACAGCAGGGAGCAGGATCACATGCTTGAGGTGTACAGCTAAATCGGTCCGCAGTGGCAACCAGTGTCTCAAGCCAGCTTTGATGGCAAGTCGCACTTCAAAATGCAAAACGCATGGCTCTAGCAAGGGCCCAATTACCGAGGCAGGCAAGGCAAGGTCAGCAGCGGCGCATGTCAAAACGGGTGATTTCACCAAAAAAGCAATTCAGGAACGGTCACAAAAGTTGGCTGAAATGATGCAGCTTGAGGATGTTTGCCACTTGGTAGGTCTTACCACTGCAGATCGCACACGTGGTCGAAAGCCAAATGGTTACAAGCGGCTATCTACTATCAAAGATGTATTTGAGTTTGCGTTGGACAGGAATTTGCACTGGGTGGGGGCCTCGGGCGTAGACCAGAAAAAATAATTTAATTCAAAGCATGAACCGGTTGGGGAGTTTCGATGGTTTCGTAGGCACCCCCCCCCGCATTTCTATTTGGAATATTTATAAATTAGTAGAAAAGTGTAGGGGGGGTACCTACAAAACCATCGAAACTTCCAGCAGTTCTGCAGATATGCCATCATTGATTTTGTAGAAAAAGGTTGGGCGACCATTGCCTCGCTTCTCGACTTCGGTGAGCCACCCAAACTCTACCAGCGCATCCAGCGCAGATTGTGCAGTTACTTTGGTTAAGCCTGACCATCCTTTAAGAACCACAGTTCGGCAAGTAAAGCCATCTTCCAAATCCTTGTTGAGTAGCCTCTGCGCCAAAGTCCGGGTGCACTCGTGGTCGACTCCACCTATTGACGCATACACTCGATTGGCATGGCTACGCAGATACTTGGAAAAAAGGATGGCGTTATCCAAACACTCAGATGAAACTGGACCAGTATGTCCATCTAGCAAGTGAAACAGCAACGCCAGCGCAGGAACCAGACTTCGGTACTTGGCAAAATGACTTAGCCGTGCTGGATCAATCGCTGATTTTGCAAGGAACTTCTCTAAATTGGTAAGCCATTGATTGAATCGTATCTGCGCTGCAGGTTCAAAATGCAATAGTGTTTCGCCATGCCGCCCACGGCTAACTCCCGATATTGGAGCTTTTACCATCTTGGCTAGCTGAAACATTGATTGATTGAACGCATCAATTGCGACTTTATCGGGGGCCCTGTCAACCACTGATTCAAATTGATAAGGGTCTGGCCACACAAGAAGTTGGAAACGCTGCAAAAGTCCATCGTTCTTAGAATTACCGCCTTGCGTTGACTGAACGTAACTTTTGATGCGGTCGGGTTGAAACCCACCGAATACACTTAAGCAGTATCTTGGCAACACAATTGAACCCCTGCCAATACGATCAAAGGAGTTGCTAGACGCGCCGCCCCAGCCGCTTAAGTAAAAACCTCTTGCAGCTTCTTGGCCTGCGGTATCAAGTGATTGCAATAGCCCAGATAGTTCGTCTGACAAGGCCAATACACCGCGTGGATTGTTAGCAAGAATTTCACCTAAAGCTTGGTAAGTAGTGTCATTCACAATGAACCGTTCTGGTTTTGGCTCCGCAGGTTCAACTGGTATTGGCCCACTTCGATTCGACTTTGATTTTTCTAAATCAATCTTGTATTTATCGAGTGCAGCTTTATAGGTTTTAAATGCCAGCTTGTAGTCAATGCCTGCCTGCTCTTCAAGATGCTTGAGGGGCTTCATTGCAGTGTTTAGCGCTGGTGTTTTCTTTGATCCGGGTGACCCTACGAACCCACCCCACAAGCATGGATACACTTCCCATGTTTCATCGTTTGCTAAAGGATAAATCCCAATTTTGTTACCAACAATTGTGCCTGCTGCACTCAATATTGCAACGGCAAGATAGTCCGCAGGGCATTGAACCCTTTCAGTCATGTCAGTCACTGCTGCTTTGATCGCATTGGGCAGTGCTTCTATTGGAAGTGGGTCTACAGCCTTTAATGCTAGTGGTAATTTTTGTGGTGTGCGAGCAGTGACGGTCTCAGGTTCTTGATGTTCAGACGTCTTAACTAGTGCACGCAGTGAGTGCCAGTTTTTGTCTGCGCAACTATCGTGAAAACACTTAAAACCAAGTTTGCCATCGGTTTGTCTTGAAATCGCAGAATCACCCGCTCCATGGGACACATTGAACGGGCAGTGATTAAGGTGAAACCACTCGCTTCCATCTTGTTTAATCTGCTTTTTAAAGTCAATAGAAAGTCGTTTAAGAAACTGGTCCAAATCAAATGGTACGCCAGAAATTTCCAAAGTACTGTCAACAGCACTGTTGAGCCATGCCGGTCTTTGTCCCAATAGCCTTTCAGGCTCTGCGGTTTGCTGCAAGGACGCCGCTTCTTTTTGCAGTTGCTCAAAAGTAACTGGTTGGATTGATGCTGGTAAACGTACCATACGCGACAGTCGATGTGGGGTCTCAACAGTGTTGTCACCTTTGTTAGAAACTGTGCCGTACAGTTTGATAATCCGGCCAGCATTTTTCATCACCTTATCAATTTTGACGAACTGATTATTGAACTTTGAGCCTAGTCCACCTAGAACGCCATCAATCAATAATTCACTGCCTTGATCATTTGGAAGATCAATTCGGTAGAGGAGATGGATGCCGTTCCCTGATGCACATACTACGGGCTCTGGCCATCCCTGTGCATTTAAGTACTGCTCAATTTGAATTGCGGCGTCATTGGCTTTTTCCAACTGGGCTGAAGTCGCCGAAGTATTTGTAGGCCGGATCGGATCAAGGTCAATAGGCAAGTATTTACGAGACTCGATGTCACTGTTGCCAACTAACCCGACAGCACCACGTTTCAACTCGTTCAGAGAGGGCGGTATATAGCTTTTTTTGATCGGGTTGATGTTTAAATAAACAGCACCAAGTGAATTACTTTTCACAGCTGCATCAATCAAATCTGGAATGTGCTCACGGTCGAATAAACCAGAATCAATGGGTTTTTTCCCAGCAGCATTGGGCTTATTGTGAATGATGCGTAACTCAATGCGATCTCGTTCCGGCCAAAGTAGAGTTAAGGCGCGATGTATTTCTGCCCGACTTGGTTGCGCATACGTCTCACAACTGCGTTCTTTCACATTAGCAAAAATCGTGGCGTTGCCGTCGAACTTGTTGATGGCAAAACTCATGGCTTTATCTCCCCGAAAAATTCATATGAGAAGTCTGCTTGTCTGAATCCTTCCACAACTGCAGGTCCACAGCCAAACAGTGGAGATTCACCATCTAGTGTGACGATGTAGATTGGCATCACATTGAAGAACTCGCAGTACCGCTCTAGCTCTCTGACAATGTCTGAGTCAAATGTGACTAGGCCAGAGCCAATTGCATCTCGAACCAAATTTTGTTGTTCGTATTCATTGCTGTTGTCATACTTGGCAAAGAAGTCAGGCGTTGAAAATAAATGCTGTACTGGATTTCGTGGAAGGCTCAAGTTGTTACTGCCCACAACCCGGACTATATTGTTTGAGTCTTTGCCCATTACAAGCATGGCAACATTGCCTTGACCTGAGGGAGGCGGTGATACCCACGATGAAACGACCCTGTTATAGCCAACAACCGGAAGGAGTGGGGCAAGTTTATCCAGCCCATTGAAGAAAGCTTCTGAAGCTGCATTGTCATGAATCCATGCATACAACGGCGTTGGCTTGAAACCCGGTAAGCCTATATTTTCTTGAGCAAGTACAAGCTCACGTCTGTAGAGATTGTTGTAGGTTGAGTCAAGCCATGGTGACTGGTTGAGGTTGCTCATTGAACTTCCCCCTCGTATTTTTTCAACCATTCTGTAATCTGGCTGGCTCTCCAAACTTTGATGGTGGCAGATAGAGTTAACGGTTTTGGAAACCGTCCTTGGGCAACCCAAAGTTGGATACAACTTTTAGATAAAGTGGTTAGCTTGGAAACGTCCCTAATGCGAAGTAGTTGGCAAGCCGCCTCTTCGTGATCAGCTTTGTTTGCATCCCATTGATCAGTGTTAGCTATTTTTTTATTTGCCAGAGCGTTTCTGACATCAGCTTTTAACTGCTCTATTTGAATAAATTTTGAATCCATGTTCCACCACCTTCATGTTTAAAAAGATGGCTTATTCAACCCTATAACTCCCTACAGTTAAAGGCAAAAAGTACTTGATACCAAAACTGCTTAAAAAGTCCCGTCCTTCCATTCTCGTTTAAAGTTGGTAAAGGTTTTAGAGTCCAATTTGATTTCTTCTTGTTTATTTTTATGAAGCTCAGCGTTCACTGCATCGAGTTGTTTAAAGAAAATTTTTTCAGATGGAAACGGCTTTGGACCTTTATTTTTTATCTGAAAAGCATGAACTTCAATGCGGAAATACTCACGAGCGATCTGATCTCTAGGGCGACCACTTTTTGTATTAAAGCTATTACACATAAACTGTATGATGATTCTGCTAACTTCAGAAAAGTGTGCTTGGATCAACAAATCCAAGTCGGTAGGTAGCTTATTCTTGTTGTCAATATCGTTGTAGTTTTTAACCAAGTTGATCATTTCAGAATGCAAGGTTTTTAAAATTAGTTCTCGATTCAAATTTGACTTGTCTTTGGTGACTGCTGACTTCGAGAGTTTTGATGTAGACATGTTCTTTACTCCTGCTGATAGCCTGCAAAGGACCAGCACCCGAAGAACGCAGGAGTTCTCTTTCGCCCCGTCGGGCTAGGGTGTGGCTTCTAAAAGTTTAAGCGGCTTTTCTTTCAAGGGCAACAACATTGCCCCATAGACCGGTTTGACAATAATTCTCCCAGTCACCCATTAAACGCTTGCGGTGCTCAATCAAATCACCCCTTCGGTATGCGGACTCAACTTTATTGGCAATTGCATGGGCCAGCGCTTTCTCTGCCACTTCCGGGCTGTGTATTGTTTCTTCAGCAACCCAATCGCGAAAGCATGATCTGAAGCCGTGTACGGTGATGTCATATCCCATGCGGCGTAGCAGCATTGACATTGCCATGCTGGATAAAGGGCGGCTGTTATTGGAAAATATGTAGTCACTTTTCGGATCAATTGACTTGGCAATTTGTAGAAGCTCAAGTGATCGTTTTCCAAGTGGAACACGATGCTCGCGGTGTGCCTTCATGCGGTCTTTCGGTATCACCCACAAGTCATTGGCGTTAACCTCTGATCGCAAGCCACCTATAACTTCCCCGGTTCTGTTCGCGTTCAAGATCACGAACTCCAATGCAAGGGCTGCAACTCCATCCATCTCCTTGAGCTTGCGTATGAAATCAGGGATATCTTGGTAGGGCAGCGCCTTGTGATGTTCCTCCTCTTTAATCTTGTTGGGCTTTGGCAAAATTGTTTCCAGATGCCCACGCCAAGTTGCAGGATTAAGTCCTGTACGTAGCTTTCTAGTTGTAGCTGAAGCCAGTACCCATTCAATTCGTCCCCTTAGGCGAGAAGCCGTCTCTGTTTTGGTATGCCAAATGGGATTCAGAATTTTTAGAATGTCATCAGTGTCAATTTGGTCAAGGCGTTTGTTGCCAATTACTGGGTCTGCGTATGCTTTGATTGTTGCGTACCACTGTGCGCCATGCTTTGCGTTGCGCCATTCGGCTTTTTTGCTATCTATACAGCTTCTCGCATAGCTGCTAAAGGTTGGGAGATTTTCTGGCTCCGCTGGCTGGCTAACTGAGGATGCTGGTTTCCATTTTGCCAATGGGCGGACTCCTTGATTGATATCATTTCTAGATGTAGTAGCTCTTGCTCTGGCATCTTTTAGACTTATGGCCGGGTATGTGCCGAGCCCCAGGTCATAGCGCTTACCTTGGAAAAAGTATCGAAATGTCCAATATTTCCCGCCATTGGCTTTGACTTGGATGTTGAGTCCTTGTGTGGCTGAATCGGTATACCGACCTTTGATCTTGAGGTTACGGATATACGTGTCAGTGAATGCGATGCTCATAGCTTTACCTTTCGTGTATTTCCCCTCAGTCGTCCCCCAGAAATTGGTTGACTAGCCGTGAGAGGTCTTGGGCGATAGGTTAGGTCTTAGGCAATTTAACGTCACTTGAATAAGTACTTATTGCCGGAAATTCATTGAGAGATCGTCACCGGGATTAGTCTTTTAATACTCAACAACTCTTAAGAAGCTCCAACACTTCACCAGAGCATGAGTTGACACCTTCTCCGCCAGGTCTTGTAGCCTCGCTTTTTTGCGGGGCTATTTTTTGCTAAGCGTGCTGAGCTCGCTGGGTGAGGGTGTGGTGGGTGGGCTCCTCATACTGGAGTACCAGAAATCGTC
>Ga0187844_10002971_pt1 | contig 11586 bp, 11 predicted proteins | sample SpaLakP09_SKY_50_FD_134517 | JGI IMG/M metagenome (GOLD analysis project Ga0187844, IMG submission 134517) | Oligotrophic lake water microbial communities from Sparkling Lake, Wisconsin, USA - SP09_SKY_50 | ecosystem: Environmental > Aquatic > Freshwater > Lake | place: USA: Sparkling Lake...
AACAGTATAGAGCTAGTACGGTAAATATAGCCGAAAAAAAGTATCCGAATCTGGAGTTAGATGGAAGCTTAATTGGTTTACCTGTATGGTTTATATTATTCATTTGACTAAATTATTTATTTTTTACCGCGGACAACTGTTGCACTATAATTATTTGAATATTTAACTTTGCCTGCAAATGTCACTGATATACCATTAAGTTTGAATAACTGTACAACATGGTGTAACTTTTGAGGATGATCGTGCTCAGGAGAAAACATGTCAAATGTATCCAGTATTACCCATTCCCTAAACTCTATTGATGTTAATGTTTTAGGGATGGTATCTAAATCAACAATAGGCAAGAATCTTGTCAAACTTTTCAGTCCTATTGCACTTAAAATTTTACTACTTTTAATCAGCCAGTCTACGTTTTTTGTTATTAAATTCAATAATTTTTCATTTTCTATTTTCTTGATAATTGGTCTGAGCAGGTATTTTGCATGTATTTTTGTCCACCATCCATTAATTGGATAGAAATCGATTGCAATTTCTCCACCAATTTTGACTTTTGAGGCTAGTGCTTGAAAGGCAAGATCGAAATCAGGAGTGTGCTGCAAAACACCAAAGCAAAATACATAATCAAATGAATTTTCTGCAAATGGTAAGTCATATACTGATGCCTGTATAAGTTGTAAACGTTGTGGCGATATTGATATATTATTTTTATAATTTACCTCTACCGCACTAGAATAATCACAACTCCATAAATTTGCTTTTGTGTATTTTAAAACTACCCTGGTAAAGCGACCTGCCCCAGATCCTACCTCAAGAATATTTTTTTTTTTTAAATTCTGAGGCTCCCAATTGGTTTCTTTGAAAAATCGATCTCGACTTATTTCAGCAGACCCAGTATCCCCATCCAGTTGCGTTTTATCAAATTTCTCCCACTGGAATCCAAAGCTTTTTGCGTAATTTGATGAGTCGCAAATTCTTGGTATATTATTAATGATGGGAAATTCAGTTCCATCAGCATCTGTCAACGTGTTTCCATTTTTCTTTAATTCGAGTTTGCTCCACGGATTAATCATTTGCAAAATTTTAATTTTATTTTCCATATTTATGATCAATTCCTTTGATCAATTTTTGATATATTTTCAAAATCAGATATATCATGATTGCATAGGCTTAGCGCATTTATTCCCTGCGACCATCGCAAATACCAACGCATAGTGCGTGATACGGATTCGTTCAGATTCCAACGAGGCGTGTAATAGAGAAGTTTCTTGGCATAGTCTGTATTGAGCGTCAACAATTTGGCTTCTGGCGGAGCATTTACTTCACTAACTACAGATATACGCCCGCCAGGAAAGTGGTTTTTAGCTAAATTCATTACAAAATCTACTGTTGCTACCTCTGCACCTCCAGGTCCAATATTTATAGCTGCGACTAAATCGGGCTGTACCCAGAGGCGCTCTGCCAAAGCTAAATAACAAGAAATAGGTTCTAGCACATGTTGCCAAGGCCTAGATGATAACGGATTGCGAATTACAACTGGATATCCACTGCACCATGCGCGAACAGCATCGGGTATTAATCGATCTGCTGACCAATCCCCTCCACCAATCACATTGCCGGCTCGTGCGGCGACCAAGCCACGACCAGTCGGTAAGTAATAACTATTCCTGTAACATCCAATTAACATTTCACATGCTGCTTTACTTGCGCTGTAGGGATCGTGACCACCTAGCGGATCATCCTCAACGAATGGTCGCCCAGTCTCGGGGTTTGCATAAACTTTGTCTGTAGTTGCCACCACTACACATTTAACAGTATCAGTTAGGCGAGCCGCCTCAAGAACATGAGCAGTCCCCATAACGTTCGTGTCAAAAGTCTCAATTGGAGTCTTGTAACTCATACGAACTAAGGGTTGCGCTGCCAAATGGAAAACAATTTCAGGTTTAACAGCCTTGAATACCTCCTTGACTGCATGCTGGTCTCTTATATCGGAGATATAATGAGTACAGCAATCAAAAATTTGTGCCACTTCAAACAAACTAACTGGTTGATTTGGAGGGAGAGCCAATCCAAATACATTTGCGCCCATTCTATGCAGCCATAGGGTCAGCCAGCCACCTTTGAAACCTGTATGTCCGGTAATCAATACCTTCTTACCAGCCCAAAATGATTGTGTCTGGCCATTCATGACCAGATTTTCCATGGTGCCTTGCCTGTCTGCCATAATTCTTCAAGAAGAATTTTATCTCGCAGAGTGTCCATGGGCTGCCAAAAGCCAGTATGGTTATATGCTGCTAGTTGGCCTTCTGATGCAAGGCATTCCAGTGGCTCTCGTTCCCAAATTATGTCGTCCCCAGTAATGTACTGAATAACCTTTGGCGACAAAACAAAAAAACCTGCGTTCACTTGACCGCCCTCGCCCACCGGCTTCTCGTTAAATTGCTGTACCTGATCATCCTCAATTTTTAGTGCGCCAAATCGTCCCGGAGGTATTGCAGCCGTTAAAGTGGCCAGACAACCCTTTTCATGATGAAAGGCCAAAAGTGATGTTATATCTAAGTTACCTACTCCATCGCCATAAGTAAAGCAAAAAGGCTCATCAGCTCTCAAATAGCTGGCAACACGCCTGAGCCTTCCTCCCGTCATAGTGCTTTCACCAGTATCGACCAAAGTCACCGTCCAAGGCTCAGCGGTATGGTGGTGAATATCCATTTTGTTGTTATTCAAATCAATAGTAAGATCTGAAGAATGTAGCAAATAATTTGCAAAATACTCTTTGATCATGTACCCCTTGTAACCGCAACATACAATAAATCGGCTTACTCCATGTGCAGCATAAATTTTCATTATGTGCCAAAGGATTGGTTTCCCTCCTATTTCTATCATTGGCTTGGGCCGAAGATGTGTTTCCTCAGATATACGAGTCCCAAGTCCACCAGCCAATATCACTGCCGTTACCATAAAATTTCACCTATTTTAAATTTAATAGCTCTCATATAAATAAAATAATTCAAAAGTCGCGAAATTTAATAAAAATAAAGGCAACTAAGTTTCTAATACGAATTATGATTATCTCTATACGCGATATGATTGAAAGTCTCAACATTTCAATAGGCTCATACAAGCGAATAGGCATATGTGGGAGAAGATCAGGTTCAAATTTAAACCTCCCATCTTTAAGATCCTGGTGGAGCAGGTCTTCAGGCACTATCCTAAGATTCAAAATCTGAGTATCGGATAGCTCATTTGATTTTAACTTTAGACTAGCTGGTAAATCAACTCTAGGTTTTCCATCCTGGTCTAACTCAAAGTGCATCTCGTGAGTAAATTGCATTAAAGGGTCACCATCAAAAATTGCCTGTCTTGCACGTACTCGTCTTACAATTTGCTCGGGTGTGCGATATTGAAAATGTTTCAGTGCAATCCGAACGGGACTAACCCTAGAAAAGTTTTTTTGTTCAAATAGCGTATTTTGCTTTGTATTTAAGCCATGCTTATAAAATCTAACTTCAGAATAATTATTTCGATACCACTTCAGCCTTTCCGAGTGCTTAGTCATTTGCCGTTGGGAGAGGGTAGATTCTTTATATATTTCCAGATCACTCTTCGTAAAATAGTATTGCAGGGCTGTTGACCATACACAGTCATAACTGTCGGCTAATTTTGCAAGAAATAATCGTGGATCATCTATATACTGTTCATCAGTGCACAATGTACACCACCAATCACCCGGCTGACTCATATGGAAATAATACGCAAATACCTCACTAAGAGTCTTAGTAAAATTATAGGGACGGTACTCAGATAGGTATGGAATAACTTTTGGATTTTTCAAAGCAATTCGTTTTACGATTGACCATGTTTCATCAGTACTACCGGTATCGAAAACATAGATATTGTCCGCCCAAATACTAGCCGCCTCCAAACACTCCTCTAGAATATCTGACTCATTGTTAGTTGGCAAGATAGCATTAACTTTAAACATAATCAATTTTCCGTTTGTACCAATCCCATGTAGCAATTAGTCCTTTTTCCAATGTCCATTTAGGAGTCCATTTAGGCAAAAGTGGTGGACCAATACTCTTTCTAACCTCGGTGGAAATATTTCCTATTGCGTACATATTTAGATCAGCAACACCATACAAAAATTTAATTAATTCACCAATACGTACTAGCGTCCCACTGGAAACACTGAATAATTGCCCTGAGAAAAAATCCGGATTCTCTAGTGCAACCATTAATGCATCAGCAGCATCATCAGAGTACAGAAAATCTCTTTCGGTATCTGTATGACTTAATGTATCTATCCGTTCAGATTTTAAAAGTTTACGTATACAATGAGGAATCAAGCGACGATTACTACGGTCACCTGGGCCGTAAAGGCTTGACAATTGGATTACGCCGCAAGAAATACCGTAGGAGTCTCGATAACACTTGGCCAATATCTCAATCGTCAATTTGCTGCATTGATAGGGCGTTAGCGAAGTATTACAATCAGTTGCATAAAAAGACTCAATGCTGGAGGTTAATACTACAGCGGATTGGGGTACTCTGGTGCGAATAGCCTCTAATAGATGCAAGGTGCCCAATATATTGGCCAACAAAATTGGCATGGGTCCCGTATCAGGCACAGAGTTATCATTACTGGCTGCAAGATGGAAAACAACATCGGGCTTATAAATGTCAAGGATTTTTTCAATTGAATCACCATGTGTCAATTCAACCTTTGCAATGGCAAATTGGTCGACATTCTCTGCCCCTAAAGGTGGGAGCCCTGATCGTGTTGTTCCAGTTACGTGCCACCCATCTGTAAGAAGTCTCTTAACCAACGCATATCCCAAGACACCTCCACAACCAGTCACCAGCGCTCGCCGTAATGGAGTTGTTTCAATATTGTTTTTTTTTAATTCTTCAGTCACTAAATTTATGCTAAAAAACTGACAATGAATTATTGGTCAATATTTTCACCACCTTAAATGGCGAAAGCAAGATCCTCAAAGGTATGGTCGATATAGAGGTGATAATTTTCTATAGTCACAATATGGAAACGAGGCAAATGGAAAACCAATTTTCCGCCTGACTCCAGATATTGCATCTCACTTCTAATAACCTCCGCTCTAAAATGCCAGACAAGAACAAATAGATAATCAGGCTTAAACTCTTTAATCTTTTCATGCGAGAAAATCGGTATTCGCGTACCAGGAGTAAAACGACCATGTTTCTCAGTATTGAGATCCCCTATGGCTGGCAGCATCTCACAATTAATACCGCAATAATTCAAAACAATATTTCCTTTTGTGGATGCACCATACCCCAAAACACGTTTAGCATTTGCTTTGCACTCTTCAAAAAATTGCCTTACTTCATCTTTGTGGATAGCAAGCCGTCGAGCATAACGCTGGTAAGTTTCTAAGGAATTTAGATTTCGCTCTTGGATTAAGGCTCCATCAATAGCCGCCTTATTAACAGGATATTTTGCCCCTTGTTGAGCAACTAACAAATAAATGCTACCTCCATTCATATCATTAAATGACAAATCAATTACTTTTAGACCTGCCTCAGCAAAAAGGTACTGCAATTCTCTAAGCCCGAAATAGGTGACATGCTCATGGCAAATTTGATCGTATGTCAATTGATTAAGTAGCATTGGTAAATATGATAGCTCAAGGGACCAAATACCATCATCACGTAAACAAGAAGCCACATCTTTGACGAATGAGCGTGGATCGTCAAGATCGTAAAACATGGCAATTGATGTAATGATCTTACACTTCGCTCTACCAAATGCAGCTCGTGCAACTTCACCGCTAAAAAAGTCAAAAGTCACATCTATATCTGGCTGAAAATATTGCCTAAACTTTTCACTACTTGGGTCAATACCATAACGCTTAAAATTGCCATACTTGCTATAACAGTTTAACAAGGTGCCATCATTGCAACCAATATCTAGAATCAAATCATTTTCCTGCGGCTTAGTCAAAGATACGAGTTGATTAACCTTGCCCTCAAGGTGCCTGACCATTGTTGGACTTAACGAAGAGTGGTAACCGTAAGAAGTTCCATACATCTCACTCAATTCAGCTGTATGTTTCAGCTGGACCAAGCCACATACTTCAGATTTGCTATCGCTTTTACACATGACCAAAACAAGTGGTGAGTAAGAAGGGTCTTTTTCCGCCTCACTAGGAAACACGCAGCTAAGGATCTGGTTGCCCAAATCAAGCACTTCAACCAGATTAGGGTTACCGCAAATGCGGCATTTTGTGTGGATGGTGGTCACTTTAAATCTCCATTATCTTAAGTTCATAAATTTAAAAAATCCACAGAAGGTCTTCATACACCCCGCAAAATCGCGAGCTTATCTGTAACGAAGGCAATACTTTGGGCCATTTGGTCATAGATCCGGGCGCGTATTACCTGCTCAATCGCTGGCACATGGATTTCCAACGACTGTTTGTGATTAATCAGGCCAACGCCTTCTTCGTTATCCACGCCAAGTCCAATACCACGCTCAAGTGGGATTACTTCAGCCCCATAGTCAAGACTCAAATCTGGACTCCGGCCAGCACCTACGTGCTTATCGCCATAGCCAGGAAACGCGTGCATCTGCCCAACAGCCTTCATGAAATCTTACAAATCTTGAGTTTGACCATGATTGAAACAACCTTAATAAATCAAATACTTATACCAACCGGCCCCTTCAAAGATTCTGAATTCTAGCCACGAAAACTCTCTTTCCTCTGATAAAAGCTGGGACACTATTGAAATAATAATTTTAAATTTCATCAGGACTTACCATCTTTAAGTGAGATTATTTAACAAATCGCATCAAATCGCGAATTTCTAAAAAAAGTGCAGAAATGTAACTATACAATACGCGAAAACCAAATCCTCCGTTTAATAGTACTTCAAACAATTGCTGCCGCCCCAATCTATAATTACCTGATCTTAAAGTTATTATCGCACGCTCAAAATTTACATGCTTACTCATTGCAATATTGCAATATTTCTCCAGGTATGGATATCGAATTTTTACAATTTGCAGTGTTTTTTCCACATCCGCTAATATTTGCAACCTTTTATTTGTTATATTATTGGCATGTCTTCTATAACGAGCGTATATTCCATCTACATAACCGAAGTCTCCTCCAGATGCAAGTACTTCTATGAACATTATGTAGTCAGTAACCGTAGGTATTGATGGCTCAAAACCGTGCTCAGGAATGCTAGCAGCACGAACCATTACAGATGTTGCAGGAAATATCCCGCCCATTTTTATCATTAATTCTGCACCCCTACCTTTTTTTAGAAATTTAGGAGCAATATAAGATGAAGAGTCAGTTTCTGAAAAGATTTCAGCTCTATGTCCACAGAGTACACGATTCGAATTACTTTCAAACCATTTTACTTGCGCACTAATCTTGCCAGACAAAAGAACGTCATCCCCATAACTGAAAGCAATATATTTACCAGTACATTTTCGCAAACCAATATTTGAATTAACCGTGATGCCAGAGTTTACCTTGTTTAAGAGAGCAACCACAAGGTTAGGATATTTTTTTTGATATTCAATTATTATTTCTTCGGTACCATCTGTTGACCCATCATCAGAAATTATAATTTCTTTATTTTTATAATCCTGCAAAAGTGCGCCCTCAATCGCCTCCCGAATAAATTTTGATTGATTATAAGAAATAATTAATATAGATACTTTTGGGCAGATCATATGGGATTAGCTTTAACTCTAAAAATCAACATATTTTTAAAAAGGCTTGCTTTTGTCAACCTGCAATCCATGGAAAAAATTTTAATAGTCATACGCCACGAGTACGGAACCAACCGATAGTTTCACGTAATCCCTCAAATATAGTCGTTGGAGGAAAATCGATAAAGCCAGATGCATTAGTAATATCAAGAATTCTAGATAATACGCCAATCGGTTTATTTTTTAACAGGTTAATTTCCGAACGGCTTCCAGAGATACTAATAACCATTTCCGCCAGCTCTTTTATTGAAATAGCCTGAGCCGTAGAAATATTTAGCAAATTAGTTCGATCCTCACTGACCATGTTTAGAACGAGGCTAACCATATCTTTTATAAATATAAAATCTCTAATTTGACTACCATCACCCCAGATTTCAATAGGCTGATTTGACAGAGCATTTTTGATCATACTGGGAATAACCTTACTTACACCATCATGGAAATTATCACCTGGCCCATAAATATTTGTCGGTCGAGCAATATAAATATTCATTCCGTATTGTTGGCGATACATTTTAGCCATTATTTCAGAAAAAATCTTCGCGTATACATACCCGTTGCCATTAATGGGAAAGTTCTTTCTATAATCAAAGTCCTCTGCAATTGGAGAGATTACTTCACTTGCATAGATCTCTGCGCTACTAACCAAAACAACATTGTGAATCCCTGTTAAACGACTTGCAGTAAGAACATTCCTTGTCATAGCCATGTTCTCATCCATAACTGGAACAAGATTTTTACTTTTAAAATTTGAATTGCCATCAAGTGCTGCACAGTGTATCAGCACGTCAAAATTAAAATCTTTGCATATTTTAATTAAACCCTCAAGATCGAGCAAATTTGTCCGCAATGTTCGATCATTTACATTATTAAAGGATGTGCCAATTGAAACTTCAGCCAATTCCATTATTTCGTGTAAAAAATGAGAACCCACAAAACCTGAAGCGCCTGTAATTAACACTCGCTTATCTTTCCAGTATTCATTTTTACAAATATTTTTATTCATTATGTGATTTCAGTAGTGCCCCAACGTTTTCACTTTATAACTTCATAAGCTAATGATTTAAATTGGATTTCAAGATTTTGGTCTGGTCTCGATTTGAATCTCGATTCGATGACTTATGTTTTTTTGCGTCTCTACGCAAGGACCGCAATGAACCAAGGCAACCTTGTTTTTTCTCAACTCATGGCCTTTCTGCCCATGAGCACTTTTTGCCGATGTGTGTTCTCTCACCGTGTCGATCACAAGGTTCAAGATTTCAGCTGCATGGGCCAGTATTTGACCATGGCCTTTGCTCAGTTAACCTAACGATAAACAAAACACAAAATTGAGGTCAATTTGCGTGCCCAAGCCAAGCGGCTGAATCACAATCTACGCCTTAATCTAGGAAACCTTCTGCGCGAAATTTCTGAAAGATTCTTATATATTCTGTCAACGAATCCTCTGACCATACTAGGAGTTGGCCCTCTGATGCAAAACGTAAGTTATCACCTTCTCTCAAACCCATTCGCATCATGTCATACGCGCTTACTCCATTATGAAATCCCATGATTGCATAACGGACCTTTTGATTGAACATGGCCAAGCCAAGCGAACCATTTGGCATGAAAAAATTCATCGCAGCCCGCTGATAAAAAGCAGCACGAAGTTCGACATTCCAGGCCAGTTCACCAAAGGCACAAAGGCCATCGCCGCATTGAAGACCTTCGGGTGCGGCATCAGTATCAGGAATTACGACCGGGAAAAATCCCTGCTCTTTTACCCATTGAAGAAAAATAAAAGCTTCTTGCAATCGGGTATTTCGCTTTAAATCGTATTTCTGCTTTCGAATTGTAAGGCTAATCACAGTGCGACCATTTGCATTAGCATCAATCCAACGATCAATGTAGCGCAACGATTGATCACCAGGATAAAGACCCACATATTCATCAGATAGTTCTCTATATATTCGAGAATGATCGGCAACCTGCCAGTGATTTTTAGAGTAGGCCAGAGGGAATACCTGAACACCTTGCAATGCCTCAGAAATTTGGTCACGATTTGATAGCAATCTAACACCACGACACATGGGGCTCATAAAAACGAGCGGCATAATAATTTGCCTTAAACGCCAGGCTTTAGAAGCCTCATCATGAATCAGGTCGTACTCACCACCCAAAACTTCTTCGAACGTGCGCGGCACAAGCAAAATTTCGTATTCGGTCAATCCACGACTACGGCACTCAAGGTTGGCAAGTACTAAAAACTCGGCAAAATTAAAAGTTATTGGCGCAACTTGCAGATCATAAACCGCGAACATCTTTTCATCAGTAGAGATTTTCTTATTTCTCGCTATCCATTCACGAGATTGTTCAAATAAGACTTTACCGATTCGAGTAGTAGGACGACGATATTCGCGCATAATTCGATGCGCAAGCCACTTTGGGGAGATAAATCGGGCAGGACTCATTACGATTTAAAAATATTTACTTTAACTGTTTATTTTTATCAAGAAAGCATATGGCGAGGTTTATACTTGGGCTTTGATTTGTTTAAATTTTATTTAAACAAAATATGCATTATGAATACTTTAAAATAGGTTCCATTAAAAAGTAAATGATTCTTTGAATCACTTACACGAAATCTGTGCGATTTGCCCTCGAATAAGCTCCTGGAGTACCTATATCAAAAAACACTTCTTGTGTTTCAAAAGTAAAAATTTTACCTATCAAATTTGGCAATATTTGGAGACTAATATCATTTATACCATCAGAATTACATCGAAGTATTTCTATAAGCTGTCGAGAAAGTATATAAACCGCACCATTTGCTAAATTACCTGGCGGATTATCTATTTTTTCGTAAAGTTGCCTGACAACACCCCGTTCATCCAACTCAATAATTCCACATGAAGAAGGGTCTGATGTACGAAAAGTCATCATTGTCATGAGGCAATTCAAAGGTCGATTTTGATGTGCAAGCACAAACTCAGACAAGTCTGCCATGCAATAGTTATCTGCATGAATCAGCATTCCGTCCTGCCCCTCAAAGAAATCAAGGTTTGCAATCAGGGTACCTGCAGTTCCAAGAAGTTTAGGTTCAAATACCAAAGTTACCATCTCGCAAAATTCGCTTTGCTCAATAAAGTTTTCAACCTGTTCATACAAATAGTGTGTGTTAACCAGAAATGGCCCTAGTCCAGCCTTGGACAAGCTCTTCAGCCAAATGTCCAACAGTGGCTGACCTTTGATCGGTAGCAGACACTTTGGCATACTGTCAGTCAGCGGCCGCAAACGTGTTCCTAAACCGGCAGCCAACAACAACGCCCTCATCAACTTAACTCCTGCAACAATTCTTCGGTGCACAGCGGGGTGTTACCTACTCTGCCTACTTGCACAGCGGCCGCAAGCGATCCCAAACAGGCGGCTTCCCAAATGGTGGCACCGCAGGCAAGTGCCATGGCACTGGTAATTAACAAAGAATCACCAGCGCCGGCGACATCCTTGGGTGCACAATTTAATGCATCCACCCGGTCGGTTAACCAGTCATCACGTTTGTCCATTCCGGCATGGATCAACAAGCCCTCTTCTCCCAATTTGAGCAGAACATTATTAGCTAATGCTTGTTGTCTTAATTGCTCAGCCAAAACTACCAGGCCGTCTTCACGGTTACGGGTGCTGATACGTGCTTCGCGCTCGGTAGGGGTAATAAGGTTCATACCGCTAAAACGGCTAATATCCCCCACTTGAGAGGACGATTGACTATCAGCGGCTAACAACACGCCTCGACTTTTGGCTGCTACAACAAGCCGATCAACCAGCGGCTGCGGCAGACATCCATAATT
>Ga0187844_10002972_pt1 | contig 11583 bp, 12 predicted proteins | sample SpaLakP09_SKY_50_FD_134517 | JGI IMG/M metagenome (GOLD analysis project Ga0187844, IMG submission 134517) | Oligotrophic lake water microbial communities from Sparkling Lake, Wisconsin, USA - SP09_SKY_50 | ecosystem: Environmental > Aquatic > Freshwater > Lake | place: USA: Sparkling Lake...
AGAAAAAGATTTTAGTTTGTGGCACAGATTCAAACTCTCACTCAACAGCAGAGTTAACATGGGCATTAATTTTAGGGCTTGTAAGAAATTTAAGAGAAGAAGCAGAAAATATGTACCAGGGATACTGGCAAACAACATTGGGGTATGAATTAAAAGGAAAAACTCTAGGAGTTATAGGTCTTGGAAAAATAGGATCTCAAGTTTCAAAAGTAGCTTTAGCTTTTGGCATGAATGTTATTGCTTGGAGTGAGAATCTGAAACTTTCTGTGGCAAAAGATAATCAGGTACTAGCTGTAACCAAAGAAGAGTTATTAGAAAAATCTGATTTTATAACAATCCATACAGTTTTAAGTGATAGAACAAAAAATTTGATCACAAAAAAAGATTTAAAATTAATGAAGGAAACTGCCTTTTTAATCAATACTTCAAGAGGGCCCATAGTAAATGAATTTGATTTAGTTGAGGCTTTAGAGAAAAATATTATAGCCGGGGCTGGTCTCGATGTTTATGATATTGAGCCATTGCCTGAAAATCACAAATTAAGATTTTTACCCAATGCTCTTTTGTTACCGCATTTGGGCTATGCAACTAAAGAGAATTATGAAATTTATTATTCTCAAATGCGTGAGAATTTACAAGCTTTTAAAGACAAAAAGCCTATTAGAGTCATTCAAATGCTTAATTAAGCTATCCTAATTTTTGTAAAAATGGGAAGAATTCAATTAAGTAAAAACCAAGAACCTGAAGTTTTCCAATCACAATTAAAATACCAGTTATTAGCAATATAACTCCAGAGATTTTTTTTATTTTATTTAAATAAGATTTACTTTTTTTTGAAAAAATTAAAAATTTTTTAATAATTAAACTTGAAATCACAAATGGTATTGCAAGACCCAAGGAGTAAAGACTTAGTAGTAATATGCCTTTAGAAATAGAATTTTCCATTGATGCGTAGGCTAAAATTGAACCAAGAATTGGACCAATACAAGGTGTCCATCCAAATCCAAAACCTACACCAACTATAAACGGGAATAAAAGGTTGTTAGAAAATTTTATATTATAATTACCAAAATTTTTATTTAAAAAATTAATTTTAATTAATTCTAATAAATAAAAACCAAAAAATATAATTACTAGTCCAGAAATGACTGATAAAATTTGAGAGTTATGTAGTAAAAAACTTCCGATAAAAGTAGCAGTTGCTCCAAGAGAAATAAAAACTAATGAAAAACCAAGGGAGAAAAATAAAGATTTTTTTAAAATAAAATTTTTAGATTTTAAATCAAGTTCATTAAGTGTGGTCCCACAAATAAAAGAAACATATCCAGGAATTAAAGGAAGAACACAAGGAGATACAAAACTTATTAAACCAGCAAAAAAAGCTATAGAAAGGGATACTATCATTAACCTCTTTACTCAAGACCCAGTAATTTATCTAATTTCATTTCCTGTTCTAATTTATGAATTTTGTCACAATCACCAATATGAACATTATCAGCAAATATTTGCGGAACAGATCTTGCGCCACTTGCCATAGCAGACATTTTTTCTCTAAGAGCTTCATCATTGGACACATTAATTTCAGAGAATTTAATTTTTTTTTTATTTAATAATGTTTTTGCTTTTACACAGAAAGGGCAATAATTGGTTGTGTATATTTCAATTTTTTTCATTTTTTTGATATTCTATTGCAACACAATAAGCATTTCGAGCAAACATTATATATTTAAATTCATTTTCATTAAAAACTTCTTTTAGGGCTTTATATTCGCCAACATCCCATCCTGGAAAATTATACAATTCATCAAAAAGAATAATACTATTATTAGATAAATAAGGCTTTATTTTAGTTAATATAAATTTTGTTGTATCATATGTGTCCACGTCGATATGAACAAAATTTATTGAAGGATTATTTTCAGTTAAAAAATTTTCTAAAGTATCTTGTATCCATCCAGAAATTGCTATTACGTTTTTATTAAATTTTGGAATTTTTTTAGATAAATCAAAAGTTCCTTTAGGTGCAGAAAGTCGCCCTATCCAGTCTTCTCGCAAGCCTTCAAAAGAGTCGAAGCCATATATTTTTTTTACAAATCTAGACAACTCATTAATTGTTTTCCCTTTATAAACTCCAAATTCTAAATAAAATTTTTCTTGATTTCTGTCGTTATCTATTGCTCTTTTAATAGAAAATTCTCTAAAATTTTTATCTAAAAATATCGCAGTCTTAAATTTATCTTTAAAATGATCATAACATCTATTTAGTTCATCAATCTCATACTTGTCATATATATCGAATGGAGGCCTAATTGGCTTGCAGTGATTTATTAAAACATCTAATATTTTTCTAATTAAATGCAAAGGAGATAAAAGTATTCTTTTTGTTATGCCTTCTTTCATTTTTATTAATGATTATATCTTATAATTTGATAATTGATAGTTTTCTAAAGCAATATTATTTTTATTTATAAAATATTTTAGGTAAATAAAGATCTTTTTGTTGCGGTAAATTTTTGAAATCTAAAGTGGGATGAGGTAAATCGTAATCAATTTTTTTTTTTGATTTAATAAGATCATTTCTAATAAAAGTAAATTCTATTATTCTAGGAATTTTATAACTATTAATAAATGTATAGTCCGTACCGTTGCATGAATGAGCGTGAACGATTGTATGATTTTTTAAAATTTTATCAAAAACATCATTAAATATTTTAAAACCAAAAAAATTTCTAAGATAATTAAAATCATGAAATTCTATAATCATGATCTTAAATCTTTTTAAAGTTTCTATGCTTGCGTTGTAAATGACCCCAAATTCATTATTTTCTATATCCATTTGTAGAATTAATTTATCATTTTTTTTATCTACAATTTTTTCATTTACCCACGAGTCTAAAGTTATATTTTTTTCATTATTAAATGTATTTAAATGTTTTTTTTTAAAATCATGTCTACCAAGATACTCTACAGAGTTATCTGCCAGGAAAGATTTTATATTGTATTTATCAAAGAGCTCATCTTCAAAAGAAGAAATTTTACCCACTCCAGGTGAGAAGCAATACTCTATTTCATTTAATATATCCGGCACTACATATCCGCCATCTTTATTTTGACCAATTCTTATTAGTTTATAGCCGCAATTCCAAATAAATATTTTTTTTAGAAATTCATTTAAATAATTTTTTTTTGTATTATTAAAAACAGCAATATTAAATTTAGAAAAAAAATATACGATAAAACTTAAAATTAAATTTTTCATTAGATAAAGTTTTGCAATTTTATTTATAAGCGACTTAAAATTTATAAAGTGTTTAAGGGTTTTTAAAAATTTTTTTTAATAAAATTAGCACTACAGTTGAATCTTGTCTAGTTTTTATCGCCATTTTATCGGTCATATTTCAAAACTTTTTCAAATAATTTTTAGATAATTTAAGATCTTGAATGTTGGGCGTCAAAAAATAAATATCTTGCTATTCACTTAGTGTTTTAAAAAGTAGTGGCCAATAAGTTAGTCTTGCTTAATTTTTTAAATTTATTGATGCAATTTCATTACCTATTAATAATTAGGTTTTTATCCAAATGCTATCTTTTAATTGAAGTTTATATTTTAAAAAGTTGTTGCAAGTACAAACTATTATTTTTTTAATTATAAAATAACTTTTTTTTTATAAAATTTTAAATAGCTTTTTATATATGATTTACATATTCCTTCAGGTAAAAGATCAAAAAGCAATTTAATTATAACTCTAAAAATATTTTATATGATTTTAGATAAATATTTAAAGCAATTTGAAAAAAAATTTATATTGTTAAAAAAAGAGTCCTTTAGATATTTTATAGGAGGTTTAGTAAACTCTCTTTTTGCTTATTTTTTTACAATAACAATTTATTTTTTGTTTAAAAATAAAATTAGTATAATTATTATAGGAATTATATCATCAATAATTTGTATTTTCTTTTCTACAACTATTTTAAAATTTTTTGTATTTAAATCAAAAAATAAATGGCATTTTGAATATTTGAAATCTTATTTTTTATATGGTTTAACGTCACTTATATCTATTGTTATGTTGTATTATTTTGTTGATATATTAAATATTTCAATTTTTTTTTCACAATTTTTTGTTATAGTTATTATTGCTATATTTAATTACTTTTTTCAAAAATACTTCATCTTTAAAAATAATTTATGAAAAATAAGCTTATAATTTTTGGAGCAAATTCTTCAATCGCAATAAATTTTGCTAAAGATCCGGAAGTGAGAAAAATTTTTGATATTATGGGAATTGTTAGAAGAAAAAATAACAAAATAAAATTTTATAAAAATATTTTAGAATGGGACGTGCTGTCAGAAGATATACCAAATAAAGTAAAAAATAAAATTTTAGAGTTCAATCCAAAGTCTATACTTTTTGCGCAAGGAATGAATTTTAATGATAATATTTATAATTTTAAACAAAATAATCTTAATAAAATTTTAGCAGTGAATTGTTATTATATACTTAAAGTTATTAATATTTTATTAAAAAAAAAATTTTAAAAGATAGTATAAATTTTTTAGTAATTAGTTCTATTTGGCAAATAGTGACTAGAAGAAATAAATTATCATACACATTAAGCAAATCAGCACTTTCAGGCCTTATAAGATCATTAAGTATAGATTTAAAGAGTGGTCACGTTATTAATTCCATTTTACCAGGAGTAATAAATAACAAAATGACTAGAGCGAATTTATCATCTAAACAAATAAGTCATGTTAAAAAGATGACTCCAGGAAATAAATTGCTATCAACTAAAGAACTAAACGAAATAATTTCAAAATTTTGTTTAATAAGATCAATGAACGGACAAATGATATCCGCAGACAAAAATTTTCATCATGCTAAAATCTTTTAGTATAAACTCGCAGATAAAAAATTATAAAATTATTTTTTCAAACAAATACACTATAAATAATTATAAAAATTCAGTTATTATCATAGATAATAATTTAAAGAATTTTTTTGATAAAAAAAATAATTTCATTTTTATTTCTTCCAAAGAGAAAAGTAAGTCTTACGACCAAATAAACAAAATTTTAAAAAAATTTTTAGAGTCTGGAGTTAATAAACAATCCACAATAGTTGCGATTGGAGGAGGCATAATACAAGATATTGCTTGCTTTATATCAACTATTTATATGAGAGGGGTAGATTGGATATATTTACCAACAACTTTTTTAGCAATGACAGACTCATGTATTGGCGGAAAGTCATCTATAAATATTAACAAAGCTAAAAATATTATTGGAACTTATAACCCTCCTTCTAAAGTAATAATAGATTTAAAATTTTTAAATTCATTAAGTGATCGTCATTTGATTGAAGGCACAATTGAAGCCGCAAAAATTATGTTCGCTAATAATTCGTTTTATAGAATTAATTTCTTTATAAATCAAATTAATATCAAAAATATAAAAAAAATTAATAAGAAATATTTTTACAAACTTATATATTTGTCATTATTTAATAAAAAAAAAATTATTGAAAAAGATGAGTTTGATAAAAAAGATAGATTACTATTAAATTTTGGTCATACGTTTGGTCATGCGATAGAAACCGCAAGTAAATTTAAAATTTCTCATGGTATAGGTGTGGGTATAGGAATAATTTTTGCCTTAAGATTTAGTAAAATCTATTTTAATCGTCCACCCTCAAAATTAGAAAGAAATTTATTTAATTTTATATATAGCTTATTAATAAAAATACCCAGGATCACTTATTTGGTTAATAGCACTAATAAAGATATTTTTTTAAAAGTTTTATTAAAAGACAAGAAGCATTATAAAGATTACTTTAGATTTATTTTAACAAACAAAAAAGGAAAATTATCAATAGTAAAAGTTAAAAAAAATGGATTAAATCTATTTAATATTAGTAATAAAATTTTTGATAATTTTTTAAAAAATGAAATATAGTGACTATTTTTGCCAAATTTTAAAAAAACTTGGATATACACATTGTTTTGCGCTTCAGGGTGGAGCAATAATGCATTTAATAAACAGTGCGAATAAATTTTTTACTCTAGTACCTTTTTTGCACGAACATTCAGCAGCAATAGCGGCCGAATATTTTAATGCAACAGAAAACGGAAAAAAAGCATGGGTTTTAGTATCATCTGGCCCAGGGCTTACCAATACAGTATCAGCAATAAGTGGCGCTTTTTTAGAGTCAAGGGAACTATTAATAGTTGGTGGTCAGGTTAAGACTAAGGATTTGTTATTAAATAAGTCACTAGGCATGAGACAAACAGGCATACAACAAAATAATGGTGCATCAATAGTAAAACCAATTACAAAATTCTCCAAAACTTTTTTCAAAACACAACGATACAAAATTATTAAAAAATACGCTTTAGAAACAATAAAAATGCGTAAAGGCCCGGTTTTTTTGGAAATTCCCATAGATGTTCAGGCGGCAAACATAAAAAAGATGAATTTTTATAAAATTAAAAAACTAAGTTATACTTTGCCTAATAATAAGATAAGTAAAAAAAATTATTCTAAGGTTATAAAATTAATTAAATCTTCTCAAAGAATATCAATTTTACTTGGAGGAGGTATTTCAAGAAATCTTTTTAAAAAAATCAGAAATCAATTAATTAAAAATGATTTTGCTTTTTTTTCAACTTGGAATGGAGCTCATTTAATGCCTTACAATTTAAAGAAAAATTTTGGAAGACCAAATACATGGGGTCAAAGATATTCTAATATCATACTGCAACAATCTGATCTTGTTATAGCAGTAGGAACAAGGTTAGGTTTGCAACAAACCGGATTTAATTATGAGTCTTTTATTAGTAAAGGAAAAATTATTCATATTGATTTAGATAAGAAAGAATTGAATAAAAAAAATCCTAAGACGTTTTTGAAGTTATGGTCTGATGCAAATAATTTTTTAAGTATGTTATCTAAAGGAGTAATAAAAAAAAATAAAGAATGGATAGATTTTTGTGAAATGGTAAAAAAAAAAATCCCGGTCAATGAAACAAACAATAACTACACAGGAAAAAATTATATCTCACCTTATACTTTTTATGAAAAAATATCAGACTTGATTCCTGATAATTCAAATATTATCCCTTGTTCTAGTGGCGGAGCATACACAACATTTATGCAAACCTTTAAATTTAAATCAAATCAGATTTGTATTAGTAATAAAGGTTTGGCATCCATGGGCTATGGTTTAGCAGGGGCAATAGGTGCTGCAATATCGAGGCCCAACGTAAAGACATTCTTGTTTGAGGGGGATGGTGGTTTTACGCAAAATTTACAAGAGATCGGAACTGTAATTGCAAATAAACTAAATCTTAAAATTTTTATTTTTAGCGACAAAGGTTACGCCTCTATTAGACAGACACAAAAAAATTATTTTAATGGCAAGTACGTCGGATGTGATAAAAAAACAGGTTTGATTTTTCCTGATTGGTTTAGTTTTTTTAACATTTATGAGCTTAATGCATTTAATATTAATAAAGATTTTAACAAAAATAAAAAATTTATTAAATTATTTAATAAAAAAGGGGCGGCTGTTTTTGTTGTTAATATTGATCCTGAACAAACTTATTTTCCTAAAATTTCTAGCACTATCGATATTAATGGTAATTTAAGTTCAAACCCAATCCACGATATGACACCTTCTTTAAACGAAAATATAAAAAAACAAGTATTCAAATATAATAAATTATTATAAAATTTGTAAATAAAATTTATGAATAAATTAGAATTCAAAATGTTAGATGTGCTTAAAAAGCTCAGAGATATTTATTTGATTAAAGGAGTTAAGGCAGAATTTGAGGCTGAAGGAACAAGAGTAGACGAACTTTTAAGATTAATAGATATAGTTAGAAAAGCTGATTTAAAACTAGGCATTAAAATAGGTGGTTGCGAGGCAATGAAAGATCTAATGGAAACAAAACAAATTGGAACAGATTATGTAATTGCACCAATGATAGAAACTGAATATGCATTAAAAAAATATATAGAAGCGAAAAATAAAATTTATAATTTGTATGAGCAAAAATATACTGATTTTTTGATTAATCTTGAAACCATTCAAGGTAAAAATAATTTAGAAAAAATTATCACCACAAATAATACTTATAAAAAAAATAAAATTAAAGGCATAGTTTTTGGTAGAGTTGATTTTTCCTTATCCAATGGCTATGGAAGAGATGATATAAATACTTCTAAGGTTACAAAGTCAGTAATAGAAGTAGCTCAAGCCTGTAAAAAAAATAAACTTGAATTAGTAGTCGGAGGAGGCGTTTCTTTGGATTCAATAGATGTTTTAAAAGAAATTAATGATAATCATTTAACTCGTTTTGAAACTAGAAAAATAATTTTTTCTTCAGATTCTTTAAAAGTCAAAACCCTAAAAAAAGGAATGTTAGAAGCAGTTCATTTTGAACTTTTGTGGCTAAAAAATAAAAAAGAATATTATGGTAATATTTTTAAAGAAGATGACAAAAGAATTAAAATGCTCTCAAAAAGATGGCTAAACTAAATTTTTATATTCAAATTAATAATTATAAAAAACATTTAACTTTCTAGAAAAACAGTAAATCTGAAACTTCTCCTTTTTTTTCAGATTTGTATTCAAGATAAAGTATATCAAATTTTTCTTCTGATATTTTTCCGTAATTTACATTTGATGATAAATCGTAGCAATTCTCATAATTAGTTTTGATTATAGTTTTTTTTAGAAGTTCATAAGAATTGTTTCTATCTAATGCATACGGCCAGAATTCAATAACTAAAAAAGGTTTTGCACTTAAAATATTATTTGCTCCATCTAAAACAAAAGCTTCATAACCTTGAACATCAATCCAAATTAATGTTTCTTTATGATTAAAATTTTTAATCACCGTATCAAGTTTTTTTGAATCAATAGTTATTATTGATCTTTTGTTTTCAAGATATTTATTTTTTTTATAAATAATATTCTTATCTATAACCCTATGGTCTCCAAAATTACTATTATCTAATTCAAAATCTAATTTTTTATTATCGACAGAACCTATGGCTAAGTTAAGGGTTTCTATCTTCTCGTTAATATCATTAATATAAATATTTTTTTTTAATAAACTATAATTATAAGGGTCAGGTTCAATAGCTAAACAATTTTTAAAAATTCCTCTCTTAATTGCAGGTATGCATAGATTGCCTATATTAGCACCAATATCTATTAAAGTTTTTTTTGTTATCTTATTACCGATTATTTCTAATGCTTTTAAGAATTTATCAAACTCAGCTTCTCCATTTATAAACAATTCTTTACTTATAAATTTGTCGCTTGAATTTATAATATACATTTCATCACCGTTTTTAGCCAGAAGTTCAAAATTATTATTAGTATTTTCAAATATTATTGTTTTATTATTTGCAATAAATTTAAAAAATAAATTTTTTATTAAAATTTTTTTAACAAATATGTATATTGGTATAAGAAAAAAAAAATTTTTTTTTACCAATTTTTTAATTTTTATAAATTTGTTAATTTTATTCATATAGATTTATTTACATACCAATCATCAAATTTAGATATTTTAGACATTATTCTCTCGTATCCATTATTAGATAACAGATCATATATTTTATCTCTATTAGAAGAATAATTGTGCTCAGATGTAATAACTTTAAATTTATAAGTATTAAAATCGAAATTATTTAAGATATCTAATTCACTACCTTCGGTATCTATGGACAGATAATCAATAACATTGGGAGCGTTATATTTTTTTAACAAATCATTCAAAGATATTGTGTCTACAGCATATTGTTTATGAGTTTTTCTTATGTGAAAATCGAATTTAGAATATTCTTTTATGGTTGATAATTCTTTAATAGTCGTTTCTATAAAAGTTAATGTTGATTTAGAATTTTTCCACACTAATTTTTTTTCTATATAACAATTTCTATTTTCAGATAACTCTTTATGATAAACTTTTGCAGGTTCTGCCAAAATCCCATTCCAATTAAATTCTTTTTCTAACAAGTAAGTATTTGATAAATTAATTCCATCAGTAGCTCCAAACTCTACAAAAAAACCATTTTTTTTAAAGTTTAGTTGATTTAAAGCAAACAAATCTTGCCTTAGTTGAGAGCGAGATTGAGAAAAATAACGCATCGTTTTTGATAAATTTTCCTGATTTTTTATTTGATGTATAAAGCTAAAATCAAAACTTCTGTTATCTAATATTACTTCTTCATAAGTGGTATATTTCATTAAATGTAGATTAAATTTTTTTAAAAATTTATTAATAAAATTTTTAAATTTAATGATTATTTTTTTTTGCATTAGAATATGAATTTTTTTATTTATTATTACTTATTATCCTAAAAATAACTAGGCCATGTATGTTATTTATATATGTTTTATATAATAAAACTCTGCTAAATTTATTTCATTGAAACTTCGTTGAATTTAATCTCAAAATAATTATTGGCGATAATTAGAGAATTTGTCTTAGCGGGACGTTCTGTTACCCTAATTAATTTAAATTAATAACATTAATCAATAATAATTGAAAGAGCGCGAACTTTAGCGTGTTCTCTGTTTTAGTTTTTCGGCAAATTTATGTAACACGAGTGTGTTCTTTTTTATTATTTATGCAATTGCGTATATTCGTAATTATAAATAATGCTAATTTTTTAATTTTTAAATTTTAAAATATCTTACCATCAACATTTGTATCTCCCAAAGATAAAGAGTTAATATTATTTGGACCAATAAATTTATTATAATCTTGATGACCAAAATTGTGCATTACCCAAAGCATATTTTTTGCTAATGGAAATTTAAAATCATTTATATTATCTAAGTTATTTGCAATTTTTATTTCATTATTTTCTTCATTAAATTCTTTAATCGCTAGTAGTTCTCCATTAAATTCACAGATACCATAATTAATGTCAAAGACATCATCAAAATAACAATAAACTCTTGGACATAAAAAATATTGTAATTTTTTAATTTGTTTTAGAAAAATTTTTGTAGAAGAGTAATAGTCTAAATCAAAAAAAATAGCTGAAATATTTTTAGGAGAAAGAGTTACAAATTCATCTAAAGTATTTGCGATATCACCATATATAATTTGACTATCTATTTTTTTCTCAAGCAGATTCTTATTTCCTGTAAACAATCCTCTTTTCCATATGAACGGTAAATCTTTATACGATTCCGGTTCTGGTAAACCTTCAAAATTATCAAATCCATAAATTGTGATTTTGATATTTAAAAATTTTTCTATTTTTTTTTATAATTTTCCAATGATATTATGCCATTGCCACCCGCAACACCAAGTTCTAAGATTGAAACCTCATTGTAACCTAACTTTTTTGCTTCTAAGCAACTTTGATATAAAATAGTTTCGTAATGTGGTCTAAATGTTTTATATTTTATGGATAAATATTTTAAGATTGCTACTCTTAATGGTTTTTCATAACCGATAATTCTCAATATTAATATTTTTATTTTATAAAAAAAAAATGTTAATGAAAAATTTTTTCTTTCTCTCTTTCTCATAATTTTTTCTATCTTAAAT
>Ga0187844_10002973_pt1 | contig 11579 bp, 10 predicted proteins | sample SpaLakP09_SKY_50_FD_134517 | JGI IMG/M metagenome (GOLD analysis project Ga0187844, IMG submission 134517) | Oligotrophic lake water microbial communities from Sparkling Lake, Wisconsin, USA - SP09_SKY_50 | ecosystem: Environmental > Aquatic > Freshwater > Lake | place: USA: Sparkling Lake...
AATAAATAGATTTCCATCTCCTGGCGGCATTACACGTGTGTGCCACAAGGAAATGGAATTAGAAGGTCGAAAGATCTTCGAGCCAGATTCAGGAAATTCCTGATTCTGACTAACGAAAGGAAATAAATGTCTACAAAGACACTACGTAAGCGCATTGCGCTTACAGTTGTAGCTGCCTTAGCAACTGGAGTTTTATCTGTAGCTCCTGCTAATGCACACAATACAACTGTTTCTACAACAGCAACTAATACCAACCCTAATGTTGGTACTGTAGGTGCATCAATGTTTGTTGCAACTGATCTATCATTAACTGGTTCAGCTACAGTTGGAACAATTACAGGTAGCACTTTAACTCGACCTGACTCAGATGCGACATCCATTGGATTACTAGTCAAGGATGCATCTTCAGGCACTGCGCAAACTGCAACTGCGCTAGTTGGCTCAACACTATCCTTCTACGCACCAACTGGAGCTACCGATTCAGCTTTTGTGGCAAGTGGAGGTTCCTTCACCGGGGCTGCAGGCACTGGTTACAATCCTACCCCTACAGCTTATGCGCAAAATCAAACTAAGTCTGTAGCAATGTTCGATATCGGGACTGCAACTTTGGTAGCGCAATTATGGACCGCTCCTGCAACCGTAGGTTCATATACTGTTTCATTATATGTTGGGCAACCAACAGCTAGCACAATTTTTACAGCTCCAACGCAAGGAACTCTTGCTGGAAAAATTACTGTAAATGTTGTTGCCTCATCTGCTGGTGGATCTTATTCATCTGCATATAGTGTTTGTAATACATCTACTGCAAATGTAGTTCCAGGATCTACAGCTGCAACAGCAAATGTTGATTCAACATCTACTGTAACTAACGGTAACACTTGGTATATCGCCTTAGCTTTAGCTGACGGATATCAGAATGCTCTAGACGACGGAAACATTGTGGTTACAGCTACTAATGGTGCTCTAGTTAACTATGCAGAAGCTGCAACTCCAACTGCTGGAACAGCTTCAACAATAGTTTCTTATAATAATGCTAGTACTTATGGAGCAGTATCTGTTGTTCAACCAACAGCAAATGCACCTATCACAACAACTGTAACAATTACTTACAACGGAACGACTGTTTGTACTAAAACAGTATCTATCCGTGGTGAGGTTGCAAAGATTGCTGTAAGTAACATTTTTGTTCAGGACCTAAGCACCGGAACTGGTATCGCTAACGCAAGTTGGATTGATGACAATACAGGTCGCGCTGGTCTATTTACAGTGCTTGCAACAGATTCTGCAGGAGGCCAAGTAGCTACTAGCGTTGGAACATTCTCTTCTGATTCTGCTTCACTTGCTGGACAAACAATCGTGACATCGTTGTCAGTTGACAACACAGCAACTCAAACATCATCTACCAACCCAGGTAGATACAGCACAGGTATTTATACTTGTGGTGCTACTGCTGGTGAAGTAAAGACTGCAAAGCTTAAGTTCACAAACACTGGAACTGGTAATGTAGTTACATCTGATGCTTTCACTCTACGTTGTGCTGATGACCCTTACACCTACACAGCTTCATGGGATAAGGCTTCATATGTACAAGGTGAGCTTGCAATTCTTACAGTTAGCTTCTTAGACTCAAAAGGCTTCCCAGCTAACAACAAAGCGGCTGCAACCGGTACCTGGACTGCTGTAACACCAATGCTTACACCAGTTTCAGCAACAGGTTCAGCTCCAGTTCTTGACAGTGCAGGTAAAAAAACTTATACCTACACAGTTGGAACAGCATCTGGTATGACATCTGGTACATATACCACAATCATTGATTTCGCATCTTTGACTGCTGGTACTAAGCAGACACCTACAATTAAGGTATCTACTGGTGGAGACACAACAACTAACGCTGATGTATTGAAGTCAATCGTTGCGTTAATTGCATCAATCAACAAGCAGATCCAAGCTCTGCAGAAGTTGATTCTAAAGAGGTAATAAAACTACTTCTACCACCACAGGCCCCTCCGCAAGGAGGGGCCTGTGGTGCTTTAGGAACAAAGTAAAATTATCTAGTACGATTATAAAATGGCCATAAAGAAAAACACATCACTCTTCTCTCTCATTGCATATAGTGCACTTGTAGTAACTTTAATAACTACGCCAATGTGGAATAAGGATGCTTTGGTAATTCCAAAAGTAATTGTCTTGTTTTTGACTGCACTATTTCTAGTGCCGAATCTTATTTTAAACTTTAAAATACTTAAAACTAATAAAATTTTAATAATGCTAGTTGTAATATCAGGTTTGTTACTAATTCACTATATATTGGTTATGATAAACAGTTCTGCTCCACTTGAGCAACAAATTTATGGGCGAACAGGAAGGGGTTTTGGACTAATTACGTTGTTTTCGTTGATCTGCATCTTACTTGCATCTGCCTTGTATATTACAAACGACAAAATTGATAACGTGATTAACCTATTAACTGCTACCGGAGTTTTTTTAGCTATTTATGCAATTATGCAAAGTTACCAATTAGACCCACTTAGCTGGGAAGCAAGAAATAATGGAGTGGTTGGAACATTAGGTAACCCTAATTTTGTTTCCAGTTTTTTGGCAATGACTTTTATTCCAATTTTAGTATTTACAAATAAATTGAAAAGACGATTAGTTTATTTAGTTTTTTTGATACCGCTAATTTTATTTGCGATATATCGAGCCCAATCTACCCAAGGTTATATTGGGATTGTACTTGTATCTGCAATTTTTGCTTTGGTATATTTTTGGTACAAAAAACGTTCGATGTTTTATATTATATTATGTTTTTCCACTTTTATGAGCTTAATGAGCATACTTGGAATGCTGAATACAGGACCAATGGCTAAATATTTATATAAGGCATCAGTTCAATCTAGAGGTGACTTTTGGAGATCTGCATTTAGTACAGCTAACTCTCACCCGATCTTTGGTGTCGGTATTGACTCATTTGGAGATTATTTCTTGAAGTATAGAGATTTGATTGCATTTAATCACACCTTTGCGGAATACACAGATAGTGCTCATAATTATTTCTTAGACTATGCAGCAATAGGTGGGTATACGATGTTGTTGTTAAATTTATTGATAATTGCCTTAACTTTATACAGTTTTTATATAGTTCAAAAATCTAAGAATAGTTTCGATGCCAAAATAGCATCCCTATTCTGTGCATACCTAGTATTTCTAGCACAGAGTGTGATAAGCCCAATGACTATCACGCTAGTACTCTGGCAAGTTTTGATTAGTGGTTCTATAATTGGTTTGACAAAATTTAAAAGTAACTCTCTTACAATTCTTACACCAGAAAAAAGTTTCATTAGAGTTATTCCCTTAAGTTCCCTTGCAGTGATTTTTGGAATTCTAGTATCGGCTCCATATTTTAATGTTGATAGATTACAGTTACTATCTATGAATAATGGAGATGGTGACTTGGCCATTAAGTCTACTAAAATGTTTCCAGAATCAGTCGTGAGATACTCTACTATGTCGAGAGAGTTACTTAGTGCTGGATTACAAGCACAATCTCTTGAATTAGCTAGATCTGCAGTTGAATTCAACTCAAATTCACCTGCACTATGGGTACTAATCCTTATTAATCCGAGTGCGCCAATTAGTGAGCGCAAGGAAGCTCAATCAAAAATACTAGAACTAGATCCATTAAATAAAGAAGTTATGGATTATTTTAATTGATTGCGAAAAATGTTACTGTTGTCGGGCAAGGATATGTGGGCCTTCCAATTGCTGTTAGAGCCGCACAGTTTGGGCATAAAGTAATTGGCTACGATATTGATTCTTCAAAGATATCAAGCCTAAAATTAGGAAAAACCGATTTTAGTGATATTACTGTAAGTCAGATTTTAGATCTTCAATCTAGTGGAAATTTATGCTTTACGACTAAACTAGATAACAAAATTCGAACCGATATTTATGTAATTGCAGTACCGACCCCTTTAGATTCAAAACATCAACCCGATTTATCAATGCTCGAAAGCGCATGCACTATGATTTCAAGATTTATTCAACCTAGTACTCTAGTGATTAATGAGTCAACTTCTTTCATAGGGACTCTTAGAAATTTTGTTAAAACTTCGATCGAGAATAAATCTAGTTTAGTGGATCTAGAATTTGCCGTAGCTCCAGAGAGGATCGACCCTAGCAGTGAAATATGGAATATTAGTAATACACCTAGAATAGTTGCTGGTTTAACAAAAGCTGCATCGGATAAAGTATTAGAGTTTTATAATACAATCTGTAGTGACGTTCACCAAGTTTCTAGTCCTGAAGTAGCGGAAGCATCAAAACTTATTGAAAATACTTTTCGGTTAGTTAATATTTCCCTAATTAATGAGTTATCGGAAATTGCAGATAAATTAGGTTTTTCAATTCATGAATCAATAAAAGCAGCATCAACTAAACCATTTGGCTTTATGCCATTTTTCCCAAGTGTTGGGATTGGTGGGCATTGCATACCCGTCGATCCAAGTTACCTGCAATATTCAGCCGAAACAGCAGGGGTTAAATCAGATTTTATCAATCTAGCAAATCGAATTAACCTATCTATGCCAAAAAATGTTGCCAATAGAATAAAAAGTGAAATGGGGGGTGATTTGGTTAATAAGAAAATACAGTTAGTAGGTATCTCCTATAAGCCAAACGTATCAGATCTGCGCGAGTCTCCAGCACTATCGTTAATGGACGAATTAATAAAGCACGGAGCGATAATTAAATGGTTTGATCCCTTAGTGGGTGAGTATAAAGACCAAAAAAGTTCTCCACTGGATCCAGATATCGACCTCGGCTTGATAGTAGCTCCGCACGACACAATTGATTACTCTGTTTGGCTGGAGAATAATACTAAAGTATTCGATTTATCTCCAAACATAATTAATTACGGCTGGACCAAATTTTTTTGATTTAAACTATTTGCGACATCTTGAATTATAGTAATGAGATTGATTCTTGGTTGCCATCCAATGTAGGTTTGAATTTTGGATATATCTGGAACACGTTTAATGGTTTCTTCAAATCCCAGCGAGTAAACATCTTCATAGTTAACAAAGACTATCGTCGACCTCGACTGACACTGTTCAACTACTAGTTCTGCAAGTCCAAGGATTGTAATTTCCTGCTCACCACCAATATTAAAAACTTCACCAATAGTTATGTCATTTTTTGCTATAGCGATAATTGCTCTAACTACATCATCGACATGGCAAAAAACGCGAGATTGGCTACCATCTCCGAATACATTGATCGGTTTATTTTGAACCGCGGAGCTTACAAATCTAGGTAACACCATTCCATATTTGCCGCTTTGGCGAGGACCTACGGTGTTAAATAATCTTACAGTAGTAACTTTTAGTTTATTAGAAATAAACAATGAGTAAGCAGTGGCTTCTTCTAATGCCTTTGCGTCAGAGTATGTCCATCTCAGTTTTTGCGGTGTTCCAACTACACGATCATCAGTTTCAGATAGTGGCTGCTTTGGATTCTTTCCATAAACTTCAGAGGTGCTTGCAATTATGATTCGTTTATCGTATTTAGTAGCTGCATTTAGAACAATTTCAGATCCATGAAAATTAGTTGAAATAGATTCAATTGGATTTTCTAAAATATTATCAACACCCAATGCCGCCGCCATATGTAAAACAAGATCGCAATTTTCGACTAGGGATTCAACTAACTTTTGGTCTCTAATATCTCCTTGAAATACCTTAATTTTTCCTTCAAGGTGCAAAATATTTTTCTTTGAACCCGTGCTTAGGTTATCTAATATAGTTACTTCTTCACCTTCAGCAACTAGTGCATCACAAAGATGAGAGCCAATAAATCCTGCTCCTCCAGTGATAAATACCTTCATACCATTATTCTAGTATAATTAGCATTTTTTTATGCCAAATAGTGTGTAGTCTAAATCTATACGGAAAGCTCTAATAGAGTGGCGAAGTGGAAACTACTGGTGGATTTACCTCGTCCGAACTTCTTGTCGAAGAGCGCATACTCGCTTTACCATCTTTTGGTTTAGCTGAAGCATTAGAGATTGGTGAAATAGCCAAGTCTCTTAGCGTTGTAAGAAAATTATCTACTGCTATAGAGATAAGGCTTGGGAATTGGATTGTTTATCACGTATCCCTTCCGGGAAGTACACCCGAGAATGATTGGTGGATTACGCGTAAAGCACGAGTTGTTTCACTTAAACATCACTCAACTATTTATGAAAGAGTAAGCGCTGAAGAACGTGGTGTTGATTGGTTTATTGAAAATAACCTGTCAGATGAAACCCACGCCATCCACGGTGGAGGATTACCTTTGATTACCAAAAATGAAGGATTTGTAGGAGTATTGCTCATTAGTGGATTACCTCAGGTTGAGGATCACCTACTGGGTGTTGAAGTATTAACTGAATTTCTAGCACGTAAGGGTGAACTACTGTGAGTAATCAAGTCTGGGTATGTGGTGAGGTTGTAATTGATTTAATTCCAGATGGTACTGAGCGCAAAGCTGTTGTTGGTGGTGGGCCTGCAAATACCGCAAAAGCATTATCAAAGCTTGGAATCACGACACAATTCATTGATGGCATATCAACTGATAAGTATGGCCAGATGGCACTTAGGGAGTTACAAAAAGATGGTGTTCTTCTAGATTTTGTTAAGTTTTCAGATAAGCCCACCTGTCTTGCAATTGTCTCTTTAAATTCAAAGGGCGGCGCCACATATGAGTTTGTAATTGATGACACAGCAACCTTTGATTTTTCACAGTCTTGGCTACCTGACGCTGCTGATAAAAAACCATTACTTCTTCACATCGGCACACTAGTCACAGCTATTGAGCCAGCAGCATCAGTTTTATTTGAATGGGCAAAGAAGGTTGCATTAGTTGCGCCAATTGTCTTTGATCCAAATATAAGGCCTGCGGTAATGAGTGATAGGCAGCAATATGTGAAGCAGGTTGAGCGCTGGGTATTAATTTCTAACGCAGTTAAAGTTAGTGATGATGATATTTACTGGTTATATCCAGGACAGGACTTAGATAAAGTAACAAAGCGATGGCTAGAAATGGGCCCAGAGTTAATTGTGGTTACATTTGGTGATAAAGGTTTAGCAGGATATCGAGAAAATTCTAAAATAAGTGTTGATGCAAAGAAGGTTGTTGTTGCAGATACGGTAGGAGCTGGTGACACAGTAGGAGCAATTTTAGTTGAGGCAATCATTGAAGATGGTTTAGATAAGTTAACTAATGAGCGGCTTTCGTTGATGTTAGATAGAGCAGCAAGAGCTGCTGCTATTACTGTCTCAAGATCTGGTGCCCTGCCTCCTGGTAGAGATGAGATTTAGTTTATATCAAGTTGAATAATCATCGAATATAAAGTGCGTCATAGGAAACTCTATTACGACTTCTTGATACTTCGTAAAAGCCATTACTTTTCAAAATTTCTATCAAAAAATCTTCTTCACTAAATTTAGTGTTTATTTCTATAAATATGTATTTGATATTTAAATTCATATTTGAGTTAAATAATTCATATAAGACATCACGCTCACTCCCTTCCACATCAATTTTAATGAAGTAAAATATATTTGATTGAGTAAAAACTTTATTCAAATAATCTCGATTTACACTGACGACTTGCATATTACTTTTTTGTGAAGAGACCCTACCATTTCCAGAATGATTCTCTGGTACAAAAAAACTCACGCTAGTAGATTGAGGACCAATCGCAACTTTATGAATAAAAAAACGATCTACTTTATTCATAAGAAAATTATTTTCCAAGTATGAAATTAATTTTAAATTAGGTTCAAACGCATGAATTTCTAAAAAACTCTTATTCTTTGCCGCAACAAGTGAAAAAACTCCTTGATTTGCTCCGATATCTATAAAAATTAATGGTTGGTTAATTGACAAAAGAATCTTTTCCAAGTTATTTCTATACCCCATAATTGATAATTGAAAAGTCTTATCAAGGGAGTTATTGAACATCCATACACCGTAATTACTTAGTGCATAACCTTCTTTTTCTAAACTCTGATTTGTAATTATTGATTTAATAATTTCGAGGAATTTAACATCTGATTTAATCAAATACTTTAAGTTTAGAATTTTTAAAATTCGCTTAAGCAATTGACTTGAGATCAAATTACTAAGCTTCACTTTTAAATTATATATGATTTTTGTGATATGAATAAGTATGTTATTTACCTAGTCAAAATGAGTGAATTCTTTGAAAATATCTGCAGTACAATTTCTAAATGGTGCCTGAATGTTAAACATTGATGGAGATCAAATATCAATTGGAATTGATCTAGATCAAGGAGCACGCCTTACCTCCGTGCAGTGGCGAGATATGCAGTTCTCGGTTCCCTTTAGAGGACAGAACCACACCTGGGGTTGGTTCGCTATGGTTCCATTTGCGGGACGTATTAGAGATGGAATTGTTAAAGATTTAAAGGGTATTGAGTATCAACTACCAAATAACTTTGATCCACCACATGCTTTAATTGGATTTGGCGCAACATCTTCTTGGGAAGATATTGGAAATGGCGCGCAGTATTTAGAGCTGCCTGAGCCATTTAATGGTGCTTCAGTTACACAACGATATGAAATCTTAGATAACGCTATTAGGTGGTCATTAGATTATGAAGCAGCAGGATGTGAGCTACCAGTGACATTAGGTTTTCATCCTTGGTTTGCCCGTGATATTGGTAAGGGAGATACAGCCGAGATTGTTTTTAATGCAAAGAAAATGTTTAAAAGAGGTGATGATTACTTGCCAACTGGTGAGTTAATTACCCCGACAGACCCACCATGGGATGACACATTTACTGATGTTATTGGCATTCCAGAGATTATTTGGCCAGGAGCTGCTCGAGTAACAATGGAGTTTGATTCACCTTACTTCATGCTTTATTCACAGGACGATGAAGGTATTTGCTTTGAGCCAGTAACAGCACCACCTGATGCCCAAAACCTTGGTATAAAAGGTGACACATATATTGAAACTTTAATTACATTTAGTGAAGATGTTTAATTCTTAGAGTACATCAAATCATTTATCTTTAGCTGCTGTAAATTTCATCTGCCTACTATTCCAAACACCAAGTGGACTTTCGTCTAGCTCAAAAAAATGTTGGTCAAAATTCTTAAAGTATTGGTAACGCCACGAACGCTGAAAGTTGGCTTTCAGAAAACGAGCATTAGATGTTCTACCATCGACTGCAATCAAGGTGCCAGGAAGTAAAAAATGTTCAATTGCTAGCAAATCACCAGCCATTGGAAGCCTATCTGGGTGTCTCGTAGAAATACCACGAACATTTCCACTAGGTGAATATTGATCTGGAGCATCTAAGTAAATTAAATCTGGACAAATATTAGGAAGTTTTTTATACATGGTACAAATTCTTCCATTAAATGTTGAAACTTGACATTTTGTATAATGATATTTTACATGATCTGTTTGAAATTGCTCTCTAGTTGTTTTTATCCATTTTCTAGAGGTATCTACGGAATGACATTCAAATTTATTGGATCTTCTAAGATTATCAGTCACATATGACTTGTACTTATTTTTATTAATGCTTAAAGCATGATCAAATACTTTAGTACTTTTTCCAACACCGAATTCTAGAATTGTAGTAACTTTTCTACTTGTAACTAAGAAGTGTAAGCGAATTAAATCATCAAGTTCAGCAGGATATGGTAATTTATTATTCATATCAACTGATTCAAATTTATCTTTCACTCTTTTTTTATTTAATCCACCTTTTTCTTTTATATAGACCTTGAGGTCAATTCCTAATTCTCTGTGAAATGGATACTTTTCTAGATATGCCCCATATCCTAAGCGTTCTAATTCCTTAAACATCCCCGTAATATACATTAAATGTCGCCTTTCACGCCATCCAGAGTGTAAATAACATCTCTTTTATTTGATCCCATAAAACCGATCGATTCATAAAGATTAAGGGCTGCTTTGTTATCAAAATCAACATATAACATCGCATCCTTTAGTCCTTGATACTTTAAGTAATTAAGTGCAGTGATTGTTAATGCCTTACCAATACCAAGGCCAGCATAGGCAGGATCTACTGCGGTTATATATATTTCACCAATTGCTGGGTGAGCATGTGATGCTTCACCGTCATGATCATGTGAGTGCTCTCCATGGACTTTGGTCCAAGTTGAGGCAATTACTTGCTTATTTTTTTCAACAATAAAAAAGCCCTTTTCATCAAACCATTCCTCACTTAACCTGTGATTTAGATCAGATAACTGCCAACCACCTTGCTCTGGGTGATCTTTAAACACTTTATTGTTTAACTCAAGCCAAGCATCACTATCTATTCCAGGCAGAAAGCTTCTGATGATTATCTCTTTATCAAGGACTGGTAATGGCTGGATATCTGTTAGTAACTTACTCATTTGAAGTACAGTTCTTATTTTTTCAAAGTTAAATGAGGTAGCAAGGTTATGGGCTACCTCTTGCTCTCCATGCACCCAAAGTCTTAATGATTTGCCACAGATTTTAATCGCTTCGCTTAATAGCGCTTTCCCGACGCCCGCGCCCCTATGACTTGGATCAACTACTAACTCAACCGATGGACCAGCTACTAAATCAGTTTGATCAAGGTGGGCGTAGCCGATTACTTGATTATCTTTTTCAACTAGTAAATGAGAATCGGCCTTATCCCCACCATAACGAAGGTGAAGCAGGATGTGCTCTGCAATTGGGGGCGTGCCATCATGGTTTGTAGTGCGACTAATTAAATCAAGAACAAGTGATTGCTGGCTATCAGATAAGTGATCTAAGTGTTGCAATGTGTTATTAATTAATATCTGCAGTTACGGGGTTATTACTTGTGCTAAATCTGTAACCAACATTTCTAACAGTATCGATTACTGATTCAAATTCAGGTCCTAGCTTTGACCTAAGGCGCCTGATATGAACATCAACTGTTCTAGTGCCACCGAAGTAGTCATATCCCCAGATCTCTTGAAGTAACTGCGACCTTGAGAAGACTCTGCCTGGGTGCTGGGCTAGGTATTTAAGAAGTTCAAACTCTTTAAAGGTTAGATCTAAAGTTCTCCCCTTTATTTTGGCTGTATATGAATCCTCATCAATTACTACATCACCTGATCTAATCTCTTTAAGGGAAGGATTTTTTGCAAGCTGATCAATTGCATCTTTGCCAATAACTATTCTTATTCGAGCATCTACCTCGGCAGGTCCTGCGGTATCAAGTATTACATCTGTAATACCCCAATCAGCATTAATTGCTGATAGGCCGCCCTCTGTCGTAATAATAATTAATGGTGTTGAGACACCGGTTGTTGTAATTAACTTTGTAAAAGACTTTACTGTTGGTAGATCACGCCTTGCGTCGATGATTATGCAATCAGTAATTGGAGCATCTACTAAAACAGAGGCTTCAGCAGGCAGGATTCGAACATCATGTTGCAGTAAGCCCAGAGCTGGCAACACATCAGCAGATGCACCAGTTGAGTTAGTCAGCATTAGAATCTTTGCCATAAGAGTGGTAAGAATACACTCATGAGGACGC
>Ga0187844_10002974_pt1 | contig 11579 bp, 10 predicted proteins | sample SpaLakP09_SKY_50_FD_134517 | JGI IMG/M metagenome (GOLD analysis project Ga0187844, IMG submission 134517) | Oligotrophic lake water microbial communities from Sparkling Lake, Wisconsin, USA - SP09_SKY_50 | ecosystem: Environmental > Aquatic > Freshwater > Lake | place: USA: Sparkling Lake...
GCGCGGCGGCGCGCTCGGCGTCGACGAGGTGGTCTTCGGCATGGCCCACCGCGGCCGCCTGAACACGCTCGCGGCGGTGATGGGCAAGCCCTATCGCGCCATCTTCCACGAGTTCCAGGGCGGCTCGACCGTGCCCTCGGACATCGAGGGCTCGGGCGACGTCAAATATCACATGGGCGCCTCGTCGGACCGGTCGTTCGACGGCAATAACGTCCACCTGTCCCTGACCGCCAACCCGTCGCACCTCGAGATCGTCAATCCGGTGGTGCTGGGCAAGGCGCGGGCGAAACAGGCCTTCGACATCCGCGAGGCCAACGCCGGCCAGCCGGAAGAGAAATGGGCGCTCGACCGTTCCAAGGTCATGCCCCTGCTGATCCACGGCGACGCCGCCTTCGCCGGCCAGGGCGTTGTGGCCGAATGCTTCGCCCTGATGGGGCTGAAGGGCTACCGCACCGGCGGGACGATGCATTTCGTCGTCAACAACCAGATCGGTTTCACGACCAGCCCGCGCAACAGCCGCTCCTCGCCCTATCCGTCGGATGTGGCCCTGATGGTCCAGGCGCCGATCTTCCACGTCAACGGCGACGACCCGGAAGCCGTGGTCTTCGCCGCCAAGGTGGCGACCGAGTTCCGGCAGAAATTCCACAAGGACGTGGTGGTGGACATGTTCTGCTACCGCCGCTTCGGCCACAACGAGGGCGACGATCCGACCTTCACCCAGCCGCTGATGTATTCGAAGATCCGCGCCCTCAAATCCACGCGTGAGATCTACGCCGAGCGTCTGATCGCCGAGGGCGTGATCGACCAGGCCGCCGTTGATGCGGAGGTGACCCGGTTCGAGGCCTTCCTCGACGCCGAGTTCGAGGCCGGCAAGACCTTCAAGGCCCACAAGGCCGACTGGATGGACGGCCAGTGGCAGGGCATCGGCCAGCCGGACGGCGAGGAGCGCCGTGGGGAGACCTCGGTCCCGGCCGCCAAACTCGCCGACCTCGGCCACAGGCTGACGACGATTCCGAACTCCGTCGACATGCACAAGACGCTGAAACGCGTCATCGACGGCCGCCGTGAGATGATCACGACCGGCGAGAACATCGACTGGGCCACGGCCGAGAGCCTGGCCTTCGGTTCGCTGCTGGACGAGGGCTTCCCGGTCCGCCTGTCCGGCCAGGATTCGGTGCGCGGCACCTTCTCCCAGCGTCATTCGGGCATCGTCGACCAGACCACCGAGGCCCGCTACGTCCCGCTGAACAACATCCGCGACGGCCAGGCCGAGTTCGAGGTCATCGACTCCGCCCTGTCCGAAGAAGCGGTGCTCGGCTTCGAATACGGCTACGCCCTGACCGACCCCAACACCCTGGTGATGTGGGAGGCCCAGTTCGGCGACTTCGTGAACGGTGCCCAGGTGGTGATCGACCAGTTCATCAGCTCGGGCGAGCGCAAATGGCTGCGCATGTGCGGCCTGACCATGCTGCTGCCGCACGGCTACGAAGGGCAGGGGCCGGAACACTCCTCGGCCCGTCTCGAGCGCTTCCTGCAGGCCTGCGCCGAGGACAATATGCAGGTCGCCAACTGCTCGACCCCGGCCAACTATTTCCACATCCTGCGTCGCCAGATGCACCGGCCGTTCCGCAAGCCGCTGATCATCATGACGCCCAAGAGCCTGCTGCGGCACAAGAAGGCGGTCTCGAGCATCGCCGACCTGGCCGAGGGCAGCTCCTTCCACCGCGTGCTGCACGACGACGCCCAGCGTCGGCCCGACGTCGCCGGGATCACGATCAAGCCGGACGCGGACATCCGTCGCGTCATCCTCTGCTCGGGCAAGGTCTATTACGACCTGCTGGAGCGGCGCGAGCGGGACCAGATCGACAACGTCTATCTGATGCGGCTCGAGCAGTTCTATCCCTGGCCGATGAAGTCGCTGATGACGGAACTGGCGCGCTTCCCGAATGCCGAACTGGTCTGGTGCCAGGAAGAACCCAAGAACATGGGCGGCTGGACCTTTGTCGATCCGTGGATCGAACTGACGCTGGAGAAGCTTTCGGTGAAGTCGAAACGGGCCCGCTACGTCGGCCGCCCGGCCTCGGCCTCGACCGCTGCGGGCCTGATGAGCCGGCACCTGAAAGAACTCGACGCCTTCCTGACCGACGCCTTCGCCTGACCCCGTCCCGGACCACGGCCGCGCCGTTTCCGGGATGACAAAAGAACGAACGAGAGAGAGCCCGTCCCATGGCCGACATCCTGACCCCCGCCCTCGGCGAATCCGTTTCTGAAGCCACGATCGGCAAGTGGACGAAGAAGGCCGGCGACGCCGTGAAGAAGGACGAGGTCCTGGTCGAGCTCGAGACCGACAAGGTCTCGCTGGAAGTCGTCTCGCCGTCTGACGGCGTCCTGGCCGAAATCCGCGCCGCCGACGGCGCGACCGTGACCCCCGGTGCCGTTCTGGGCGTGATCAGCGAGGGCGCCTCCGCTGCACCCGCTGCCGAGGCTCCCAAGGCCGAAGCGCCGAAGGCCGCGGCCGCACCGGCTGCCGAACCGGCTCCCGCCGCACCGGCCGCCCCCGCCGCCGCCTCCGGTGGCACGGTTCCGATCATGACCCCGACCATGGGCGAGAGCGTCGCCGAGGGCACGATGGGGACCTGGCTGAAGAAGTCCGGCGACACCGTCGCCAAGGATGAAATGCTGGTCGAAATCGAGACCGACAAGGTCGCGGTCGAGGTGTCTGCACCCGTCGCCGGCGTCCTGACCATCGCCGCCGAAGCCGGTTCGAGCGTCACGCCCGGCCAGCAGATCGGCAGCATCGCCGCCTCGTGCGACGCCGCTGCTGCCGCCCCGGCTCCCGCTGCGGATGGTTCGGCGAATGTCGGGTCGGCCCAGATCAAGGCCGGTGACGCCCCCCACCTGTCGCCCGCCGTTCAGCGCGTGGTGCCCGAAAACAACCTCGACCCCAAGGCCATCGCCGCGACCGGCCCCAAGGGCAACATCACCAAGGCTGACGCTGTGAACGCCATCTCCGCCGCTCCCCCGGCCCCTGCCGCCGCCGCTCCGGCTCCCGCCGCCGCCCCGGCCGCCCCCCGCGCCGACCAGCCGCGCGAGGAGCGGGTCAAGATGACCCGGCTGCGCCAGACCATCGCGCGCCGCCTCAAGGAATCGCAGAACACCGCCGCCCAGCTGACCACCTTCAACGAGGTGGACATGACCAACGTCATGGCCCTGCGCAGCCAGTACAAGGACGTCTTCGAGAAGCGCCACGGCGTGAAGCTCGGCTTCATGTCCTTCTTCACCAAGGCGGTGGTCGCGGCCCTGAAGGAGATCCCGGCGGTCAACGCCGAGATCGACGGCACGGACATCATCTACAAGAACCACTATGACATCGGCGTCGCCGTCGGCACCGAGAAGGGCCTCGTCGTGCCGGTCCTGCGCGACGCCGACGAACTGTCGCTGGCGGGCATCGAAAAGGGCATTGCGGCCCTCGGCAAGGCCGCCCGCGACGGCGCCCTGACCCTCGACCAGCTCCAGGGCGGTACTTTCACCATCACCAACGGCGGCACCTATGGCTCGTTGATGTCGACGCCGATCCTGAACGCCCCGCAGTCGGGCATCCTCGGCATGCACAACATCGTCCAGCGCCCGATGGCGGTGAACGGCGAGGTGCTGATCCGGCCGATGATGTACCTGGCCCTGAGCTACGACCACCGCATCGTCGACGGCAAGGAAGCCGTGACCTTCCTCGTCCGCGTCAAGGAACTGCTGGAAGACCCGGCGCGGGCGCTGCTGGACCTCTGACTGTGACCGGGACCGCGGACGTTCTGGAAGTCGCGCGGTTCTCGACGATACCCGAAGCGGAACTCGCCGCCTCCTTCCTGCAGCAGCAGGGCGTTCGCGCCTGGCTGCCGGATCGCGACATGGCGACGATGAACCCCGACCTGCTGATCGCCATCGGCGGCGTGCGGGTGGTCACAACTACCGCGCAGATCGTCGAGGCGCGGGCCATCATCGCCCGCATGCGCGCCGGCGAATTCATTGATGAGGCGGACGAGGCCGGCGACTGGATGATCGAGCACACGCCGGGCAAGGTCGGCGACCTGCACGATCATGAAATCAGCGGGGTGATGGGCTGGGCGAAGAAGACCGGCGCGATCGTGGTCGTGGTGGCCTTCGTCGTCTTCCCCGTGGCCGGCTGCATCGTCACGGCCTTGGGCGGCTAGGGCCGCAGGCCGCCCAGCACCTCATCGGTGTCCGCACCCAGGGCGGGCGGTGCCCGGTCGTAGGCGACCGGCGTCACCGACATCCGGATCGGCGAGGCTACGGTCCGCACCGGCCCCGACAGGTCGGCGCGCGCCTGGGTCACCTCCAGCCCGCGATGCCTGGCCTGGGGCTCGTCGAAGACCTGATCGATCGTATTGACCGGACCGCAGGGCACGCCCGCCGCCTCCAGCGCCGCCATCAGTCCGTGCATGGTCAATCCGGCCGTCAGGGCCGACAGTTCCGCGGTCATCGCCGCGCGATGCTCGATGCGCAGGGCATTGGTCAGGAAGCGCGGGTCCGCCCCCATCCCGGAGGCACCGAGAGCTCCGCACAGCGCCCGGAACTGGCCGTCGTTGCCGACCGCGATGACCACCATGCCGTCCGTGCACGGAAAAGGCTGATAGGGCGCGAGGTTCGGGTGCGCGTTGCCCATCCGCGTCGGGCCTTGCCCGAAACGAACCAGTTGGTCGCCTGGTTGGCCAGCATGGCCGCCTGGACGTCGAACAGGGCGATGTCGATGTGCTGGCCCTGACCCGTCGCTCGCGCGTGCAGCAGCGCGGCCATGATGGCGTTGGAGGCGTACAGGCCGGTGAACAGGTCGACCACCGCCACGCCCACCTTCATCGGCTCCGCCCCGGCGGCGCCGTCGGGTTGGCCGGTGATCGACATCAGCCCGCCCATGGCCTGGATCATATAGTCATAGCCGGCGCGGTGGGCGTCGGGCCCGTCCTGGCCGAAGCCCGTGATGGAGCAATAGACCAGCTTCGGATTGATCGCCGACAGCGCGGCGTGGTCGAGGCCGTATTTCTTCAGCCCGCCGGTCTTGAAATTCTCGACCACCACATCGCAGGTCTTGCTCAGTTCCCGGACGATCTCCGCCCCGGCGGGCGTCGCCAGGTCCAGTTCAACCGACTTTTTGCCCCGGTTGGCGCACAGGAAATAGGCCGCGTCGCCTTTCGAACCGTCAGCCTTCGTCGTGAACGGCGGGCCCCAGGCGCGGGTGTCGTCGCCCACGCCGGGCCGCTCGATCTTGATCACCTCGGCGCCGAGATCGGCCAGCATCTGCGTCGCCCACGGCCCGGCGAGGACACGGCTGAGGTCGAGGACGCGAACGCCCGCGAGCGGACCGCCCATTGTGCTCAAAGACCCGGATCCCAGACGCCCGCATCCCGCATCCGGCACTCCCGCGCCTCGCGGGCCCGGCCATCCATCTCCTCGGCCATGCAGCACACGGCCTTCGACACCGTCGCCTTGTGCACGCCGGGGATCAGGGCATGCATGAAGGCGCAGCTGGCCAGTTTCAGCAGGCGGAATCCGAACCGCGACGAGGCGGCCATATGTTCGAAATAGCTCTCTTCGACCTCGCGCGGGTGTTGAACGAAGAGGCGATGGAAGGTGCGGCTCATGACGCCATCCTGAACTGCGTCGGGCCGTCCCACTACCCGACCGGAGCATTTTGGCCTAAACCGCGCGCCTCCGCCACGCTCACGAAAGACGACCCATGGCCGACGGCGCCTCCGCTTCGCAAAAGTCCTTCCGCTGGGACGATCCGCTGGACCTGTCGGGCCGGCTGACCGACGACGAGCGGATGATCCAGGACGCGGCGCGCTCCTATGCCCGCGAGAAGCTTCTGCCCCGGGTGGTCGAGGCCTTCCGCGACGAGACCTTCGACCGCGCCATCATGACCGAGCTCGGCGAGATGGGCTTCCTCGGCGCCATGCTGCCGGAACAGTACGGCGGCTCCTCGGTCAGCCACGTCGCCTACGGACTGATCGCGCGCGAGATCGAGGCGGTCGACAGTGGCTATCGCTCGGCCATGTCGGTCCAGTCGTCCCTGGCCATGTACCCGATCTACGCCTTCGGCTCGGAAGAGCAGAAGATGCGCTTCCTGCCCCGCATGGCGGCCGGCGAACTGGTCGGCTGCTTCGGCCTGACCGAGGCCGACGGCGGCTCCGACCCGGCCTCGATGAAGACCAAGGCGGTCGCCGTGGACGGCGGCTACAAACTCAACGGTGCCAAATACTGGATCACCAACTCGCCGATCAGCGACCTCGCCGTGGTCTGGGCCAAGCTGGATGACGTCATCCGCGGCTTCATCGTCGAGCGCGGCATGGACGGCTTCACCACCGACAAGATCGGCGACAAGCTTTCCCTGCGGGCCTCGATCACCGGCGACATCGGGCTGAACGACGTCTTCGTGCCCGAAGAGAACCTGCTGCCCGGCGTGAAGGGCCTGCGCGGGCCCTTCTCCTGCCTGAACAAGGCCCGCTACGGCATCGCCTGGGGTGCCATGGGCGCGGCCGAGGCCTGTTTCCACCTGACCCGCGACTATGTCGGCGAGCGGATGCTGTTCGGCCGCCCCCTGTCCTCGCGCCAGCTGGTGCAGAAGAAGCTGGCCGACATGCAGACCGAGATCTTCCTCGGCTTCGAGGGTGCCCTGGCGCTCGGCCGGCTGCTCGACCAGGGGGCCTGGGTCCCCGAGGCCATCTCGATGATGAAGCGCAACAACTGCGGCAAGGCGCTGGATATCGCCCGCGTCGCCCGCGACATGCACGGCGGCGCCGGCATCACCGGCGAGATGCATGTGATGCGCCACGCCATGAACCTCGAGACGGTCAACACCTACGAGGGTGCCCACGATGTCCACGCCCTGATCCTGGGCCGCGCCATCACGGGGCAGAGCGCCTTCTAGGGGCGGGGCGCTTCCGCCGGCGCATCTACACGCGTCCCGGTATTGACCTCGGGCACATAGAGGCCGGTGACCAGCCGCGTCAGGAAGCCGCCCGGCTGGTTCCGCGGCCCGAAGCGGCCGCAGGGGTCCGGGTCTGCGATCGCCCGGACCGGTCGGTCCGCGGGCGCAAAGGCGTCGCCCAAGGCGTCGGCGAAGGGCTCGGCCATCTGAAGCGCATCGCCGACCCGCGAGAGCGACGGCGAATCGGTCCCGAGCACATTGGCGTTGCGGGCCCAGGCAAGGGCGGCGGCCTGGCCGCCCCGCGCGTCCAGCAGTTCCGCCTCGGCCGCCAGCCCCCCGGTCGTCCCGGGCACCCGGACCGTGCCCGGGCCGGGGATGAAGGCGTTGGCCACGGCCGCGACGGCCGACCCTTCGGGTCCCGTCGGGTCGATCCGCACCACGGCGGTTCGCACGCGCGAGGCACCGTCGGGGGAGGCGGCGAGGGTGAACCGCTCGCTGATCTCATAGCAAACCTGCCGGTCGACCTCGCGCAGCACCATGGCGCGATCCTCCTCGGTGAGGCTCTCGCCGACCGGACCGATCAGGACCGCCGGCTCCAGCCAGACCTGCTCGATGCCGGAGGCCCGCGTCTCGTCCCGGTGCTGCCGGATCGAGGCGCGCACGGTTCCTTCCTGGGCCTCAAGCCGATCGTAGGTGGACAGGAATCCGCTGTTCGCGGTCGGCGCGGTCTGACAGGCGGAGAGGCCGCAAACGGCCAGAAGGCCGGCGGGAAGCAGGGATTTGAGGGTCATTGAGGCTCCTTGGCCTCAAGGTACGCGCGGGAGGCCCATCCGGATGCATCGGGCGACTGCAATGCGCCCACCTCATGGCGTCAGGAACCGTCATCCCGCGCATGAGGGCGCAGGCCGTAACCTGCCGGAACGCGGTCCGTTGAGCATTGTCATTCCGCTTCAACGCCGTATCGTCGGTGAAGGCGGGAGTGGCTCCATGGACGGGGAAGCGGCAGGCATCGACGGCGACGATCCGTTCGCCCAGCTGCGCGAAGTCTTCGCCGGCCGCCGTGCCCTGCTGCTGGAAGACGACCCGTCCCTGTCAGAACATGTCGCCGAACGTCTGCTGCGCGCCGGTTTCGAGGCCGTGGAGCGGGTCGAGAGCGGCGAGGCCGCCATCGCTGCCGCCACCGCCCCCTTTGACGTCCTCATTCTCGACCGCCTGACGGCCGGGCTCGACGGGCTGGAGACGCTGAAGCGGGTGCGCGCGGGCGGCGGCCCCTGCGCCGACGCTCCGGCCCTGATGCTGACCGCGCTCGGCGGCGAACGGCAGAAGGTCGAGGGGCTGCTGGGCGGTGCGGACGACTATCTGTCCAAGCCGGTCGGCGACGAGGAACTGCTGGCGCGCATCGCCGCCCAGCTGCGCCGCGCCGCCCGTCGCGCGGCCCCGGTCAGTGGCGACCTGGTCAATGGGCCGTTCCGGCTGTCCTTCGGCGCGCGAACCCTGAAATTCGATGCCGCCGGTGCCTCGCGCCTGATCGACCTGTCCCCGCTGGAGTTCGCGATCGTCTGTGAACTGATGACCGCCCGCGGCCAGCCGGTGACCAAGACCATGCTGTGGGACCGGTGCTGGGTCGAATGGCGTTTCCTGCCGGACAATTTCGTCAACATCATCGACGCCCGGATCAGCGCCCTGCGCCGCCGGCTCAAGGAACAGGCGTCCGAGCTGGGCGATGACCTCCACCCCCTGATCGTTTCGGCCCGCAGCCAGAGCCTGATCTTCCGCGACCTGTCCGTCTGGACCGGCTGACGCGGCCGTGAACCTCCGCTTTCTTCGCCTTCGCGCCTGGCTGGGACGGCGGACCTCGACCCAGCTGGCGGCCGGTATTGCCGTCATGGCCGCCGTCGCCCTGACCGGCAGCCTGATGGCTACCAGCACGGCCGTGCGGATGGACCAGCGCGAGAAGGCGGCCCTCGCTGCGCTGAACGACTATAGTTCCATGGCCAGCAAGCTGGGGGGGGAATCCAGCCTCACCGCCGCCAGCATCACCGAGGCGGACGCCGCCTATCTCTCCGGCTGGCTGAGCGCCTTCCAGGCCGGACCGACGCGCGAAGCCGGCAGTCTGGCGGAAACCTGCCGCACCGGTCAGGGCGGGGCCGGCGTCCGGTTCATCCGCGCGCCCGTGGGAAAGCCCGCGGGCCTCGCCGCGCTGGAAACCGTCCGGGGCGAGCGCGTGCCGCGGCTGGGGGACGGGGTCTATGTCGTACAGCTTGAGCGGGGCATGCTGTGCCCGTCCCGGGCGGTAGAGGTGGTTGTGGTCCGCCAGTCGGTGGGCGCGCTCGATATTGCGGTCGGGCGCGTGGTCGACCGGTCCGGCCAGGCCTGGGGCTGGGCCGTCGCCGCCGTAGCGGCCGCGGGCGTGCTGCTGCTGGCGTTTGGCCTGACGGCCGCGACCTTCGCCCGCCGCCGTCTGACCAGCGCCGTGGCCGATGTCAGCCGGGCGCTGGACCTCGCCTCCGTCGGAGATTTCTCGGTCCGGGCACCCGAGACCGCGGTGGCACCCGAACTGACCGAACTGACCGGCCAGGTGAACCTGACCCTCGACCGTCTGGAGGAGCTGCTGAGCTGGCTGCGGGATTCGGCCGACCAGCTGGCCCATGACTTCCGCACGCCCCTGGCCCGCGCCTCGGCCCGGCTGGACCGGTTGAAGGAGGCCTCGACCACGCCCGAGGCCCGCGCCCTGGCGGAAGAGGCCCGGGCCGACCTGACCCGGCTGACCCGGGCGATGAACGAGGCCATGACCCTGCGTGACGGCGAGGCCTGGGTGTTCGAGACCGTCCGGCTGGACCGGTTGGCAGCCTCGGCGGCGGAGCTCTACCAGCCGCTGGCCGAGGAGCGTGGGGTGGTAATCCGGGTCGAGGCCTCGCCCGTCTCCGTGCTCGGGGTGCGGTCCCTGTTGCAGCGGGCTGTGACCAATCTGGTGGACAATGCGGTCAAATTCTCGCCGGAGGGCGGGGTGGTGACGCTGTCCGTGCGGCGGGACGACGGCAAGCCCGCGCTTTCGGTCGCCGATCAGGGGCCGGGGCTGGACCCCGAGCTGCTCGACGACCCGGCCCGCGCGGTCTCCCGGGCCGCCGACGAGGGACGGGAAAGCCACGGCATGGGGCTGGCTTTCGTGCGCGCGATCCTCAAACGGCACGGCGCGGCCATGACGATTGATGACGCCCGTCCGGGGGCTGTCGTCACGGCGCGTTTCTCGCGCTAGGGTCTGTCCAACAACAGGGGATTGGCGATGCGTTCCATCATCCGTGCTGGCGGTCTGTCCGTGCTGGCGCTTGTCGCGGCGGTTCCCCTGCTGGCGACCACACCCGCGGCCGCGCAACAGTCGCCCGTGCCGTTCGACGCCCAGCGCGGCGTCTTCACCTTCGCCACCGGTCTGGAACGCGCCCTGCCGGCGGTGGTCCAGGTCACGACCCTGGGCCAGTCCGAGGGCCCCAGCTCCGGCGAGAATGAGCCGCGACCGATCTCCAGCGGCTCGGGGGCCATCATCGACGCCCGCGAAGGCATCATCGTCACCAACAATCACGTCGTCGAGGGCGGGCGGAAATTCACCGTCGACATGACCGACGGCCGCATCTTCGACGCCGTCCTGATCGGCACCGACAAGGCGACCGACCTGGCCGTGCTGAAGATCGAGGCGACCGGCCTGTCCCAGATCGAGGTGGTCAATTCCGACGCCCTGCGCACGGGCGATCTCGCCTTTGCGGTCGGCTATCCGCTGGGCCTCGACCAGACCCTGACCATGGGCGTGATCTCGGGCATGGGCCGCTCGGGCATGGGCGACCGGATCGAGGACTATATCCAGACCGACGCGGCGGTGAACTCGGGCAACTCCGGCGGCCCGCTGCTGGACAGCCGCGGCCGCCTGATCGGCATCAACACCTCCATCCTCTCGGGCGGCGGTGGCGGCAATGACGGTATCGCCTTCGCCGTGCCCAGCCGCATCCTGATGTATGTCGTCGCCCAGCTGCGCGAGAGCGGGGAGGTCAAGCGCGGGACTACCGGCGCCATCTTCGGCTCCCTGAACGCCCAGCGGTCGCGCGATCTCGGCCTCGGCATCGTGCGCGGCGCTGTGATTGAAGATGTGGCACCCGGCTCCTCGGCCGAGGCCGCGGGTCTGAAGCGCGGCGACGTCATCACCCGAATCCAGAACCGGCCTGTCTCCAATGCCGGCACCGTCGCGGCCACCATCGGCATCGCCGCACGCGGGACCCGGCTTGAGGTCGTCTATCTGCGGGAAGGCCGTGAAGGGCGCACCACCCTGACGGTCGAGACTCCCTCGGAGAGCACGGCCATCACCGGCGCAGACGTCGTCATGGGGCGCGGCGCTTCGGTGCGGGTCGCATCGGATGGCCTGCAGGTGTTTGCGGTCGAGGGCGGATCCGCCGCGGCCGCCGCCGGTTTGCAGGCCGGCGACCTGATCGCCCAGGTCGACGGTGCTCCGGTGTCCGGTCTTGAGAGCCTGGCCGCGGCCATGGCCGCTGATAGCGCCCGGGTTCTGTCGGTCGTGCGGGGCGGCGAGCCGCTCGAGATCACCCTGCCCTGATCCGCGAGGCGTCTCGCGCGCCCTGTCCCGGACAGCAAAACGCCC
>Ga0187844_10002976_pt1 | contig 11575 bp, 8 predicted proteins | sample SpaLakP09_SKY_50_FD_134517 | JGI IMG/M metagenome (GOLD analysis project Ga0187844, IMG submission 134517) | Oligotrophic lake water microbial communities from Sparkling Lake, Wisconsin, USA - SP09_SKY_50 | ecosystem: Environmental > Aquatic > Freshwater > Lake | place: USA: Sparkling Lake...
CTCATATACTGACCAGATATTATTAACTCTAAATTTCTATTATTTTATGAGCTTAATATATATTTTTAGTTTTGTCTTAATAACTTTGGAAAAAATAAACTCATTCGAAAATTGATATCACTGATACCATATATCCTTTAATAAATTTTAAGAACATGATAAATTCATTTAAGGCATTTAAATCGAGCTACAACCTCTGAAAACTCCTAAATCCAATTTCCTAATTCTCAATTTCAAATAATGCAAATATCTTAAAGCCTGGGAATGAATCATGAATCGCTTTGGCAAGCCTGCAACCTAGCAAAGATACACCTTTCGATGCCGTACAAGGAGTTCCGGTGAAATGTATATTTCAGTTTGCAATCACGAGCTTAATTTATTAGGAATACTATCATTTCATGCAAAGCCCATCAAATTTAACTACAACTGCCCTATATTTAAAAATCTTTCGCCCCTTATGACTTTATTTATTTGATCAAAAGAGAAAATAAAGATATCGATCGATATGAACCATTCTAGAGGAGCTCTCTCTCAAAAATTTGCCGGCTTTATTTATTGGGGATTATGGTTATTAATCATCATCCTTGGTTTTTGGGCATGCCTAGATATCGGGCTTGGGTGGGATGAGGGCCATGAGCGCCTCACCCTAAACCATAATCTGCAGGCGATTACAGGCATACTAGCAGGCGATACTAGCGCTTATCAAGAGCTTACCCAATATGGGGATCGCTACTATGGCATTGGCTTTCATTTGCCTGCCTTTTTGCTTATTGAGCTATTACAAGCAATCCTGCCGGTAACGTTAAATGGCCCTGATCTGATATTTGCTCATGTAGGTGTATTCCTATGCTTCTTAGGATCAGGATATCTCGTTAAATTAATTTTGTTACGTATTACGCAAAATAAACTGATTGCCATCATAGGCATGCTGACCTATTTGCTATGGCCCTATCTCGTAGGTCATGGGCTGATGAACATCAAAGATATGCCTTTTTTATTTGCCTGGCTCTTATGTACATACTTAGCCCTTTGCTGTTTTTTTGAGAATCTGGGCAAGCAAAAGACATCAGATTGCACTCATTACAAAACTCTCTTTTTATTGGCGATCGCAACCGGATGGCTGCTCTCTATTCGAATTTCGGGCATTCTGATTTTGGTTGAATATGGCTGCCTCATCACCTGCGCATATACCCTTCAGTTTACAAATAAACCATCCCCGAGGGTGCCAGCAAACCTCAAAGAGGCTCTAAAGTCTTTTGTCTTTTTTGGGATGATTTTTCTACCTACTTTTATTACTTTTTACCCGATAGCATGGCATAACCCTCTAGAAATAGTAAATGCTATTTCGTATATGAGTCACCACCCTTGGAGTGGCACCACTCTGACAGCGGGCCGATTTATTCCTCCCGGGCAACAATTAGGATTTTATTTAATGGTTTGGCTATTGGCAAAAACGCCCCTCATCATCATTGCGGGCATGGTCACTATCCCCTTAGCTTTTTACCTCAAGTCCCGACAATCTAAGCGAGATAAACCAGCTAATTACAGCATGCTAGCTCAATGGGTTGGCCTATTCATGAGTGTTATAGCCATTCTTACTGCGCTCATTGTGTATCGCGTTGGCTTATATAACGAACTTCGGCAAGTCCTATTTCTATTTCCTCTGATCTTCATTTTAGGTATCTGCAGTTTATATTTCATCAGTAAAAAAGGATGTTTCATTGGCATGATTATTTCGAGCGCATTCTTTATTTGGGATAACTTCACACTATATCCATACAACTATACTTATCTTAATGAAGTTGCCAGATTACGCCCTGCTACTCAATACTTTGAAACGGATTATTTTGGATTTTCAGCAGGTAAATCAGCCAGATGGATTAATAATTATCCGGAAGAGGCATTAAACAAATGCATCTATGCCTATCCGACGCATCTCATGGTTAATGAACTCACTAATATCAACAAGCAATGTCTAATCGATTCTGCAGGTAATGCGTATAACTTAAAAAAGGATGTGCCAAGCCTTTTATATATCACTCAGCGCAATCTCATTAACTTCTCCATCCCTTCGGGCTGTCGACTCATTCATAGCGAAGAGCGAACCCTTCCTTTATCTAAAAATCCATTGATAATGGGAAAGCTTTTTAGCTGTAATTAATATTTTTTACAATCAACTTATTTGAACTGATAAATGCGATAGCCATCACATTCAAATACAACACGATCGTCCAGCGCCCTATCCCAAGCTAATTTCGAAGTGGGACTTACAGTAAAATAAGATATACGATGAGTTTGCATATAGTCCACAATTACCTTTGGATCAGAATTTGATCTAAGACCCTCAATTTCAAGAGTTCGCCTTTGTACTAATTTAGGAGTTTTTGTTCCCAAAAAATTAACGACGAACTCTGGTTGTGCTGATAAGGCCGTTAAGATCATAGAGGTATCTACCCCACTATCTTGAAAGACTTCTTGGCTATTGAGATGCGCCTTAATAAACTGGGCAGATTGATATTGGCAAAGCGGAATCTGTATTTGACTGGACTGGGTATGGCCTTGTATGTTTTTGTAGTGATTTAAGGGGAAAAATATAAATAGGCTAATTAAGGCAAATGGATAGAATTTTTTAACCCCGCCCAGTTTAGGACTACTTGTCGCTAATAGATACAAACCAGCAGCTGCCCACACTGTCAAAATAAAATAAGCCCAAATAAAAGGTCGATGCTGGAGCTCCTCAGGTAAACCCACTTCACTATCATTAAGTGCCAAACCTAAGGCCATGACTAGATAAATTCCAATAATAAGAACTGGAAAAAGTGCAAAAGTCCAACCAACCTTGCGAGACAGTGAATTTAAAATGAGAAAATAAATACACAAAGCCCAGCCTATAGAAGTAACCAGCACAAAACCGATATAGACCACTATTTGAAATGATCGACGACTTAATACTAGTGAACTATTTAAAATATTCTTGAGTATTCCCGGACCTTGAATATCATTTAGCCAATGGGTATAGGGAATGAATCCCTGACCATTTAAGCGAATTGGCGGAAAGTTGGGCATGCTATTAGCAAAAGTAATGATCCCAACATAGATTGCTAAACAGATTGCTATCAAAATACTTTTTTGAAGCAGATTGATTTGTTGATAAAACAATATGGGCAATATAAGCGCCGGCAAGGAAATGGCTACAAATATCTGTGACTTAAAAAGTAAAGTCATGATCACAAATATATAGGCGATCACAACGAAGCGAATTTTCTGCTCTTTATAAAACAAGAAAATGCAACTAAAGACCAGTGCAGCGCAGGCCACTCCATAAGGCATGGCAGGTGAAGCCTGAATCAGCCAATGAAATTGCCCCAAAAACAAATTTCCCCAGCCTTGATGAAAGGCATCAGGCAATAAAAACAGCGCCATTGCCGCAAATAAACCAGCACAAGATCCAAATATAAGACTAGCGATAAGGTATGCTGAAAAACAAAGAAGCACTAATCCCAAAGGAACCAATAAACTAGCGTAGACTTCAAATGAATTCAGACCGCTTACCTTGGCAAGCAGAGAGGGAATTAAATAACTCGCGTAATGGTAAAGCCGAAACGGTATCTCACTGCTGAGGATGTCGGACTCTTGCCTAAAGTCCGTCATCCTCGTCAATACATTGATTTGGCTCATATGATAAAAAACATCACCCCAAACTTTAAATGAGACTGTTTGGGAAGTCATTTGCATCGGATGCAATAAATCCCAACACCAGATTGTTACTACGCCACATGCAAATAGCACCATCAGACTATCAGCCCAAGATTGACTTACAATGAGAGATACATCTGACTGCCACTTCTTTTTCAGAGCAAAACCTAAGGTCACTACTGAGATGAAAAGAAAATTCCAGATCAGTCCAGCTGGCAATAAAAAAGTACCCATCAGCAGTAAGCTATTTACAAAAAGCGCTCCAATCAGACAGGCGCCAGGAAAACTGCATATAACTGGGGCTTTGATCCAGGTATTACACAGCAGCCTACCCATCAGAATGCAGATCACCACAATGAAAATAATCATTAAAAAGGCAATAGATGAAAATTGTCCAGTGACTCTGAACATCCAAAAGGTCAGTGTGACAATCAGCATAATTATGGGCAATACTGACCTCAAAAGGGATGAGATCCAATTGAGCTGACGCAATGAATAAATCATTTTGGCAAATTAATGTATCGTCGACTGTTGAAAAAAGGCGGTAAAAGCAGGTAGAGGGTAGTTCATCAAGAAAACCATGAGTACTAAACACAAAAATGAGGCCATCATTAAGGGCAATTCTTTCCAGAGTTTTTCTGGGGCCTGCGCTACGCCATCTTCTTTAAAAGCCAGGTTTAAATACATCGCCATAATAAAAGCAACGAGTGGGAAGGAGAGAATGAGCTCTAGGCGATAGCGCATCACAAAGGCGCCAAAAAATAGCATAGAAGCAGCAGCGTAAAACATAATCGAGACTAGTAAGTTTTGCTCAGTGTAAAAAGCAAACGATTTACGGTACTGACGAGCAGAGATATTTTTAGAAATATCACGCATCTCTGCAAAACGCTTGATTGCCATCAAATAGGCTCCAATCATCCAGTATGAGATCAAAAGAGATACTGGGATTTGAATTGGCGGTGACACGATATACCAGCCAATCAGAAGGCGAATGGGATTATTGATTGACTCCACCAGCACATCGATATACGGCACGTCTTTTGCTCTCACTGGGGGAATGTTATAGATGCAGCCCATGATCCACAGCCAAAGAAGCACATACATGAATGCTTTAGATATGAGCGATCCTAAAGCAAGGCCGAGCAACATCAAGGCTATCCACTGGACATATCCCCAGCGAATATTAACTCGCCCAGCAGGTGTTGGACGTAAACGCTTAGTAGGATGCAGCGCATCAAATGGTGCATCTAGAATTTCATTGATCACATAATTACTCGAAGCAATTATTCCAGCAGCCATAAATCCAACAACGATCAAATAGATTAAGTGAATACTAATACTCTCGGGGTAGACACTCATGCCAATAAGTAAGCCTGGTAAAATAAAGACGTTTTTGATCCAGTGATCAAAACGACAAATCTCCAGATGCCCTTGAAAGAAATTAGGCTTTTTTAACAAAGGTGTGGTCAAAATTTACTTTCATTGAGATATATACAACTGAGTTTTAGGGTAATTAGGCTAAAGAGGCAGGGTGCAAATAGTCACTTAATCATTTTACTGGTGCACGATTGAGTAGATCCTTTCATAGCTAAACAGATCAGGTACTGCATCAAAGTGCCATACATTGGCTGCATAGAAACTAATTGGCAAGGCATCTTATATTCCAACCTTTTGAGAATGTGAAGAAACAGCCCAAAAGCAAGCATTCAAAAAGTGGTAAGTTCCTGTTTTATTTGAGTATTTCCAATTTTGTTTTGCAAATCGCACCATAAACAGAATTTAAACTCCACAAAATATACATCTACGCCGATGGATAATTAAGTGTCTTAATTCCCAATTGTGCAACTTGAATGGTGCAGTATCATCAAGAGCGCTTAGCAATACAGTGGAATAACATCTATAACCAAATCTACGGTTGAATGAAAATCTAATGACTCAATTAATATAAGATTTGGGAGGATAGTAACTGGACATCAATTGCCATAGAGGACATAATAGTTTGAAGTTAAAGCTCTTTATTAAGTCTTGACTTAATAGTAGCGGTAGCGTTCTCTGGACTAAAAAGATTCATTCCAAAATCTCTACAACGCTGTTTTATTCGCTTATCTGCAAGAGTATTGCTTATAAAGTAATTGGCGGACTCTGAAAGATAATCCATTGAAGATGAATCTCCTATAAAGCCTAGGTTAAATTCTTTAGCCATCTCGATCATATCATTTCCAGAATTCACAATTCCGAATACAGGCAGGCCAGCTTGCATATAAGAAACAAATTTTCCCGGAATGTTATAGGTTCTATGTCGTCTATCAAGCACAATAATACCTGCGTCGCATTGAGCATATAAGTCATTTATTTGCTCAGGAGGAATTTCTGGGGAGAATAATACATTCTGAAACTTAGCATTAAAAACCTTTTTTTCTAATTCTGCCATTTCACTTCCCCTGCCCACAAATAAAAAGCCCACATTCTCGAACTTTGAGTAGGCTTCGATAATATTCAAAAATGTACTTATCCCTTGTGCTACGCCGATATTCCCGGCATAAACAAATACTTTTTTGTCACTTAAAGATGTTTCAGACAATCTAATAGAGCACCTCGGCTGATCAACTTCTACATGCATCCAATTCCAAAGTAACCCTAATTTTATCTTTAGTTTTGGATATTGCTTAAGCAAATAAGAAATATTATTAGGCGACTGAACGCCAATAGCATCTGCTTGTTGATATTGATAATTAGCCACAAGTCTAAAGAAATATAAAGCGGGATTGTGCTTGCTAAGCAAACCAAGATCAGAAGCCCAATCTGGAAAAATATCACGAAGAATCAAGTAAGATTGACATCCCCATCTCTTTTTAATCCTCTTAACAAGTGGGCCCCAAAAAATACTTGGCGAATACCAAACAACTAAATTAACTGAATTTTGAAGAAAGAGTTTAGAGTTTCTTAATCTAATCCAAATTAAGAATGGATTAACAAACTCTGAGAATGTTCTTATTAGATAACTAGTATCTTTGGTTTTAAAAGCTTTTACATAAATAATTTGTAAATTACCATGAATCTTCTCGACTATAGATTTAGTTTGTGAGTTCGATGGAATGATGGCGGTGACTGTATCCCCTTGGGCTATAAACTCACTTGATAAATCCCTTAGCATGACTGCGCCCGATGTTCTCATTGGCGGAAAAGCATCCCCAATAATAACTATATGCATAAGTTAACCAAATAATTTATGGTTGATCATGGATGGTCAACTCCTAGCAAAATTAAACTTGAGCCTTCCAAGTCTTGCGACGAATAACATCTGTATAGCTCTGAATAATCCTAACAACTTTATCTGAAAAGTTTTGTGTTGCATAAGCTTCAACCAGATTCAAAAGACGGATTTTACCCCTTGGTTGATCACTCAAGATATCTAGCCCCTCTATAACCCTGATCGGATTCAAGCCAACCAACATCACAGAAGCTTCTTCAAATCCCTCTGGACGCTCTTGCGTTTCCCTCAAATTGAGGGCGGGAAAATTTAAAATGGAAGATTCTTCAGTAATCGTTCCACTATCTGAAAGAACGCACTTTGCTTCTAGTTGTAATTTAACGTAATCAAAAAAACCAAATGGTTTTAGATACTGAATATAGGAATTAGATGTCAAATTTAACTGTTCCATACGGTTACGAGTTCGTGGGTGAGTAGATACAATTATTGGCAACTTATATTTTTCGGATATCCTATTGAGAAGGTCAATAAAGCGGGTAAGGTTTTCTACTGAGTCTACATTCTCTTCTCTGTGACAGCTTACCAAGAAATATTCATGGGGTGATAATTTCAACTTCTCTAAAATATTAGAAACTTGTATTTTGTCACTATAAAAATCCAAAATTTCATGCATTGGACTACCAGTCTTGATGATCTGATCTGGCGGCAAACCTTCTCGCAACAAATATTCGCGTGCAATATCGCTATACGGCATATTGATGTCGGAGATATGATCTACGATACGGCGATTAATTTCCTCTGGAACTCTATCATCAAAGCAACGGTTACCGGCTTCCATATGAAAAATCGGTATGCGGCGTCTTTTGGCAGAAATTGCAGATAGAGCACTATTAGTATCCCCAAGCAACACCAATGCATCAGGTTGATACTCCTCAAACAAACGATCAGCAGCAATAATCACTTGTCCAATCGTTTCTGCGGCATTTTTACCAGCCACCTCTAGGAAAACATCCGGCTTTCTAACGCCTAGTTCTTCGAAAAATACGCCATTTAACTCATAGTCGTAGTTTTGACCTGTATGGACAAAAATATGATCACAAAATTGATCTAACTTTGCAACCACTCTCGATAGCCGAATAATTTCGGGACGAGTACCCACAATAGTCATAACCCTTAACTTAGACATACAGTGCCTTTTTTATAAAATCTAATTTCAAAAGTGTTTTCTTGACTTGCTCAACACTCAATAGCTCAGTATTGTGAGACGTGTAATCGTCGGCCTTGGATAAAGCTACCTCACCCTCGCTAAAATATTTATCGTAATTTAAATCTCTGGTGTCAGCAGGAATTTGATAGTAGTTTTTTAGACTTTTTGCTCTTGCCATTTCTTCTCGAGAAACCAGGGTCTCATAAAGCTTTTCACCATGCCGTGTACCAATAGTTTGAATCTTACTATTTTTACCAAATATCTCTTGCATAGCCTTTGCAAGAATCTCAATTGTACTTGCGGGTGCCTTTTGAACAAAAATATCTCCAGACTTAGCGTTTGCAAATGCATAAAGTACTAGTTCAACCGAATCCTCTAAGGACATCAAAAAACGAGTCATCTTAGGATCTGTAACAGTAATATCCAAATTATTTTGAATCTGCTTAAGAAAAAGTGGTACAACAGATCCACGCGAGCCCATTACGTTGCCATATCGAGTGGCGCATAAAACTGTTTTTTTTGAATCACATAATCTGGATTTGGCTACCATTATTTTTTCCATCATAGCCTTTGAAATTCCCATAGCATTAATAGGATAAACTGCTTTATCAGTACTTAGCACCACACATTTTTCCACTTCATAAGCAATAGCTGCACGTAATACATTTTCTGCCCCGAGGATATTAGTTTGAACGGCCTCCATCGGATAAAACTCGCATGATGGCACCTGCTTTAATGCCGCGGCATGAAATATAAAATTTACACCTTGCATAGCATCAGAAATACTTTCGTAATTTCGAACATCGCCAATATAAAATTTGAGCTTTTTATTTTTAAACTCCAAACGCATATCTTCTTGCTTTTTCTCATCTCGACTAAAGATACGAATTTCCTTAATATCAGACATTAAAAAATATTGAAGCACTGCATTACCAAAAGAACCCGTACCGCCGGTGATTAGTAAAGTTTTATTTTTGAACATTTGTAATCCTATCTAAGTACATCTTCTCTATCATCTCTTCCCAGGCAGGAGTAATAAAACCGGTTGCTCCAGAAAATCTTGAGCCATCCAATGATCGATCGATAATCAAGCCATCATTAGGCACTATGTTGATCTGCTTTTTAAAGATTCGCGCTATTAGTTGCAGTAAATTATATTTAGAAATAGGGAAAGAGGCTGCCTGATAAAGCCCAGATAAGCTAGAGTGCTTTAAAACTACATTTTCAATCAATTGCATCAGTATGATGGTTGGCAGCCCAGAATAAATAGCTTTAGTAAAACCTTGGCACTCCTTACCTTGGGCAAGAAACCACTCCAATAATCCATTGCTACCTTGTAATTCATTCCCAATAATGGACGTACGAATGGTTAATACATTAGATTTATTAGCAATTTCACCCAGGAATTTTGATCGCCCATAAAGATCATTTGCATCGGAGATATCGGACTCTAAATAGGCTGATCCCTTTAAGCCCGAAAACACACAATCAGTGCTAACGTGTATTAACCTGGATCCAAATTCATCACATTGCTTAGCTAACTGATGTGGTAATAGCGAATTGAGAGCAATCATTCTTGCTATATCAGAGGCGCCTTTAGCCTGTTTTACTAATCCAATACAATTAATAACGATATCTGGCCTCTCCCTTTCAAAAAGAGATTGTCGAACGGTTGGATCGACAATCTCAATGTTGGGGGTTATTAAGTCCTTTATTTCAGGTTGAAATAATTTTAAGACAGATCCTGATCGAATCGTCCCGCTCACCCTAAAACCTGTGGCTCCATAGAAATAGTTCATGCATGCATTTCCGAGCATGCCATTCGCACCCAAAACTAAAATTTTCATTTTTTATAACCCAAAGCAACACTCTGTAAAAAAGAAAAAGTTTTTTGAGAACACTCTTCCCACGAAAAATTTTGCGCAAGTGAGTAACTAATTTTCTGTTTTTCAAAACGTAATATTGGGGAAAGTAAATACTGCTCTATAGCTTCCGCAATACTATCGGGGTTTTCGGGAGAGAAATAGATACCACCATCTTGTAAGATCTCAGGCATAGAGCTCATATCGGAGCAGGTAATAGGCAAACCACTAGCCATTTTCTCTAAAAGAGTGATCCCAAAGGTTTCACAACTGGATGCGAAGATAGCTAAATCTACAGAGTTATAAATATTCTGCATATTTCCATACTTCACTAGACCCAAAAACTCACACCAAACTTTATCTCGATCAACTGTCTTTAGCAATTGAGCAAACTTGTTTACACTTTTTTTAGAACCAGGGCCAACGAATAACACCTTTAAAGGGTAGCCCTTACGCACCAAATTTTTTACCGCATTCAATACAGGCACTTGATGCTTATAGACATCTATATTTGAGACGTACAATAATTTAAATGGCTTATTCAAACTATACTCCCGAATATTCTTTGGCACCCTCGGTTTGTTCATAAAAGATCGATTTAACCCATGAGGGATAATTGCTGTTAATCCCCTCATCTTTCCAGTTGAAGAAATTATTTTATTTTTAGAATAATGGCTCAAGAAAATTACTCCGTCTGAATTTTTCAATGTAGCCGTTTGGATGATTCTTAAAAGTATTAATTTAAAAAAAACTAGTTTAGGCCAAAAGCGGCGTATCTCTACTGCCTCAAAAGGCAAGAGATTCTGACACATTGTCACAACGGGCTCATACCCCCCAATGTAACTACCTCCAGGGATAAAAAGCACATCGCACTGCTCCTTACGAACTTGCCTAGTTAAGGAAAATAGTTGCCAAAAAACTCTCCTTACAAAACTACCGGAAAGAGATCGGGGAGAAATTTTTTTAAGCCAAAAAAAATTAGGGAATTCGTCCAACACGTCTTTATTTCCCCACAAAACCACCCGATTCACAGGTGATGTATTTGGATTAAAGTGCTTCAACAATTCAAGCAAATGAGTTATACCACCACCCAATCTAATATTGGTAGCATCAATACCCACCACTATCTTTTGTTCACTTTCATGCATAATATTTGTAATCATTTAAAAGCATAAAGGGTATAATATGCTAATAATTAAAATTGTAGAAAACCTCTAGTTGAAAACTATTCTAAATTGATCAAAGTCTATTTCTATGCAAATAATTGAAGCTGGCGTAATTACTAAAGACTATTGGCGAAATTTATGGAATAGGAGGGAATTAATTTATTTTCTTGTCCGCAGAGATTTAATAGTTCGATACAAACAAACAATCATTGGGCTTGGCTGGGTAGTAATTAGGCCCTTCTTAACTATGGTTGTATTCACTGTCATTTTTGGAGCCCTGGCCAATCTAGATTCAAATGGCTTGCCCTATAGCTTACTTGTTTTTGCAGGAGTAATACCCTGGTATTTATTTTCAAATGTACTTTCAGACTCGAGTAATTGCTTATTAGCCAACTCCAACTTACTTAACAAAGTCTACTTCCCTAGGCTAGTA
>Ga0187844_10002979_pt1 | contig 11556 bp, 9 predicted proteins | sample SpaLakP09_SKY_50_FD_134517 | JGI IMG/M metagenome (GOLD analysis project Ga0187844, IMG submission 134517) | Oligotrophic lake water microbial communities from Sparkling Lake, Wisconsin, USA - SP09_SKY_50 | ecosystem: Environmental > Aquatic > Freshwater > Lake | place: USA: Sparkling Lake...
GGCGAAGTACCCTGCATTAATCAGTTCGTGCAGCAGTGGACAATGCGTTTCTGAAATCTTCATGCTGGATTGCCAGACCGGGTATCCAAGTTTGACGGCGAACAGGAACTTCAACACGGTAAAAGCCGATCTCAATTATGGCGGCTATATCGATGATCCGGATGACTTGTCGAAACAAGGCTATGGCGGTAAGTATTACCTGTCAGGGAATTACAATACGGCACTGGAAACCTTGAGGCAAGGTCGCGTTCCCATTGTCGGTATCAACATTTTTGAGCGCCCTCTTACTGGTGGAACTTATACGCTAAAAGCCGACGCCGAAAAGATCATCAATGATACCGTTGCCCAATACCCGCAGTTGTTTACTTCTGGTGCGATGATTTCGATTGTCGATGAGCCATTCTGGACTAATACGGGCCTCCCGGCAGCCGCGGTTCTCGATGCAGAAATTAATGCCCTGCGCAAGGGGATTTTCTTGATGCAAAGAAAACTGCCAGGAGCAAAATTTGGTTTGAATCTTGCAGGCGTATTGAGTGCGCAGCCTCAAATGATGGAGGCAGTCAAAAAAATCCTCACGCCGACCGACGGCATGAGCGTGAGTTTGCAATGGCTGGCAACGGACGTTTATGTCAATACTTTTGATTTGACTGAACGCGCCACTGCCTTGAATACAGCGAACGGGTTCGCAAACCACATGAAAACCGCCCCTTTCAACACCATGGAAAGTTGGCTGGTGGTGCAAGGTTTTGCCCCTTACAATTATACCGGTGCGGTCCCCCCTTCCAACTGGCCTGCTGGCCTGACAAGCGACTTCAAGAGCATCATGCGCAGCATGGGCGTCATTGGGGCCAAGTATACCGGCGTGCTGGTATGGGGCTGGAACAAGGCTGCCGAAATCGATGACCGATTTACTGGCAAATATTTCCCGTCTGAACTTCAAAAGTGGTATCAGGCTCCGGCTTGTTCAGGTGTCAGCCTGACGCCATCCAGTCTGCCTGCTGGCGGTGGTACTGCCGTTGCGCAAGCCAGTTGCTCGAACGAGATATTGACCTATGCATGGACGGTGAATGGCAATGTCTTTGGCGGCAATACGCCGTCGATCAGCATCACACTGACTGCAAACAATAGCAATGTTGCGCTCAACTATAACGTCTGTTTCACCGCCATCAACCTCGCTCATACCGCTCCTGTCTGTACCAACCTGGTGCAGGCTGCAGGTGGCGCTGCAACGCTGCCGGGTGCGCCTGCCATGAGCTCGGTCGTTCCGGGCAATGCTAGTATCAAGGTAGCATTTAATCCAGGCGGGCTTGGATCGGGCAGCCTGGTTAATTACACGGCTACTTGCGGCAGTGTTACTGTCAATGGCAACGGATCTCCCATTACTGTCACTGGTCTGACCAACGGCACGGCTTACACCTGCCGCGTCAAGACCACCAGCAGCGTGGGCAGCAGCGCGTGGTCAGCGGTGTCTGCTCCGGTAACACCAACGGCATCGCCAACGCTGCCGGCTGCGCCTGCCATCAGTTCTGTTGTGGCTGGCAATGCTGCTGTCACGGTGGCATTTAATCCTGGTGCACTGGGATCGGGCACACTGGTCAGGTATACGGCATCTTGTGGCAGTGCATCTGTCAATGGCAGTGCATCACCTATCGTTGTCACTGGCCTGACGAATGGCACTGCTTACACCTGCCGCGTACAGACCACCAGCAGCGTGGGTAGCGGCGCATGGTCAGCGGTGTCTGGTTCGGTGACACCAACGGCAGCAACCTTACCCGCTGCGCCTGCCATCAGTTCTGTGGTGGCTGGCAATGGCGCTATCACGGTGGCATTTACTCCTGGTCCGCTGGGATCAGGCAACCTGGTCAATTACACGGCTACTTGCGGCAGTGTTACTGTTAATGGCAATGGTTCACCCATCGTCGTTACCGGCCTGACTAACGGCACGGCTTACACCTGCCGCGTCAAGACCAACAGCATTGTGGGTAGCGGTGCATGGTCTGCGGTATCGGCTTCGGTGACGCCAACGCTTCCGCCAGTATTGCCAACCGCGCCTACCATAGGCACAGCCACCAGTGTTCCTGGTCAGGCGACGGTGTACTTTACTCCGGGTTCGTTGGGGTCCGGCAGCCTGGTCAATTACACGGCTGCCTGCGGCGGTGTTTTTGCCACTGGCTCTGGGTCCCCTATCATCATACCGAATATGCCTAGCGGCACGCCTTTCTTCTGCCATGTAAAGACAATCACCAGCGTCGGTGCCAGCCCCTGGTCCAGTTGGACGACTGATCCTATATATCCATAAACACTGGCTCGCCCCAGGCTGCCGGTGAAGTTTTTACGCGCAGCCTGACATAAATACAAAATTTCGAATCTTGTGCGCGATTGCAAATCAACTCTTTGGCGACCTGAGCGGTTCCAAGTCATTGTGACTCGTATTGCAGGCAACTCATTGAAACAAGGATGGTGAAGGCAAATACTGCCTGCCCATTCAGCCCGAAGGGGCGATGAGCAATCGCGCAATCGCCTGCCAAGATGGAAATGTATGAAAGTCGACCGTGACCCGCGTCCGTCTAAAAAAAACTCATTGAACGGTACGTGACCGCAGTTTACATACCAAAACTTGAGTACAATACTTTTTCCTTAACAACAGGGGCAATATTTATACAAATTGCCTCTCATAATGGACATACTCATTATTCTTGGTTTGATCTTGGTTAATGGCTTATTTGCCATGTCTGAAATCGCTGTTGTCTCCTCAAAGCGTATTCGCTTACAAAAACTTTCCGAAAATGGCAGTCGTGGCGCACAAGCTGCTCTAGAACTGTCCGACAGTCCCAGTCGATTCCTCTCTACCATTCAAGTTGGCATTACGCTGATCGGCATTTTTAACGGTGCTTTTGGTGAAGCCTCTTTAGTGGCTCAACTAAGTCCGAAATTGGAAGGCATTTCAATCATTGGCGAATTTGCCAGAGAGATTGCACTCGGCATCGTTGTGGTTGGCATTACATTTTCTTCCCTGATTTTAGGTGAACTGTTACCTAAGCGAATCGCTATGCAATATCCAGAAACGGTCGCTTCGTTGATCGCAGCACCGATGCAATGGTTGTCGCGCGTGATGGGGCCATTTGTCAAGATATTAACGATCACAACTGAAGCCCTGTTGCGCTTATTGGGTTTGCATCAACCGAAAAGTAACGCGGTTACTGAAGAGGAAATCGCAGGTATGCTTCAAGAAGGTACGGATGCCGGTTTATTTGAAAAGACTGAGCACGATATTGTGTCGCGTGCCTTACGCCTTGATGATCAACGCGTGGTCGCTTTGATGACGCCCCGCATGGCGATTGATTTTATCGATATTGAAAAATCTCTGGAGCACAATTTAGCAAAGATTGCGGCCAGTCCGTATAGCCGTTTTCCTGTGTGCAAAGGTGACTTGTCCAATGTGATTGGCATCATACATGCTGGTCACTTGTTTGACCAAGCCATTGGAGGAAAGTCCTTGCAGAGCGTCGATATTGCTAATGCAGTCAAGCCGCCTTTGTTTATTCCAGAAGCACTAAGCGCCATGCAATTGCTTGAATCGTTCAAGAAAAATCGTGCTGAGTTAGCTCTAGTTATTAATGAATACGGTGAAATCGAAGGTATCGTCACGCTGAGTGACGTACTGGGGGCATTGGTGGGTGATGTGGTCGCGGTGGATAATCAGCAGGATGCTGATTGTGCTCAACGTGAAGACGGCTCCTGGCTGATAGATGGAGGAATTTCATTTGACAGGTTCAGAGAGATATTTGATAGCGACGCAAGATTTCCAGAGGAAGCATCAGGGTCTTACCATACCTTGGCCGGATTTGTGTTAACTCAATTTGGCTACATACCCCGCGCCTCAGAGTATTTTGAATGGGAAGGCTTCCGGATTGAAGTGGTAGACATGGATAAAAACAGAATTGACCGACTATTGATTTCTGAAATTTTGCCAGCAACAGGAATTTAAGCTCATCCGAAGTAATATAGCTGGGTGCAGATCTGACATTCACTTGCATCTGGCGAGACATCAAACCTGGATTTCACTCATTTGAACAGCTACACCAGAAGGATCTCAGTAACGGGTTGTATCCAGGCGATGGCAGATACTGCGTGCCCAAGCAGCCCGAATGGGCGATTAGCAATCGCGAAATCGCCTGCCAAGGTGGAAATGTATGAATGTTTGACCTGACCCAGCGCCCTTTGCCTCTTTTGAATGGCTAAAAAGAAATGACCACACGCCCTGACAACGCCAGGTCATTTTCGCACCGGCCCCTTGAGTATGATGCGCGCAACGACAGGGTGGTGGTCGGATGGGTAGCGCCTATCGCGTGAGTCGCTTATCACGGCATATTTGAGTACGTCGAAGTGCTGATCGACGAAGATATAGTCTATCCTTTCATTCATCGCTGCATCCAATTGGAAGTTGTTGAAGGTCCCTACCGGGCCATAGGGTGGTGCCTGACTAATCCGGTAAGCATCGCGCATCCCTTTTGCCATATTCTGCATCTGCACTGTTTCTGGTGTCGAGTTGAAGTCACCGAGACATATTGCGGGCTCGCCGCGTGCGATCTCTGCGATTTTACGTAAAACCAATTCTGCTGAAGCGCGGCGAGCCACCTGGCCTTCGTGGTCAAAATGAACCGAGAACACGAATAGGACACGCGAGCTGCCTCGATCACGCAAACGCGCCCAGGAGACAAGGCGACGGCAGCAGGTGGCGTCCCAGCCGTATGAGGGGTGGTCGGGCGTTTCACTTAACCAAAAGTCACCCTTGCTCAATAGAGTAAATCTGTTCTTACGAAAAAAGATCGCTGAGTGTTCGCCTGCATTTCTGCCATCGTCGCGACCAACCCCGACATGATCAAACTCTTCCATCTGGGCCAAGTCGGTGATTTGATCTGCCAAGCCTTCCTGTGTACCTACAATATCAAACTCGTGGTAACGAATCAGTGCCTTGACCATCTCTTTGCGTGATGGCCAGGCATTCACGCCATCTCCAGTATTGTTATACCGCAGATTGTACGTAGCGACGTTAATCGGCACTGTCGACCGGGTTTGCGCCGACGAATCTTGCATCGAGGCAAGGGCAAGCGGCACAGCAAAAGCGACCCAGAGTACCAGCGGAGAGAATCTGTTTAACATGTTGATCACATCCAGAAAAGCTACAGTTAAATGTAAAAAGTGAGTTTCAGGTTTTTGCTAATATTGACCTGCTTGCCAGCACGACAAGCCAGACTGACATTGCATGATGTGGACAATGACAGCTATGGCAATGGCATAAGCCCTGAAAAGGCTACATGCCATATTCGAGGTGAACGGGTTCTAATACCCACGATTGATTTTAACCATGAACTTACCCCTTCGCATCCATCAATGGCCGAAAGGCCATTGAGTTTAGCGATCTGGTTAAACGCACATGAAATTGAGGTCATGCATGAAAATGCTAGACAGGAAGCGCTTACCATTTTGGGTATTGCCTTGCTCTTTCAATTTACCGTTCGGGGCATAAACACTGCCTGCACAACGGTGACAAAAGACATCGTTGCTTACATTGTTAATGTCTGACGAAATCGCCGGCTTCCACCAAGATCGGTAATGCGGTTAAGTAATGTAAACCCTGCTTGGGCAGCACGGGCCTATGCGCTTTTCTAAACAGCACCTCATGCACTTGGCAATGTGTGGTAACCCACAGACGCAGGCCAGGGAGCGGGATATGCTTTTTTCCATAGGACAGTCCTAATATTCAACAACAAGCAGCTTGGGATACTCGCAAGGATTGTCAGTGCCGCGAAAGACGGCAGGCTGCCAGCAGCGAACCTGTGAGCAATCTGCCTTGAGCATGCCCCCATTCAAACAAAGATAGGAAAGCAGCATGAAAAATCCATTCACACTTAAAAAAATCCAGTTGCCTGAAAATCTTTTCCGGTACTCTTTATTGGCGGTCGTCATCACGATACACCACTTACCGACAATGGCTGCTGAACCGCCAGCAACAAATACAATCGCATCGGCCAGTGACGACACTGCTGCGCAAACGCTTAAACGTGAAATCATCAAGGCAATCGATGACAACGCTGTCAGCGTGATTATTACATCCAGTTTGCATCAGCTAAGCCTGGATTTGATTAATAGCAGGCAAAATAATGCCACGCCAGCCCTACGTAAAGAAGACGCGATCAAACTGGCTTCTATATTGGAAAACCTGATCGCCGGAAAAAAAATGTATTCCGACGTCACCGCCTTGCATATCAACTACATAGGAATTGATGAAGGCCACCCCAGGTCCGTGCAAAACTTTGATTTCATCCAAACGCCGGCTGGCGTATTTGTACTTAAACGCAACTAAACCTAAGAACCTGTTCACGATTTTACTGAGTGTGCCTGATCGGGGCTCATGTGCTGTTCGTTACTCATGCCATAGACGTACAAATTGACTGAAACTAGGTGCAATCAAGCTGAGTTGATGAGTAGCAGGATCAAGTATTTCAACCGCCGGCGGACTACTATTAAAATTCAGACAGATCATATAGTCTCCAGCATCTCGCGCTATTGGAATATATCTCTCAGGAAGATTGCTTACTCCTTGAGGACGCGCATACCACAGAATGGTAGGCGGTCTCAGCTCATCGCTAAATTCAAAGAACTCACTGATGCATGTCCCTGAATCTTCATACTCGAACGAAGATATCTCTGGACTAGCGCCATCAGCATATTTCATGAGGTCGATATATGAGTCAGGAAATACAAGGTCTAGCTGCTTCTGTATCGAAGAAACCATCCGTGCATCCACAGATGATTTTTTTTCTATTCCAAATGAACTCCAGTCAAACATCGAACATAACTCCTTGAATTTTCCTAGCGATTAATGCAACGCATAAGGTCGATTGACAGTGCGCAAAGCCTGGAAATACATCAATGTCGACCCAGCCTCTCGCCTAGCACTTTGCCTTAAGGGAATGCGGGCAAAGCCGGACAAGCTGACAATTGCCTTCGATTTGAATTCTCCTTGAAGCAAGCCCCCGATGAAAGTGCAATTAATACAATTAAATTACATTTGTGATAATATATCATGTCAATGTTCTATTTTTGACGCAATCTGGAAAGTCTATATTTTGTCGATAATGTCAATTTATTACCCAAAAAAAGGAAATGCGATGACTTCAACAGCAAATCAATTCGAAACGAGATCTGGAATGAAGTTTCACAAAAAAGGCCGCAAGATCTATTTTAGCTCAGCACTGATAGCACTTTGCGCCAACCTGTTCTTTCTGCCGCAGGCGCATGCTGATCAAACAATATCGGCAATGGCTGGGCCCTGGCCTATCACAATCAGAACATGCTCTCACGATGCGGGCGCCGTTTGCTCTCTAACGTGGAGAGGAAAAGAGTTTATCAACGATTATGACCATGGCCGACAACTACAATCTGCTTCGTCGTTTGACAACTTGGGTGAAAGTTTTAATCCAACTGAAGCGGGAGCAGCGGTACCGTACAACGGCGTCAATCCTAGTCCGAGCAGCAGTATCCTGCAAGGGGAGTGGGCAACCAGTAATGTCCTGGCCACACAAACAAAAATGGCATTCTGGTATCCGGTAGGTGGTAACCAGGTGTCAAATCACATCCTCAACAAACGAATTACCATCGGCCTGCCCAATATGCCGCATGTGATTGAGTATCTGACGCAATTTACCATCCCTAGTAATGAATCCCATTCTTTCGGCGTATTTGAGGCTCTGACAGGGTATATGCCACCAGAGTTTTCCAAGTTTTATACATTTGACGTCAGAAACAATGCCGTCATGGAGGCCCCATTAAGTGACGGGCCTGGTGAGCAAAATCTGCCTGTCATTTTTTCTACGCCAGACGGTGGATGGGCAATGGGGATTTATTCGCCAGAAGCGCCACAAGCCACATTCGCAGGCTTAGGCTATGGTCGGTTCAGATTTCCAGATACGGTGAAATGGAATAATGTATTTCGCATTTACAATCCGTCTGGCACCTATCACTTCAGGTCTTACGTCATCGTTGGATCATTGGAAAACGTCAAGGTTTCAATGAAACAATTATATAACTATGTGCATTGATAAATTGCCCGCGCACTCCTCCGCTTGATCCAGCCGTTGCGTCATTACGTCATTGCGCAGCGCGTTTTAAAATACGCGCTGCGCAATGGTGATTGACAAGAGTCGATTACGCCATGCTATTCGCACCTACGGACCTGCACTTTGCATTCACGGAATGTGGGTAATTTAGGCCGGCCTTATATACCAAATATCTTTCGCTCACACTGCAGTTTTTCTTCCTCTACTTTTAATTTTTCACAGCTGCGAAGACGTGGTTTTAATTCTGCCAGTTCGGCATATTTTTCGTTTCTCTCTAATGCCATACATTTCTTTAAGTTGTGCACATAAATATAAGTGGTATTGACATCAGGATTTTCAAAAACTTCGGCCGTTATTTTTGGCATGACACGCAAAGTCAACGGGTCATTCTGCAATCCATCTTTGACGAGAACGGTGACATTTTCCAGTGACATGCCCTTGTTTCTGGCAACGGCAATATTGGATGCAGACTGTGCGACATTTTCGCAGAGAGGCACTCGCTTCAATGGATCCCATGCAGACCGTGGGTTTCTTTCGAGGTAGTTGGCAATATAGCGCGTATCTGCATTTTGGCCTTTGTAATGCGAACAGGCATCGACAATTGCAGCTTGAGTCGCGCCACGCTTGATGGTCTGATCTGCATAAATAAGCTCATAGATTTTGCCAACAACCGCGATGTATTCAGACAGCAAGTTTGCTGGAATTTTAAGATGACGATTCATTGATGCTTTGACCATATTGAATGCAACCTCCTTCGACATTGCAGAGTCACGTCCGTCTACTGCGAAGTCTGCATACATAGCCAAGTAGGGACAGGCTTTATATTATAGCAACTTCACAATGAGAAAATGTATGAATGTGATCGTCATAATCGGCTCACTGTCGAAAATCGCACCGAAGCAAATGCTGGAATTTAGTCATTTCAGATCAATGATCTTTAAATGTTTGCTTAAGAAAGCTGACAGAGTCTTTCGCTTAACCCAGCGAGCAAAATAAATTGATCGCTGGATTATGCCTGCCCCGACAATGTACAGGCCCTGCAATGATGATGCGTCTCGTGCCTCAGGCAATTTCGCTGTCAATCAGCTTACTCCAATAAGCAGCTAATTTTTTATACCCTGTCAGATTAGGATGAATCTCATTTTCCCAATCATTGGATTCGCCTTTACTGCCAGGTTCAGCAGGTGTCAGTAAATTTTTGGTATCAACGGCAACCACACGGTTGCCAGGTATTTTGGCAAGCTCTTCAATGACACTGAACATTTCATTGATTAAGAGTTTTTTGATGCTCCCCCATAACTCAGGAGGGATCTTATGTTTTTTTAGCGATACGGCCAACCAGCCATTTGGTGCAACAATTGGTATGCCAGCCATTCGGGGAGTGGCGTAAGCATATGAGTGCGCCAGGATAGGTATGCCTGCATAATTTTTGTTTCTGGTTTCAATCAGCTTTTGATAGTGACCAAGCATGCGAAACTTGAATACTTCCAGCCCTTGTGGACATATATAGGCCTCTGGCAATTGTCTTTGCGGAGCAGGCACTTCTGATGTATTGAGTAATATCCTGTGCGACCGGTCCAGTTTTTGATCGGCAGCGGCCAATGCGATCAAATCATTGCCACCACCAGACACGAGGATGCCGCGATAGGGAATTCCATTTTTCAAGAGCAATTCCCTGAACAGTGCCCGGTTCTGCAATTCATTGACCATGTTCTTTAATTCTTGTCCCGAACGGGCAAATCCGACTATTGTGTATTCTTTTTTCAAATCCAGTTGATACAGGATATTGCTCGTGTCCCAAGGCGGAAGTGACCCCACATCAAACCAGGAATCTCCAATTGCCAGCAGTGGCAATCCTGAGATTTTTTCAGCTTCAATTTCTTTGGTAATCGAGTAAATGAGATGTGGACGCATGAAATTTTCCCTTAATAAATTCGTCGAATCAGATTGAGGTGTAATGCATTGAATTGATTGGAACTTGACGTGACCATGCATAGCTACTGATCAGTCACAACTTCCCTTGCAGAAATTTCCCGCTATTGACGCTTGGCGCGGCATTAACTTTTCCATTGCTATAGCATCCTTTGCCCGCCTATCCCGCACTTGCGCCTGATGATTGCAACTTGATTCCAAACTGCGTGAGACAGTTGAAATACTACATTGTTATTTGCTTAAATAATTATAAGTTCAACTAGTTTTTTTATAATCATCTACCATTGCAACAATGTGCTTGTTATTCATGCCGGGCAGAAATTCTTTACCTTATTTGGGGATACAGGACAGCTTCTACTCCAACGATTTTCCTTATGCAATCTGGGAAAAAAACTTTGGGATTGCATCCTTAGATTGCAACAATGGGAATGATGTGGATAACGGCAAGATAACATTAAGTTAAGACTGGATTTGCAGAAACCCCCGTAATATGCTTTAATTTGCAACCTGGTTGCAAATTCCTGAGGTTTAAAATTCACTCCACGCTGTTATCCATACTGTTTGCTACCACGATTGCTGGTGTCTTGAGCATCACTGCGGCTGCCATTTTTTCGTTTTCGCTGCTCTCCAAAGTGGTAGAACGCATGGTGAGCCTGTCGGTGGGCATCATGTTGTCCACTTCTTTGCTGCATGCCTTGCCAGAAGCTTTTGAATCAGGGGCTGACGCGCGCACGCTGTTTGCCTGCCTGCTGGGTGGCTTGCTGGCTTTCTTTTTGCTGGAAAAATTCGCCATCCTGCGCCACTCGCATCACCATGAGGGGGATGGTCACGAACATGAACATGGTCATGATGCGCATGAGGCGGGCAAGGCGGGCTGGATGATACTGGTGGGCGATGGCCTGCATAATTTCACTGATGGCATATTGATCGCAGCGGCGTTTTTGGCCAACCCCAAACTGGGCCTGGTGACTGGCCTGGCCATCATCGCCCATGAAATCCCGCAAGAAATAGGTGATTTCATTGTCTTGCTGAATGCCGGTTTTAGCCGCATGCGTGCTTATATGTACAACCTGATCTGCAGCATGATGGGTGTGGTCGGTGGCGTGATTGGCTATTACACTCTGGAAAGTGCCAGCGGCATGATCCCGTATGTGCTGGTGTTTGCGTCTTCCGGGTTTATCTATATTGCGGTCAGCGATTTGATGCCGCAGATGCAGAGACGGGCGACGTTGAAAGAAACGATACCGCAGATTATTCTGGTGTCACTGGGGGTGGTGCTGGTGTTGTTTGTCACCAGGCATCATTAGAACTCATTTCATAAATAGGGTGAGATGCGTTTGCCTCATAACGTGGGCTGGCAAGGCGGACGAGGCAGTCAATAGAGGTGCTATTGACAACGAGTCCAACGCAGTCCAGCGCGCGTTATGAGGCAAACCCTTCGGGAACTGACGATTTGGGCGCATTGCAGCGCGTAGTGTTTCACCCCTCCCTCGCTAAGGCA
>Ga0187844_10002980_pt1 | contig 11554 bp, 11 predicted proteins | sample SpaLakP09_SKY_50_FD_134517 | JGI IMG/M metagenome (GOLD analysis project Ga0187844, IMG submission 134517) | Oligotrophic lake water microbial communities from Sparkling Lake, Wisconsin, USA - SP09_SKY_50 | ecosystem: Environmental > Aquatic > Freshwater > Lake | place: USA: Sparkling Lake...
CCATAACGCTGCACGGCAAACAGCGCCACCAGCACCGCCACCGAGATCGGCAGCACATAGGGCTTAAGCAGCGGCGTGACCACCTCCAGCCCCTCGACTGCGCTGAGCACGGAGATCGCCGGCGTGATGACACTGTCGCCATAGAACAGCGCCGCGCCCATGACCCCCGTGAGCAACAGGACCACGCGCCGCTGGGCCGTCTTGCCAGCTGCATGGGCTGCCAGGGACGTGAGCGCCATGATGCCGCCCTCGCCCCGGTTGTCGGCGCGCAGGATCAGCAGCACGTACTTGAGCGTGACCACCAGCATCAGGCCCCAGAAGATGGTCGACACGGCCCCGACAAGGTGGGCCGCATCCAGCGGGATGCCGGTGGCGGGGCCGAAGATTTCCTTCATGGTGTAGAGCGGGCTGGTGCCGATGTCGCCATACACCACACCCAGAGCCCCCAGCGTGAGGGCGGCCAGGCCTTCTCGACCATGCGTTTGTTGATTCATATCCATCCATGCAGAGTGAGCATGGGTGCAACTGTCGCCGCAGGGGCATCAGGAACGCATATGGACACCGTGCGGCAGCGGTGGCTCAGTCCTCCGCAAGCCGGTAGCCGACGCCGGTTTCGGTGAGCAGGTGACGCGGCTCGGCCGGGTCCCGTTCGATCTTGGCGCGCAGTTGGCCCATGTACAGGCGCAGGTAGTGGGTGTGTTCGGTGTACTCCGGTCCCCAGACGTCGGCCAGCAGCTGGCGATGGGTGAGCACACGACCGGCGCTGCGTACCAGGCAGGCCAGCAATTTGAACTCCGTGGGGGTGAGATGCACGGGCAGCCCATCGCGCGTCACGGTCCGCGTGACCAGATCAACGCGCAGATCGTCCAGCACATGTTCGGTCACCGCTGCCGCCAGCGCCGTGCCGCGGTGGCGCAACGCCACGCGCATGCGCGCCAGCAGCTCGGCCACGCTGAAAGGTTTGCTCAGGTAGTCATCGGCACCGGCGTCCAGCAGCGCGATCTTCTGCGCCTCCTGGTGGCGCGCCGAGACCACGACGATGGGCAGGCTGGACTGGCGGCGCACCTGCTGCACCAGCTGCAGGCCGTCGCCATCGGGCAGCCCCAGATCGAGGATGACGAGGTCGGGCGGGCTGTGCTGCAGCAAGGCACTGGCTTCGCTCAGCGTCACGGCGGTTTGCACCTCGAAGCCCTCCAGCGCCAGCGCGGACTGCACCAGCGTGCGGATTTCACGGTCGTCCTCGACCACCAGTACGCGCAGGCTCATGCCGGTGCCTCCGGTGTATGAGGTTGGGCCTCAATGGGCAGTTGCAGGCAAAAGCTGCTACCGCCGCCCGCACGTGGGCGCAGCAGCAACTGTGCCCCATGCGCCTGGGCGATCGCGCGGCATACCGCCAGCCCCAGGCCAGTACCGCGCCGACCCGAGCGGTCGCCTCGCATATAAGGTTGGAAGACGGCCTCGCGCTCGGCCTCCGGAATGCCAGGGCCCCGGTCCTTGACGCACAGTGCCACGCAACCGTCGCGCAAGGCCACCATCAGCTCCACCTCGCCCTCGCTGTACTTGAGCGCGTTGTCCAGCAGGTTGGCCAGCAGTTGCGAGAGCAGCACGGCATCGGCCCGGACCAGCGGTAGCCCATCGGGCACGCGCGCGCGGATGCGCCGCGCCGTATCGTGCTGGCGCACGCGGCCCAGCACGGCGCCGACGATTTCCTCCAGCGATTCCCAGCCGAGCTGCAAGCTCTGTCCCGGCTGCGCCAGGCGCAGCAACTGCAGGGTGTTGTCGCTCATGCTGCTCAGGTAATCCGCTTCGTTGACGATGCCCTGCAGCAGCCGCGCCTGCGCGGCGGCATCCAACCGCTCGCGCTGCGTCTGCAGGGAGCTGGCCGCCGCGACGATGGCCGCCAGCGGCGTGCGCAAGTCGTGCGAGATGGCGGCCAGGAAGGTACTTTGCAACTGCTGGCGATCCGCCTCGCTGCGTGCGGCCTGCATGGCCTGCCCCATGCGCAGCCGCCCCAGCGCCTGCGCCAGCAGGGCGCACAGCGCCTGGGCATGTTCGCGGCCGCCTTCGTCATTCGCCAGCGCCGGGCGCACACAGGCCGCCCCGAACACATCGTCCTGGTCGCGCAGCGGCAGGTACCAGGCGTCCAGCCCGGGCCAGCGCCCGGTGCCTGGCCCCAGCACGGCGCGCTCCTTCATGCAACTGCGCAGCCCGTCACGCACCAGCGGCTCCAAGCCCTCCCCTGGCTCGGGCTCGCCGTGACTGTTCGCCAGAACCAGCTGGCAGGGCCCGGCAAAAGCCGCGGTCAGCGCCGCCTGGCCAAGCTGGCAGACCGCCTGCGGCTGTGTGGCGGACACCAGCTCGCTCGCCAGCCTTTGCAACTGACGAGCCCGCTGCTCGTTGAGCCGTGCGGCTTGCGTCTCGTGCCGCAAGCCGCCAGCCAGCCGGCTGATGACCAGCGCCACCACCAGCATGACGGCCAGCGCAATGAAATGCTCCTGGCTCTCGACCTCGAAAGTCCAGCGCGGCGGCACGAAAAAGAAGTTCAATGCAACCACCGCCCCCACGGCACAGGCTACCGAGGCGGGCCAGGCCAGACGGTAAGCCGCGATCACCACGGCCAGCACATAGATCATGGCCTGGCTGGTCAGCGACACCTGTGCGTCCAGCGCCTGGCACAAGGCCGTGGCGAGCGCCAGCAGGCTGGCGACGGCCAGCCAGGGTCTCAACGGTGCAGGCACAGCGACAGCGCGCAGGTTCATATGGATCAGCGTACCACCAGCCACATCAGGAAAGCATCAGGATGCTGACCACCCATCGTCTGCCGGCGAATAGCCTTACCACGGCGCCTAGTTCTGTCGAACTATTGGCCTGCGGCAGGTCTTGGGTTACGCTGTAGCTGTCTCCAGGATATTTCTTCTGACCACCGCCATGCCGTCCACCCCCAACCTTGAAACCACCGCTGCCCACATCCTCCGCAACATGCCCGAGGCCCTGATCTTCTGCGACCTGGAAGGCATCATCCGCGTCTGGAACGGCGGCGCCGAAAAGGTCTTCGGCTGGACCGCGGCCGAGGCCGTGGGCCAGAGCCTGGACCTCATCATCCCCGAGCGCATGCGCAAGGCGCACTGGGACGGCTTCAACCAGGCGCTGGAGCGGGGCGGCGTCAAGCCGGGCCGCACCTCCATGATCACGCGCTCGCTGCACAAGAGCGAGGAGTTCATCTATGTCGACATGAGCTTCGAGATGGTGCGCGACGAAGCCGGCAAGATGCTGGGCTCCATGGCCGTGGCGCGCGATGCCACCAAGCGCTTCAACGACGAAAAGGCCTTGCGCAAGCAGCTGGCCGAGTTGACGGCCAAGCCGGCAGGCTGAAATGAGCCGCGCCCTGCCCGGCTTCGAGAGCCCGGCTGCGGGCTTTGAGCAGCCCTACGAGATGCTGGAGGCCTGCCACGAGCGTGTGCAGCGCAGCCTGGAGCTGCTGGGCCGGCTGGTGGACTACATCGGCAAACAGGGCCACGATGCGCAGACGCGCTCGGCCGCGGCCGATGTGCTGCGTTATTTCGACCTCGCCGCACCGCTGCACCACCAGGACGAAGAGTTGCATGTCTTCCCGCTGCTGCTGGCGCAGGGCGATGTTTCGCTGGGCGCCACGGTGCAGCGCCTGCAGGCGGACCACCGGCAGATGGAGGCCTTGTGGGCCGGCGTGCGCGAGGCGCTGCTGCGCTGGCGCGAACCGGCGTGCGAGGAAAAGGTCGCCGCCGACACCCTGGAGGCCATCACCCGCTTTCGCGGCCTCTACGCAGGCCACATCGAAGCCGAGGAAGGCCTGGTGTTTCCGGCGGCCCGCGCTGCCATGAGCGCGCCCACGCTGGTGGCCATGGGCGCCGAGATGCAGGCGCGGCGCCGCGCCTGAGGCGCTTTCAGGCCGGCAGGCGGAAACGCGCCACCTGGTCCGCCAGGTGCCGCGCCTGTTCGTTCAGGGTGTGGGCCGTACCCACCGTCTCCTCCACGAGGGCGGCGTTCTGCTGGGTCATGCGGTCCAGCTCCTGGATGGCCTCGCCCACCTGACCGATGCCCACGCGCTCCTCGCGTGCGCTGATCGCGATCGAGGCCAGCAGTTCGCTGACGCGCCGGGCCGACACCACGATCTCCTCGATGGTGGTACCGGCGCGCTGCACCACGCCGGCGCCGATGGCCACCTGCTCGACACTGCCGCCGATCAGCGTCTTGATCTCGCGCGCAGCCTCGGCGCTGCGCTGCGCCAGCATGCGCACCTCGCCGGCCACCACGGCAAAACCCTTGCCCTGCTCGCCGGCGCGCGCCGCCTCCACCGCGGCGTTGAGCGCCAGGATGTTGGTCTGGAAGGCGATGCCGTCGATGGTGCTGATGATCTCCGCAATCTGGGCCGAAGACTGGCGGATGCGCTCCATGGTGCTCACCACCTCCTGCATGATGCGCCCGCCCTGGGCGGCGGCCTCGGCGTTGTGCCGGGCTTCGCCCGAGGCCTCTTCGGTGTGCGACTGCGTGGTCTTGACGGTGGCCGAGATCTGCTCCATCGACGCGGCCGATTCCTCCAGGCTGGCGGCGGCCTGCTCGGTGCGCGCCGACAGGTCGGTGGCGCCATGGGCCGATTCGGAGCTGGAGCGCACGATCTCGTCGCTGGCGTGGCGCACCTGCACCACCATGTCGCGCAGCGAATCCTGCATGTAGCGCAGCTCGATCATGAGCTGCGCTGCCTCGTCACGCCCCCAGGGCGAGGGGGTGGTGGTCAGGTCGCCGCTGGTCATGGCACGCAGGTGGCGGCGTGTTTCGCGCAGGCCGCCGTCCATCACCCGGTAGAAGCAGAAGAAGAGGTAGCCGGCGAACAACAGGGCGCACAGGGTGATGCCCGCGTCGAGCAGCACCTGCTGCCTGAGTTCGTTCTGCACGTCGTTGACGTAGATGCCGGAGCCGATCACCCAGCCCCAGGGTTCGAAGCCCATCACATAGGAGATCTTGTCCACGGGACGGCTCTCGCCCGGCTTGGGCCACTGGTAGGTGACAAAACCTTTGCCCTCGGCGCGGACCTTGGCGACGAAGGCCTGGAACAGGCGCAGGCCGTTGGGGTCCTTCAGGTCCGACACGTCCTGGCCGTTGAGTTCTGGCTTGATCGGGTGCATGACGACACGCGGGTGCATGTCGTTGATCCAGAAATATTCCTCGCGCTCGTAACGCAGCCGGCTTACCGCATCGCGCGCCAGTTCCTGGGCTTGTTCGCGGCTGAGTTTTCCGGTCTGCTCCTGGGCGTGTGCCCAGCCCAGCAGCCCGTGCGCGATCTCGACGTGCTGGCGCGTCGCGGCCTCGCGGTCGCGCATGGTCTTGAGGTACTGGTTGTTGACCTGGAAACCCAGCATGACCAGCAGGGGCAGCACGAAGGCCAGCGAGATCACCAGCGCCTTGGACATGAAACGCATCTGGCGGAACAGCCGCACTCCCGGGGCCCAGAAGCCGTGAAAGGTAAAGAATCCCTCTTGACCGACGCGCGCCTGCGCCGGCATGGGGCGCACGGCCGACATGACACTGTTGCTCATCCAGGCAACTCCTCTATTTTTTGGTTCGCTTGTTATGGGAATCGCGCGGGGCGACAACATCGGGAAAATTATCGGCGCGCCCCGCATGCACTGAAGCAAGCTGCGCGGCATGCGCTCAAATATTCTCAGGAGTCGACAACTAGTGCCGGCAATGGACCGCAAGCCGCGGCGAGCATCGATGCTCGAAAACGACATGCACATACCCCATGGAGCATGTGCAGGCTTGCAAATGATAAGCATACATGCTATGCATGCTTATGACAAGCGGTAGCGATGGGGTGCGGTGCTCAGTCGCGCACGATGAACACCGAGAGGTGGGCATGCGAGAGAACCCGCTGGGCCACGCTGCCCAGCACCACTTTCTCCAGCCCGCGCCGGCCGTGTGAGCCCATGACGATGAGGTCGGCACCCACGGCCTTGGCCGTGTCCAGGATGCCGCGCCAGGGCGCGTGCGCCTCGATCACCTGCGTGGTGACCGGCACGCCGGCCTGGACCAGGGTGGCCTGCGCCGCCTCGGTGGCCTCCTTGGCCTCGACCGTGGCGGCGCTCAGGTACTCCGCCTGGCCGTAGGCGAAGTCGCTGCCCAGGCCGGTGAAGGGGTAGGGGTCGATCACGTAGATGGCCGTGACCTGGCTGCCGAAGGCCTTGGCCAGGCCCGCGGCCTTCTCCACCGCTTTCTGTGCCGTGGGCGAACCATCGACGGGGACCAGGATGTGCTTGAACATGGCAACTCCTTGTGGTGTGTCAGCTGGTGGCGTCGTCGCCCTGGAAGGCGCCGGCGCGCAAGGTGATGACCAGCGTATCACGATACGCCGGTTGCGCCACCGGCTGGATGGGCGTGGTCTCGTGGACCACCCGCGCGTCGTCCAGCAGCAGCAGCGACCAGGGCTCGCTCAGCGTGAAGCGCTGGCCGTTGGGGCCCACGGCGTCGAACACGCGGGTCTCGCCGCCCTTCACGCCACGCCGCTCCACCAGGAACACCGCCACCAGGTCCACGCCGTCGCGGTGCGCGCCCTCGGGCGTGGGCCGGCCGATGCCGTCGGTGGTGTCGATACGGAAAGGGTGCGCCTCGATGTACCAGGGCTGCTGCCCCTTGAGCGCCGAGGCCACACGCCCCAGCCAGCGCAGCAGCTGCGCCCAGACCGGCTGTTGCAGCATGGCCGGCGCCATGGGTTCGAACAGGCGCTGCATGCCGCCGTGCAGGGCGTTGTATTCCAGCGGCTGCCAGTGGGCGCGGTGCGGCACCTGCGTGAGCTGCTCACCGTCGAGCACGAAGCAGGAATGGCGGCGGCGGCGGTAACGCCCGCCGTCCTTCAGGAAGTTGTCCGGGGGCAGGTCATCCCAGTGGCCGCGCAGGGACAGCAAATCCTCCAGCCGGCAAGCGCTCAGGGCGCAGACGCCGGCGGCGTCGAGCACGGCATGGCCCTGGCGCTGCAGGGTGGCGTCCAGTGCGCCGGGCGGGATGACGGGGGGCAAAAACAAGGGGCTGGTCATGACAGGCATTGTGCCTGCCGTGACCAGCCCCTGGCGGGAACCGGGACGTCTGCGATCAGCAGCCGTTCGTCACAGGCGGGTTGATCGTAGGAGCAGTGTTAGCCGCGGCAGACGAGATGTACGTGATACGGCAGTTAGCGGGCGTCGTGGCGGTCGAGTCGTCAATCGTGATCGTCACGCCTGCACCAGCACCACCAGCGGAAATGGTCAACCGGTCGCCCGCGGCAGTCAAACCGGCAGCCGCCACAATGCCAGCAGCCTGGGCCGTCGGATAGCGGTTGACCATGTTAACCACTTGGCCGTCCATCGTCACTTGAGACGTCGCATTGCCACAGGTACCTGCAGCGACCAGTCCTTGGGCAAAGTCGAGCTCGCAGCGCGCCTTCGCAAGCGCTGCCGCGGAGCGAATCGAACCATAAAGCGCCTGCATCTTGGCAATGCGGGCATCTTGTTGGGCCTGAATGTAGCGCGGCAACGCAATAGCCGCCAGGATGGCGATGATGGTGATGACGATGACCAGCTCGATCAGCGTGAAACCTTTTTGCAACTTTTTCATGGGGACTCCGTGTTCCTGGGAAAGATGACCGGATTGTGCACCAGCCAGGCCGGCCGGTACAAATTTGATAGCAAAAAAGCGGCCGGTGGCGTGATTTATTTGACACCCTCACCGTCCCGCGGCAGCTGCGGCAGGGCCGTGCCGCAGTGCAGGCAGTAGTGCGCCTCGGGGGCATGGCCCTCTTTCAGGCACTCGGGGCAGGTGCGCGAGGCCGGCTGGCCGCCCAGGCGCCGCGCCGTCATCTCGGCGGTGACGATGCCGGTGGGCACGGCCAGCGTGCCCCAACCCAGCAGCATCATGAAGGAGGTGATGAAACGGCCCAGCTCGGTCTTGGGGGTGATGTCGCCGAAGCCCACCGTGGTCATGGTGGTGATGGCCCAGTAGACCGCGGTGGGGATGCTGGTGAAACCGTTGGCCGGCCCCTCCACCACGTACATCACGGTGCCCATGACCAGCACGATCATCAGCACGGCCGAGATGAAGACCAGCACCTTGCGCCGGCTGGCGCGCAAGGCGGCCCCCAGGGCCTGGAATTCGGCCACGTAGGCGGTGAGCTTGAAGATGCGGAACACGCGCAGCAGGCGCAGCACGCGCACGTCGATCAGCGCGTGCACCTCGGGCACCAGCAGGGCCAGCCAGGTGGGCAGCAGGGCCAGCAGGTCGATGACGCCGTAGAAACTCAGCGCATAACGCAAAGGGTGGCGCACACAGGCCAGGCGGGCCAGGTACTCCAGGGTGAAGAGCGCGGTGAAGACCCACTCGATACGATCAAATGCGAGCTGGTAATGCGCGGGCTGGCCGGGCAGGCTGTCGAGCACCACCACCAGCACACTGGCCAGGATGAGACCGATCAGCCAGACGTCGAAGAGGCGGCCGGCGCGCGTGTCGGATTCGAAGATGACGGTGTACAGCCGCAGGCGCCAGCCCTTGGCCGGCTTGCCCAGGTCGTCCGGTCGATGGTCCTTGCTGCTCGGCGGAAGCGGTGGGGTGCTCATACTTCTGATTTTGCCTGTTCGGCCTCCTGCAGCGCGCGCCACATGACCTTGCCGGTACCGCTCTTGGGCAGGGCGTCGACGAACTGCACCACGCGCGGCACCTTGTAGACGGCCATGTTGTCGCGGCACCAGGCCATGATGTCCTCCCCGCTGACCTGCCCCTTGTGACTGGCGCGCAGCACGACCACGGCCTTGACCGATTCACCCCGGTAGCTGTCTTTGGTGGCGATGATGCAGGCCTCCTGGATGGCCGGGTGGCGGAACATCAGCGCCTCCACCTCGGCCGGCCAGACCTTGAATCCCGAGGCGTTGATCATGCGTTTGAGGCGGTCGGTCATGAAGAAGTAGCCGTCCTCGTCGATGCGGCCCATGTCGCCACTGCGAAAGAAGCGCTTGCCGTCCAGTTCGATGAAAGCCTGCGCCGTGGCCTCGGGCTGGCGCCAGTAGCCCTGGAAGACCTCGGGGCCGTGGATGATGATCTCGCCCTGCTCGCCCTGGGGCATCTCCTGCAGGGTCAGGGGGTCGATCACGCGGGCATCGGTGCTCATGAAGGGGATGCCCAGGCACTGCTGCTTGGGGGCGTCCGGCGGGTTGGTGTGCGAGGGCGCCGCCGTCTCGGTCAGGCCATAGCCCTCCACGTAGCGCAGGCCGAACTGCTCGTACAGGCGCTGCGCCACCGCCTGCGGCATGGCTGCGCCGCCGCCGCCGATGTTGACCAGACTGGAGAGGTCGTACTGCTCGAAGCTCGGGCTGCCCAGCAGGTCGATCACCATGGTCGGGATGTTGGTCCAGTGCGTCACCCGGCGCGCCGAGATCAGCCGCCCCGCGAGATCACGGTCCCAGCGCGGCATCACGACCAGCGTGGCCCCGACGTAGATGCTCGCGTGCATCACGCTGACCATGCCGGTGATGTGGAACATGGGCACCACGGCCAGGGTCACGTTCTCGGCCGTGCCATTGCCCCAGATGCCGCTGGCCACGGCGTTGTGCATGATGCTGGCGTGCGTGTGCATGCAGCCCTTGGGCAGGCCCGTGGTGCCGCTGGTGTAGGGCAGCAGGGCCAGGTCCGCCGGCCCCACCTGCAACTCGGGCAGGGGCGCCGTGCAGGCCAGCGCCTGCGCCCACGCATGCACCTGCCCACCCTGGAGCGCGGGCAGCGCGTGCGGCGTGAGCAGCCAGTCGCGCCAGGCTTCGGGGGGCGCCTCCTTGCCGTCGCGCGCCGGATCGAAGCCCTCGGTGAACTGCGTCACCACCAGGTGCGCCAGGCCCTGGCCCGGCGGCAGCTCGTCGCTGGCGCGTGCTAGGCCGGCGGCCAGGTCTGCGCTGGTGATAGCGACTTTTGCCTGCGGGTCGCTGATGTAGTGCTTGAGCTCCTCGCTGCGGTTCATGGGGTTGACCGGCACCACCACGGCATTGGCGCGCAGGATGGCGAAGTGCGCAATGACCAGCTGCGGGCAGTTCTGCAGGTTCAGCACCACGCGATCACCCTTGCCCACGCCCAGCCCATGCAGGAAGGCCGCCAGGCGTTCGGCCTGCTGCAGCACCTCGGCGTAGGACCAGGTCCGACCAAAGAAGACGAGAGCGGGCTTGTCCGGGTAACGCCGTGCGCTCACGGCCAGGTTGTCCCACAGCGAGGTGGCCGGCGGCGTGATCGCATGCGGCAGACGGTGGGGCCAGAATTTGTAGTGGGAACGCATGGCAATCTCTACCTCCTGGCTGGCAGCCTAACGCGGGGGCATCGATCCGGCATCCGGGTCGCACCCGATAGCCGGTCGCGCATGCGACCCCAGGCTCTCAAGACTTACCCGGATGTCGTAGCCCGGAACGGCCCGTTACGATAGGACCACGCACCGCGGTGCAAGCACCGCCCCCCTGCCCGCCCGGTCCATTTGTTTCCAACGGAGTTCACCATGCGCAAGACCCTCGGCCTCCTGCTCGCAGGCCTGTTGCTCACACTGACGGCCGCGGCCCAGACCTTTCCCAGCAAGCCCGTGCGCATCGTGATCGGCTTCCCGGCAGGCGGCCCGCTGGACCAGCACGCGCGCCTGCTCAGCGACCGGCTGCAGGCCGTGCTGGGCCAGCCCGTGTTGATCGATTACAAGTCCGGTGCCGGCGGCACCGTGGGCGCGCAGGAAGTGATGAAGTCCGCGCCCGACGGCCACACCCTGCTGCTGGCCAACACGGGCACCATGGTCATCAACCCGGCGCTCTACAGCAAGCTGCCCTACGGCACGCTCAAGGACTTCGTGCCCATTGCCCGCACCGCCATGCAACCCCTGGCCCTGCTGGTCAACCCCAAGGTGCCGGTGAGCACGCTCAAGGAGTTCATGGACTACGCGCGTGCACGCCCGGGCCAGATCAACTACGGCTCGGCCGGCAACGGCGGCATCAGTCACCTGGTGCCCGAGATGTTCAAGACCGCCACCGGGCTCTTCATGGTGCACATCCCCTACCGCGGCAGCGCGCCGGCTTTCACCGACCTGATGGGCGGCCAGGTGCAGTTCATGGCCGAGAGCATTCCGCAGGCGGCGGCGTACCACAAGCAGGGCAAGGTGCGCGCGCTGGCGGTGACCAGCCGCGAGCGCAACCCCGCCCTGCCCGATATCCCGACCGCCATCGAAAGCGGCCTCCAGGGCTTCGAGGTGGTGGGCTTCTACGGTTTTCTGGCACCGGCCGGTACCCCCAAGGACGTGGTGGCCAAACTCAGCGAGGCCTTCCGTCAGGTGATGACCCAGCCCGAGCTGCGCAGTCGCATGATCAGCCAGGGGGCCGACCCGGCCTTCCTGGGCGCTGACGACTTCGCGAAGTTCCTGGGCGCCGAGATGCCGCGCTGGGCCGCGGCCGTGCAAAAATCCGGCGCCAGGCTGGACTGACAACTTCCGTCTGCCACGAACGACCCGCACTCCCCCGACGAACCCCTGCCGAGGACCAGCTTGAGC
>Ga0187844_10002981_pt1 | contig 11550 bp, 8 predicted proteins | sample SpaLakP09_SKY_50_FD_134517 | JGI IMG/M metagenome (GOLD analysis project Ga0187844, IMG submission 134517) | Oligotrophic lake water microbial communities from Sparkling Lake, Wisconsin, USA - SP09_SKY_50 | ecosystem: Environmental > Aquatic > Freshwater > Lake | place: USA: Sparkling Lake...
GTGCCGGGCGGGGCGATCTCCAGACGCGGCGTCACATCGACCGCGATCACGAATCGAGCCCCGGCTTGCCGTGCCGCCCGCACCGCCAGCGGCAGGGACTCGTCGCCGTCCTCGTACTCCACGCCCGCGATGCCCACCGGCGACAGGATGCCCGGCACGGCGCTGGACGCCCGCACCGCCACGCCCGCGTTGCCGCTGGTGAAGAACACCGGCGTCTTGTCGTCCCGCCGAGTGGCGCCCACCACCAGGCGGCGGGGCATGCGTTCGAGGGCAGTCTGGGTCAGGCCCCGGTTCACGTAATCCTGCAGGCGCTGGCCATGGATCCAGCCGCGGTCGGCAAAGGGGGACGGATCGAACAGCGTGAACGGCCCGCCTGTCTGCGACAGCGCATCGATCTCGGCGGCCGACTTGCCGTCGGCCCAAAAGGCGCCAAGCAGCGAGCCGACGCTGGAGCCGACGATCAGGTCCACCTGCACACCGGCTTCTTCGAGCACCCGCATCACGCCAATGTGCGCGTAGCCGCGCGGGCCGCCGCTGCTCAGCACCAGGGCCACGCGCGGCGGCGGCTGCATGGGCGCGATGGCGGTCAGCGGTGGGGGCGCGTCCGGGGCGGTGTAATTGAACGGCGCGCAGCCGGTGAGCAGGGCGAGCATGGAGGCGAGCGCAGCGCGGGCGACGAGCGTCATGGCGATTGCAGATTGAGCGTGAGTGCAGGCGCATCGGCCGGCTGCGCGGCGCCCACCCGGAACCACGCCGCGTACAGCGCCGGCACAAAGCCCAGCGTCAGCACCGTGGCCACGATCAGGCCGCCCATGATGGCAATCGCCATCGGGCCCCAGAACACGCTGCTGATGAGCGGCACCATCGCCAGCACAGCAGCAGCCGCCGTCAGCAGCACCGGCCGGGTGCGGCGCACGGTGGCTTCGACGACGGCCACGGCGGGCGGGCTGCCGGCGGCGATGTCATGGTCGATCTGGTCGACCAGGATCACCGCGTTGCGCATCACCATGCCGCCCAGCGCGATCACGCCCAGCAGTGCCACGAAGCCAAAGGGCGCGTTGAAGATCAGCAGCGCCGGCACCACGCCGATCAACCCGAGCGGGAAGGTCAGGAAGACCAGCCACATTCGCGAGAAGCTCTGCAACTGCAGCATCAGGAAGAACAGCATCACCACGAACATCAACGGGAAGACGGCGAACAGGGCCGTGTCGGACTTCTTGGTCTCTTCCAGCGCGCCGCCGATCTCGATCCGGTAGCCCACCGGCAGGGCATCCACGATGGGTTGCAGGGTAGGCCAGATCTTCTTGGTGGCCGCCGGGCCCTGCACGCCGTCCTGCACATCGGCGCGCACGGTCAGGGCCATGTCGCGGTTGCGGCGCCACAGCACGGGCTCCTCGAAGGTGGGCGTCAGCGTCGCCACCTGCGACAGGGGCACGACGGCGCCGCTGCGGGTGAAGAGGTTCACGTCGCCCAGCCGCTCCAGTGCCAGGCGCTCGGCCGGCGCGGCGCGCAAGGTGACGTCGATCAGGTCCTCGCCCCGGCGGATCTGCGTGACCGGTGCGCCGGTCAGGACGGTCTGGGTCATGTTGGCCACGTCGTTGGCGCTGATGCCGAGCAGCCGGGCCTTGTCCGCGTCTAGCTGCACGCGCATGGATCGCACCTGCTCGTTCCAGTCGAGCTGGGTGTCGCGCACCAGGGGGCTTTGGCGCACGGTGTCGCGCACCTGGGCCGCTAGTCTGCGGACCTGCGCAGTGTCCGGACCGATCACGCGGAACTGCACCGGGAAGCCCACTGGCGGCCCGAACTCGAAGCGGGTGACCCGGCCGCGCAGATCGGGGAAAGCCTGACCTTCGGCGAACAGCTTGAGCAGCCGCGCACGCACCGCCTCGCGGTCCGCGATGGACGCGGTCTTGACGATCACCTGGGCCAGGCCCGGGTTGGGCAGGTCGGCCGAGATCGACAGGAAGAAGCGCGGCGCACCGGCCCCGGTGTAGGCGGTGAAATGGGTGACCTGCGCGTCCTTCTTGAGCACTTCTTCCAGGCGTTTGACCTGCGCCTCGGTCGCCGTGAACGACGCCCCCTCGCGCAGGCGCAGGTCGACGATCAACTCCAGCCGCGACGCGGTCGGGAAGAACTGCTGCTGCACCAGGCCCATGCCGGCCACGGCCACCATGAAGACGGCCCCGGTCGCGCCCAGCACCCACCAGCGGCGCTGCACGCACCAACGCACCGCGCGACGCAGCCGTTCGTACATGGGCTTGGCGTAGGGGTCGCCCCCGTGAGCTTTCATGGTCTTGGGCAGCAGCACCACGCCGAGGTAGGGCGTGAACACCACGGCCACGAACCAGGACGCGATCAACGCCACGCCCACCACCCAGAAGATGCCACCCGCGTACTCGCCGCTGATCGACTTGGCAAAGCCCACCGGCATGAAGCCGGCCACGGTCACCAGCGTGCCGGTGAGCATGGGGAAGGCGGTGGAGCTGTAGGCGAAGGTGGCGGCGCGCACGCGGTCCCAGCCCTGCTCGATCTTCACCACCATCATCTCGACCGCGATGATCGCGTCGTCCACCAGCAGGCCCAGCGCAATGATCAGCGCGCCCAGCGAGATGCGGTCCAGGTTCCAGCCCATGGCCGCCATCACCACCGCGACGATGGCCAGCACCAGCGGCACCGAGGCCGCCACCACGATGCCGGTGCGCCAGCCCAGCGACAGGAAGCACACGGCCAGCACGATGGCCAGGGCTTCGAGGAAGGACTTCTCGAACTCCCAGACCGACTCGTCCACCACCTTGGGCTGGTCGGCCACCTTGTCGACGCTCACGCCCAGGGGCAGCTCCTTGCGCAAGGCATCGAGCCGCTCGTCCAGCGCCGCGCCCAGCTTGAGGATGTTGCCGCTGTGCTCGAAAGTCACGCCCAGCATCACCACCGGCTGGCCGTTGTGACGCACGGTGTAGCTGGGCGGGTCTTCGAAGCCTGACGACACCTGAGCCACATCGCCCACACGCAGCAGCCTGCCACCGACCTCGATCGGAAGCGCCGCCACATCGGCCGCATTGCGCAGGCCGGTGCCCTCGGCCACGCGCACAAAGACCCGGTCCTGCCGGCCCTCGGTGCTGCCGGCCGGCGTCATCGCGTTGGCGCGCGCCAGGGTCTCGATCAGCACCTGCGGGCTCAGGCCGAACGAGGCCAGCTTGGCGCTGCTGAACTCGACGTAAACCTTCTCGGCCTGGCGCCCGAAGACATCGATCTTCTTGACCCCGGGCACCGCCTGGAGCTGGCGCTTGGCGTCTTCCACCAGCACCTGCAGCTCGGCCCAACCCAGGCCCGGCGCACTGAAGGCGTAGAGCACCGCGTAGACATCGCTGAACTCGTCGTTGAAGAAGGGGCCACGCACGCCGTCAGGAAACTCGTGGCGCACGTCGGCGATCTTCTTGCGCACGAGGTACCAGGCGCGGTCCAGCTCGGCCTTGGGCGTGCCGCCCTTCATCCACAGGTTCAGGCCGCCATAGCCCTGGCGGGCGAAGCTGCGCACGTTGTCGATGCCCTCGATCTTCTGGATCTCGCGCTCCATGCGGTTGAGCACCTGGTCCTGTACCTGCTGTGCGGTGGCGCCGGGCCAGGCGACCACGGCGCTCATCGTCGGCACATTGAAGTTGGGGTCCTCCAGCCGGCCCAGCCGGGTGAAGGCGACGATGCCCATCAGCAGGCTGCCGACGATCAGGAACAGCACCAGGGCGCGGTGGTTGACCGCCCATTCGGAGAGATTGAAGTTCTTCATCACAGCGCTCCGGCCAGCGGGCGCGGCACGGCCTGCACCTTCATGCCCGCGTCCAGCTTCTGTGCGCCCAGGCTGACCACCTGGACGCCCTCGGCGAGGCCGGCCAGGCGCACGGTGTCGGTGGTCTGCGAGACGACCTCGACCGGCTTGCGGGTGAGCGCGCCGCTGGCGGCATCGACCAGCCACACGGCGGGCGGCTGACCCGGTCCGGCGGCGAGCAACGCGCTCAGCGGCAGCTCGGCGGCGGGCTGGCTGCCGGGGCGGCGCAGCAGCAGCTCGGCCGTCTGGCCCAGGCGCAGCTCGGTGGTCGGCTTGGCCGCGAGGGCAAAGCGCGCGCGGAAGGTGCGAGCCTGTGGGTTGGCGCTGGGGGCGAGTTCGCGCAGCTTGAGCGGCACCGGCTCGCCCTCGGCCAAACGCAAGCTTGGCTGCCAGGTCTTGAGCCCGCCCGCCAGAGACTCGGGCACGTCGGCCACCAGCTCCAGCTCGCCCGTGCGAGCCACCGCCACCACCGGCTGGCTGTCCGACACCATCTGCCCGGGCTCGACCCGCACGGCGGTGACGATGCCGTCGAAGGGCGCGGTCAGCGTGGCGTAGCCGGCATGGTTGCGGGCCAGCGCGGCCTGCTGGCGTGCTTGCTGAAGACGCGCCTGGGCGGCATCGGCGCGGGCCTGCTGGCGCTCGGCGTCAGCCGCACCCACCGAGCCATCGGCGAGCAGGCGCTTGAAGCGCGCCGCGTCGCTGGCGGCCTGCACCGCGTCGACCTCGGCAGCCTGCTGCTGGTCGAGCGCGGCCTTCTCGGCCAGTTGATAGTCGGCCGCGTCTATGCGCGCCAGCGCCTGGCCGGCGCGCACCCGCTCACCCAGTTCGACCGTGCGCGCGACGACGCGCCCGCCGGTGCGGAAGGCCAGCTCGCTCTCGACACGCGGGCGCAGGCTGCCGAACAACACGCGCTCGTTGGCGGCGCTGTCGAGCTTGACGGGGGTGACGAAGACGCGCAGCGGCGCGGGCGCCGGCGGCGGGGCCTTGGAGCAGGCGGCGAGCAGCGCGACGGAAGCGATGAGGAGTAGGCGTTGCATGGTCAGGCTTTCGAAGTGATCCAGCCGCCACCCAAAGCGCGCACGAGTTGCACGGTGTTCAGGGCGAGTTGGGTCTGGTGATCAGTCAGGGCGAGTTCGGCGGCGATCAAGCCGCGCTGGGCGTCGAGCAGGGTCAGCAGGTCGATCTGGCCTTCGCGGTGCAGCGACTGCGCGTGCCGCAGCCCATCGCGGCGGGACTGCAGGGCAGCGGTCAAGGCTGCGCCGCGCTCGCGCTCGTCGCGCAACTGCGCCAGGCTGTTCTCCACGTCCTGCAACGCGCCGAGCACGGCGCGCTCGTACTGCAGCGTGGCGGTGCGCTCGCGGCCCGACTGGCGGTCGACCGCAGCGCGCAACCGGCCGCCGTTGAACAGCGGCGCGCTGAAGGCCAGGGCCAGGTTGCTGAATCGCACCGGGGCGAGGTCCAGGCCGTTGAGGCGCAGGTCCTGACGGTCCAACACGGCGGAGAGGAAGAACTTGGGCCAGAGGTCAGCCTCGCTCTCGCGCAACCGGGCGGCTTCGGCCCGGAGCGTGGCTTCAGCAGCCCGCAGGTCGGGGCGGCGCTGCAGCAGCTCGGCGGGCTGGCCGGGAGCGAGCGCGGGCACGCTGGGCAGGCGCGCGGCCGCGTCGAGCCGCAGCGCGGCGGGCGCCTCGCCAAGCAGCACGGCGATCTGGTGAGCGCTGACCTCGACCAGCGTGCGCAGCGGCGGCAGCTGTGCCGCGAGCTGGGCCACCTCGCCCTCGGCCCGCGCCAGGTCGAAGCGGCTGGCCTGGCCGGCGTCCAGCCGGCTGCGGGTCAGGCGGGCGGTGTCTTGTTGGGCCTTGAGCAAGGCCTCCAGTTGCGCCAGGCGCAGCCGCGCGCCTTGCCAGGTCAGGTACTGCCGGGCGACCTCGGTGGTGGCGAGCAGTTGCGCGCCCTCCACGCCGGCGCCTGCGGCCAGGGCATCCAGCGCCGCAGCATCGGCCGCCGCGCGGGCCGCGCCCGAGAAGTCCAGCTCCCAGCCCAGATCGAGCGCGCCGCGCAGCGCCCGGGTGTCGGGCGAGCCGCGCTTGACCTCGGTGGGCAGTCCGGTGCGCTGGTCCGACGCCGACCCGGTGAGCGCCACCGTGGGCAGCAGGCGCGAGGCCTGGGCCGTGGCCCCGGCGCGCGCCTGGCGCAGGCGCTCGGCAGCGATGCGCACATCGTGGTTGGCCGAGCGGGCGCGCTCCACAAGCGCGACCAGGGCCGGGTCATCGAACCCGCGCCATGTCGCCGCATCGAGCGCGGCGGGCTCGCGATCCGGGGCCAGGCGGAAAGCCGGCGCCAGAGCAGGCAACGCTGGCGGTTCGGGCGGCACCGGGGCCGCACAGCCGGCCAGCACCAGGGCGGTGCCGGCCAGCAGGCTGTGTTGAAGCTTCATGCGGGAATCTCTCGATGACTGCGGCGATGGGGCGGCGCTTGTTGACAGTGTCTACCATTGTTCCTACAGTTGTTGACACTGTCAACCACGGTTCATCGCCTCGGGGTTCCGGGCGCCGGGTTGGCCAGGAGTGCCCCCATGCTTGAGCCTTCTTTCCTGTCCCGGTCGGCCCGCTCGGCCGCCCTTGTGTTGGCCGCCGCTGCGGCGATGCCCGGTCATGCCGCCGACCTGCTGGTACGTGTCAGCGGCCTGGCCGAGCCCCTTGGTCAAGTCGGCTGCACCCTGTTCGCGGGGCCAGCCGGCTTCCCGATGGACAGCAGCAATGCCCGCACGGTCTGGCAGGCTGCCGATGCCAAGGGCGTGAGCTGCAGGTTCAGCGATCTGCCCGAGGGCCGCTATGCCGTGTCGATTGGCCACGACCTCAACGGCAACAGACGGGTCGACACCAACTTTGTCGGCATCCCGACCGAGCAATGGGGCGTCTCCAACAACGTGCGGCCCAGCCTGCGGGCGCCGCGCTTCGAGGAAGCCGAGCTCAAGATCGCGGCGGATGCCAAGGAGCTCAGCATCGACATCAAGGTGGGCAAGTGAGCAGCCCGGGCGACAACAGCGACGCGTTCAAGCACCGCTATGGCCCCTGGGCGGTGGTGACCGGTGCCAGCGAGGGCATAGGCCGTGCGTTCGCTCAGGATCTGGCGGCGCGCGGGCTGCACCTGGTGCTGGTGGCCCGGCGCGAGCCGCTGCTGGCGCAACTCGCGGACGAGCTGCAGCGCACCCATGGCGTGCAGTGCCGTGTGCTGGCCCTGGACCTGGCCGAACTGTCTGCGGCGCAGCGGCTGGCAGACCAGACTGCCGAGCTGGACGTGGGCCTGCTCGTGGCGGCCGCTGGCTTCGGCACCTCGGGACCTCTGCTGGCCAACCCGCTGGCCGACGAGGCGAGCATGGTGGCGCTCAACTGCAGCTCGGTGCTGGCGCAGGCTTGGCACTTCGGGCCCCGCCTGGCCAGGCGCGGGCGCGGCGGGGTGGTGTTCATGAGCTCGCTGCTGGCCTTCTTCGGCACGCCGCGTGCGGCCAACTACGCGGCCACCAAGGCCTATGTGCAGTCGCTGGCCGAGGGCCTGCGGGTCGAGTGGGCCCCGGCCGGCGTGGATGTGATCGCCTCGGCGCCGGGCCCGATCCAGAGCGGCTTCGCCAGCCGTGCCGACATGAACATGGCCCAAGCTTTGCCGGCCGAGGTGGTGGCGCGGGTGACCCTGCAGGCGCTCGGGCGGCAGACCACGGTGCGGCCGGGCTGGCTGTCCAAGCTGCTGGGCTGGTCGCTCGCCACGCTGCCGCGCTGGGGGCGGATCCGCGTGATCACCCAGGTCATGAAGGGCATGACAGCGCACCGGCCAAAGGCCTGAGTCGACTCAGAGCTCCAGGGTGCATGTGTTAGCTTCGCATCCAAAGAGCGCCACCCTGATCGCCGCCATGCCCGCCAAGAAACCCGATCCCTCCCCACCCCTGGAACTGCGCGAAGCCTGCATCGTGGCGGCGCAGGAGGTGATCGCCGAGCACGGCATCGAGAACCTCAGCCTCCGCGACGTGGCCCGCAAGCTGGGCGTGTCCCACCAGGCGCCCTACAAGCACTACGCCAGCCGCGATCACTTGCTCACGGAGGTGATGCGCCGCTGCTTTCAGCGCTTTGCCGCCCACCTGGACAACCGTCCGCCCTGCGAGGATCCGGCGCAGGATCTGCACGTCTTGGGCGAGCGCTACCTCAGCTTCGTGCAGGCTCACCCGCTGGAGTACCGGCTGATGTTCAGCAGTACGTGGCCCGAGGCTGCGGTGGATGCCGATCTCCTGCGGGACGCGACCCACGCGTTCGACATCCTGCGCAATGTGCTGCGGCGGATGCATGGGGCGACGGCTGCGGCCAGGGAGCGGGTGGAGCTGGACGCGCTCTACATCTGGTCCACGATGCACGGCCTCGCAGGCATCATGCACGGCAACTGCGTGGGTCGGCTCGACTTGAAGCCCGGCGTGCTCAAGCAGGCGGTTGCGCATGCAATGCAGAAGATGTGCGTTGGACTGGCCTGAGGTTTTCCGCCTCTGCGCCACGAGTTCGGACCCACGCCGATCGGAGGCAGCGATCTAGAAAGCCAACGGACCGTTCACGGCGGGCGCTCCTGAAGCGATTCGCCGCCGTGAGTCGACCCGGCAACCGATAGATGCACCCGGTTCGTGGCGCTACCAAAGGCAAGGTCGGCGAATGGCCGGTCCGCGCGGCCAAGCAGTCGCTCAGCCGAAGCGCCGGCCAAGGACCGGTTACGCAGGTCGCCGCCATTGGGCCGCGAAATCCGGGCGCCAACTGCCCTTACAGTCCCGCCCTTTTTTGCAAATCTCCCCATGAGCCTGGCCGACGTCCGCGCGGCACTGGGCGCCGAGCTGTCGGCCACGCCCGAGTACTACGACTTCAAGGTGCTGCACACCGAGCGCGACGGCGCGCTGTGGCGGGTCACGCTGGAGCCGGGCTATGTGTTTGCCGAAGGCCAGCGGCCCGGCACTGCCTCGGCGCAGGCGTTGCTGGACGACAGCCTGGACGGCGCCTCGGCCTGGTGGGGCGCACCGGCCAAGGGCGGCGCCAGCGTGCTGGCCGTCGCGGCCGAGGACGACCAGCTCGTGCTGCAGAACGCCAGCGGGCCGCCGCCGCCGGCCGGGCACCTGATCCGCCTCTACCCCACGCGCTTCCTGAATGCCGTGGCCGATGCCTGGTACGACACGCCCTGGGCCGAGCAAGCGCTGGCGGGCCTGCGGGACCTGTCTGACCCAAGACCCTTGCGCGGCGGCTCGGCGCTGACGGGCGAGCCCTTCCGCTGGCTGCGCCCGGCCCAGCGCGCGGCGCTGGCCTTGGTCGGCCACAGCAGCGGCTTCCTGTGGGGCCCGCCGGGCACGGGCAAGACGACGACGCTGGGCGTGCTGCTGGCCGAGTACCTGGACCGCCACCCGGGCGCCCGCGTGCTGCTGCTGTCCACCACCAACCAGGCGGTGGACCAGGCCACGCTGGCCGTCGACAAGGCCTTGCACAAGGGCCGCCGCGAGCATCTGCGCGCCGACGTGCAGCGCCTGGGCACGCGCTTCGACGCGGCGGCCTACGAGGGCCGCGAGCACCTCATCCCCACGCAGGACCGCGACCTCATCGCCCGCCTCGCACGCGCCGAGGGCCAGCGGCCGTCCGCGCGCGACGCCACCGCGCTGAAGGCTTGGGCCGACCGCGTGGCTGCGCTGCGCGACGAGCTCCGCGCCTCGTCGCTGAAGGTGCTGCAGCGCTGCCGCCTGGCCAGCATGACCACCACACGCGCCGCCTTCACGCTGAAGGCGCTGCGCGAACTGAGCGCCGATGGCGAGCCGCCGTTCGACCTGCTGGTGTTCGACGAAGCCAGCCAGGTGAGCCTGGCGCATGCGCTGGTGCTGATGCCACTGGGTCGGGCGCGACTGTTCGCGGGCGACCCGCAGCAGCTCTCGCCCGTGCAGCGCAGCGAGGACCGGCTCGCACGCCGCTGGCTGGGCCGCTCGGCGTTTGCGGAGATGCCGCGTGCGGGTGCCTCGGTGGCGCTGCTGGACGAGCAGTCGCGCATGGCGCCGCCGATCGGTGAGCTGGTCAGCCAGCTGTTCTATGAAGGCGCGCTGCGCGTGGCGGCCGATGCCGCTGCGTCGCCAGACTGGCAGGCAGCCCGCCAGCGGACGCTGGGCGACATCGCCGGCGATGCGCATGTCCACATCCACCGGGTGGCGACCGACGGCGGCTGGGTGGCGTCAGAGCGCGGGCCGGTGCGGCGCGAGTCGGCCGAGGCGATCGCAGAGTTGCTGGACAAGGCACTCGCGAGCGGCGCCTGGCAGCCCGAGGAGCTGATCGTGCTCACGCCGTTCCGCGCCCAGCGCGCGCTGATCCGCCAGCGGCTGCGCGCGCGCGGGCTGCCGGAGCAGCTGCGCGTCAGCACCGTGCACCGCGCCCAGGGCAGCGAGGCGCCGGTGGTGCTGTTCGACCCGGCCGACGGTGCCCAACCCTTTCTGCACGGCGAGGGGGCCCAGCGCCTGCTCAACGTGGCGTTGAGCCGGGCGCAGGCCAAGCTGGTGTTGTTCGTGTCGCCGGCCGACGCGGCCAGCCCGCTGCTGGCGCCGCTGATGCAGCGACTGCGGCTGGCCGGCGACACCAGGGCGGCAACGCCGCTGCTCAGGCTGGCCCGGGAGCCGGGGTTCCCCACCAATGCGCTGGGCCAGCGCGTCAGCGCCGGGCGGCACGAGGGCGAGGTGGCGCGCATCAGCGCCGACGGGCGTCAGTTCTGGCTGGTCAACGCGCGCACCGGCGCGGAGCAGCTGATCGACGTAGCGTTTTGGCGCGAACGCGCCGCCAGACAAACCTAGTCAGTTGGGGACAGATCAGACCGCAGCGGTCACGACGATCTCGACCTTCCACTCCGGCCGCGCCAGGCCGGCGATGACGGTGGCGCGCGGCGGCGTGTGGCCGGCCGAGACCCAGGCCTCCCACGCCGCGTTCATGCCGGCGAAGTCATCGCGGTTGGGCAGGAAGATCTGCGCGCGCAGGATGCGGCTCTTGTTCGTGCCGGCGCGCGCCAGCAGCTTGTCGATGGCGGCCAGCACCTGGGCCGTCTGGCCCTCGATGCCCACGCTGGTGTCTTCGGGCACCTGGCCGGCCAAGTAGGCCACGCCGTTGTGCACGGCCATCTCGGACATGCGGGCGCCGACGTCGAAACGTTCGATGGTGTTCATGGGAGTCACTTTTTCTTGGGGTGATGGTGGGAATGACCGGCGGCCCTCGAGCCGGAGCCGTGCGGGTGCTTCTTGCTGGCGCCGGGCGGCGGCGCAGCGGCCTTTTGCCCGAGCCTGCTCTCGGTGCCGGCCAGCAGCTTCTTGATGTTGGCCTGGTGGCGCCACACCAGCAGCAGACCCATGATGATCAGGGCCAGCGCGGTGGGGCCGGCTTCCCAAATGAGCAACTGATACATCGGCGCGAACGCAGCAGACACCATGGCAGCGAGCGAGGAATAGCGGCTGAACCAGGCAATGATGAGCCAGGTCGCCAGCGTCGCAACGCCTAGCAGCGGGTTCAGGCCGAAGATGACGCCGGCCGCCGTGGCCACGCCCTTGCCGCCCTCAAACTTGAAGAACACCGGCCACAGGTGGCCAAGGAAGGCGCCCAGCCCGACCAGTGCCGCCGTGCCTTCACCCAGGCCATAGCGCGGGCCCCAGATGGCCACGGCCAGCACCGGCAGGTAGCCCTTGAGGGCGTCGAACA
>Ga0187844_10002986_pt1 | contig 11531 bp, 9 predicted proteins | sample SpaLakP09_SKY_50_FD_134517 | JGI IMG/M metagenome (GOLD analysis project Ga0187844, IMG submission 134517) | Oligotrophic lake water microbial communities from Sparkling Lake, Wisconsin, USA - SP09_SKY_50 | ecosystem: Environmental > Aquatic > Freshwater > Lake | place: USA: Sparkling Lake...
GGCGCAGGCGGGTGAACATATCGGCTGGATTTTAGTTGGCTGGCGCTTGCACCTTCTCAAGGGTCCCCCCTCTTTGCTTCGACTTTTCTGCTGATGTGGCTTGGCCGGGTCTCGCCCCGGCAAGGCTTCGGGAGCCGATCCATCATGCAGAAAGGCAAGAAAACTAGAATCAGCCCGGTGAACGACATCCTCAACATCTCCGCCTACAAATTTGTCCCCCTCCCCGACGCCCATGCCCTGCGCGATAAGCTGCACGAACAGGCGGTGGCGCTCGACCTCAAGGGCACGGTGCTGCTGGCCGAAGAGGGCATCAACCTCTTCCTCGCAGGACCGGGCGAGGCCGTGCGCGCCTTCGTGGCGCAACTGCAAGCGGATCCGCGCCTGTGCGACCTCACGCCGAAGGAAAGCTGGTCGGCCCGCCAGCCCTTTCGCAAGATGCTGGTCAAGGTCAAGCGCGAGATCATCCGCATGAACCACCCCACCATCCGACCGTCCGAAGGGCGGGCGCCGGCCGTGCCGGCCGCCACGGTCCGGCGCTGGCTGGACCAGGGACACGACGATGCCGGGCGCCCGGTGGTGACCTTGGACACGCGCAATGCCTTCGAAATCGACCACGGCACCTTCGAGGGCGCCATCGACTGGCGCATCCACAAGTTCTCCGACTTTCCACAGGCGTTGCAGGCGCACCGGAACGAGCTGGAAGGCAAGACGGTGGTGAGCTTTTGCACCGGCGGCATCCGCTGCGAAAAAGCGGCCATCCTCCTGCAGGAGAACGGGCTGGAACACGTCTACCAGCTCGAGGGGGGGATCCTCAAGTATTTCGAGGAAACCGGCGGCACGCACTTCAAAGGCGAATGCTTCGTATTTGACGAACGCGAGGCCCTGGGAGTCGATCTGCGCGCAAGGCGCGAATAGCGCCTATCCGGAACTATTGCGGCAAATTACCTCCTCGATTCGCCCTAAACATTCACACAGCGGAAAGGTCGATTACGATGTGAGCACACCTGCCGTGCGGGCGTTCGCCGGCAGTTCAACCCATGCGCGACCAGCTGCCTGACCCCTCCCCCCTCTCCTGCCGGACGATCGGCAGGCGCAGGGCCATGCAAGCTGTATCCCTGCTACCGCTATTGGGCCCACTCGCTGCCTGCGCCCCCCATCGCCCGCTGATCCTGGCCGGCCGCCCCTGGCCAGGCTACGAACCGCTGTACCTCGCGCGGAACCTGGGATACCTGCCCGCGCAGGTGGAGTTGAGTGAGCCCCCGTCGCACGATGCCATGATCGATCGGCTCAAGGCGGGACAGATCGATGGTGTCATGCTGACCCTGGACCAGATCCTGCGACTGCGCGATCAGGGGACGGACCTGACGATCGTGCTCATCTTCGACATCTCCAAAGGTGCGGACGTGCTGCTGGTTCGGCCCGGCCTGTCTCGCCTGGCTGCCTTGCGCGGTCGTCGCATCGGACTGGTCGACAATGCGCTGGGTTACCTGATGCTGTCGATGACCCTGGAGAAGGCAGGTCTCAGGCAGCAGGATGTCGAAACCCGCCTGATCGACTACGAAAGCCATGACCTTGCATGGGCGCGCGGTGATGTGGACGCCATCCTCACGTATGAGCCGATGGCGACCAAGATCAGGAAACTCGGTGCCAGCCCCCTGCTGAGTACACGCGAACTCCCCGACACGATTTTTGATGTGCTGGCGATCCGCCCGGCAGCGCTGCTCACCCACGGTGAGCCGCTGCGGGCTGCGCTGGCTGCACACTTTCGGGCCTTGACCTACCTGCGACAAAACCCGTGGGACTCGGCCTACCGGATCGCCACCCATCTGGAGATTTCGGCCGAAGAGCTGATCACCTCGCTGCGCGGCATGGAGTTGCCTGACCTGATCGGCAACCAGCGCTATCTCTCGGCGCAGGATGGTGACCTGCAACGCGTCACCAAAAAACTCTCTGCCATCATGCGGCAGGCCGGCATCATCCGCCAGCCCGTGGACTTCAACGGGCTCTACAGTGGCGCCTACCTTCCGGCCACCCCTGCCTCATGATGACGCGGCGCGTGCACTGTGCATTCACCGGGCTGTTGCTGGCCCTGGCCGCGACGTCGCTGCGGGCCAATCCGGAAACCGTCATGGTAGGTGTGCTGTCCTTCCGGCCCGAAGCCGTCGCCCTGGCGCAGTGGAGGCCCCTGACCGACTACCTGAACCGCGCAGTCCCCTCGGCGCACTTCGAACTCAAGGTGTACGAGTACGGCCCCATGCAGGAAGCCGTGCGCCAGCAGGCGGTGGACCTGGTGATCACCCAGCCCGGCGAGTACGTGCGCATGGTGCACCAGAACGGCCTCTCGACCCCGCTGGCCACGCTGATCAACCTGGAGAACCAGCGGCCGGTGCGCGCCATGGGCGGCACGATTCTGGTCCGCAGCGAGCGCGAGGACCTGCGCGACCTGAAGGATCTGCAGGGCCAGCGCATCGCCCTGGTCTCGCGTCTGTCCTTTGGCGGTTACCAGATCCAGGCCACCGAACTGGCGCGCCAGGGCATCAGCCCCGGGCCTCTGGTGGAAACCGGCCTGCCGCAGGACCGCGTGATCGACGCCCTGCTGGCCGGCAAGGCCGACGTCGCCTTCGTGCGCACCGGCCTGTTCGAGACCATGCTGCGCGAGGGGCGGCTCAAGCCCGGTGCGCTCAGGGTCCTGGGACAGCAGAACTACCCTGGTTATCCCTACGCCCTGTCGTCCCGGCTGTATCCGGAATGGCCAGTCGTCGCCATGTCGCACCTGCCGGAGGATCTCTCGGTGCGCATCGCCGGCGCCCTGCTTTCGCTGCCGCATGGCGGCGAAGCGGCGCGGCGCATGGGCATCTTCGGCTTCACTGTGCCGGCCGACTACGAATCGGTGCGCGCCATGATGCGCGAGCTGCGCGCGCCCCCCTTTGACAAACCGCCTGTCATCTCCTGGCGCGACATCTGGCAACAATATGGACTGTTGATCGCCAGCACGGTGCTGACCCTGCTGCTGCTGGTGGTCATGGGCCTGCGCGAGATGGTGCTGCGCCAGCGCATGGACTCGTTCAGCAACGCCATGGGCGAGGGCATGTTCGTGCTGGACCGTCAGGGCATCGTCACCTACATCAATCGCGCCGCCTGTCGCCTGCTCGGTTACCAGCGCCAGGCCCTGCTGGGCCGGCAACTGCTGCCGCTGATCCTCTCGCCCGCGAGCCAGCCCTACCACCTGGGCGGCGTGAACCCGCTGCTCGACCCGCAGCGCTGGCAACAGCCCTACGAAGGCGAAAACGTCTTCGTCAGCGCCAGCGGCAAGACCTTCCCGGTCGAGGTCAGCAGCCGCCCGGTGCGGCGCAAGGACCGTTTCGTTCGCACCGTGACGGTGTTCTCCGACATCTCCGAGCGCAAGGCGCACAGCGAACACGTCTACCACCTGGCCTACCACGACGCCCTCACCGGCCTGCCCAACCGCCGCCTGCTTTTCGAGCGCCTGCAGGAAACCCTGGGGCGCAGCAACGGGAGCAGCCGCGGCGCCCTGCTGTTCTCGGACCTGGACCGTTTCAAGCAGCTCAACGACACCCTGGGGCACAAGGTGGGCGACGCGCTGCTGCAGGCCGTGGCCGGTCGCATGCAACGCATCGTTGGCGGCCAGGGCATGGTGGCACATACCGGCGGCGACGAATTTGCGGTGCTGCTGGAGCAGCTCGACACCGATCCCGAGCGCGCCAGCGCCCAGGCACGCAGCCTGGCCGAAAAGCTGCGCAGCAGCATGCGCGAGCCCTTCGGCATCGATAGCCAGTACCACCAGATGTCGGTCAGCATCGGCGTGGCACTGTTCGATGGCCCCGAAACCGGCGCCGACGAACTGATCAAACGCGCCGACATGGCCATGTACGAGGCCAAGGCCGGCGGACGCAATGCCATCCGATTCTTCGACCACGACATCGCCGTGCATCTCAGCCAGCGCGTGACCCTGGAGGCGGAGCTCAACCAGGCGCTGGCCCTGCAGCAGTTCCGCGTGTTCTACCAGCCGCAGTTCGACAGCGAGGGCCGCATGGTCGGCGCCGAAGCCCTGCTGCGCTGGTTGCACCCGCAACGCGGCCTGGTGACGCCGGGGCACTTCATCCCCCTGGCCGAGGAAACCGGCCTGATCCTGCCGCTGGGCCAATGGGTGCTGGAGCAGGTCTGCCAGCAGATCGAGCGCTGGCGCGGCCAGCCGGTGCTGGGCGAGCTGGTGATCTCCGTCAACCTCTGTGCCCACCAGTTGCTGCAGGCCAATTTCGTCGAAAACGTCACCTCGGTGCTGATGGCCACCGGCGCCGCACCCAGTCGGCTGCAGCTGGAGCTGACCGAAAGCGTCCTGGCCCACAACATCGACGACGCCACCCAGAAGATGCGCGGACTGGTGGCGCTGGGCGTGCAGTTTGCGCTGGACGACTTCGGCACCGGCTACTCGTCATTGAGCTACCTCAAACGCCTGCCCATCCAGCAGCTCAAGATCGACGCCTCCTTCGTGCGCGACCTGCAGACCGACCCCAACGATGTGGTCATCACCCAAACCATCATCGCCCTGGGCCGCAGCCTGGGCCTGGAGGTGATTGCCGAAGGCGTGGAAACCGAAGCGCAGCGCGACATCCTGCTGCAGCAAGGCTGTCGCCTGTTCCAGGGCTATTTCTATGCCCGACCTCAAGCTTTGGCCGATCTGGTCGATCTAGTACATAAAGTTCACCCGCTTCCCCTGGAGTCTCCCCCATGACCGGTTTTTTCGGACCCGCCACGGCCCTGATGGCGCGCCTGCGCTTCAGCTACAAATTTGCGCTCTCCGGCCTCGTGGCCCTGGCCCTGCTGCTCTACATGGGCATCTCCCAGCTCTCGGCGCTGCAGTCGCGTGTGAGCATGATCGCCTCGGAGCGCGCCGCCGTGGCCCTGATGGCGGATCTGGTCGAATGGAACAAGGTGCTGATCGAAAGCCGGCGCATCACCATCACCGCGGCCCCCGGTGACCAGGGCGTGCGCCAGCGCTTCAAGGACAACGCCAAGGCGGTGGATGCGGTTCTCAAGCGCATCGAGGATGGTGTGAAAGCCTCTTCCCCCTGGTTCGACATGGGCAAGGAGTTCAAGGGCCTGCAGGATGGCTGGGCCGAGCTGCAGAAGAAGGTCGACGCCCTGCCGCTGGACGCCGACTTCGCGCAGAAGGCCTTTGGCGCGCACGCGCCCGAGTACGGTCGCCTGTATGCCTTCATGCGCGACATGGGCAACCGCTCGCGCATGTCGCTGGACCCGGACCTCGATCTGTTTTATCTTGGCTACCCGCTGGCCAACAACACGCCCAGCACCGCCGGCATCGCCGTGCGCATGGCCGCGTATTCCACGCTCAACGTCTCGCGCGGCGACATCAAGCCGGCGGACAAGGTGTTCTACGAGGTGACCGAGGCGCGCCTGAGCGACACTTTCGGCACGGTCGAGACCATGCTCTCCCAGGCCATGAAGGCCAACCCCGACGTCGAGAAGAAGCTCAGCAAGAACTTCGACACGCTCAAATCCAGTGCCAAGGAATTCATCGCCTTCACGCGCAAGAACTTCACCACGGCGGACACCATCGGCGTCACCCAGCAACAGGCCGGACAGGCTGCACAAGCCACCATCGACGCGGCCTGGGCGCTGGTCGAACAGAACCGCAAGGTCATGGATGAACTGCTGGCCGAGCGCTCCAGCAGCGCCGCCACCAAACGCACGTTGCTGGGCATCGTGCTGGGCCTGGGCATCCTGGTCTCGATCTACCTCTACATGGGCATGTACTACGGCATCACGGGCGCCATGCAGCAGGCCAAGCAGGCCGGCCGCGCGATTGCCGCGGGCGAGCTGGGCACCGTGCCCGAACCGGCCACGCGCGACGAATTCGCCGACCTGATGGACGACCTGCGCCGCGCTGACCGCTCCCTGGTCGGCATCATCAGCAACGTCAAGGGGGCGGCCGAGTCCATCGCCACCGCATCCTCGGAAATCGCCCAGGGCAATGCTGACTTGAGTTCCCGCACCGAACAACAGGCCGGCTCGCTGGAGCAGACCGCGTCGGCGATGGGCAGCCTCACGCAGACCGTGCAGCACAGTGCCGACAACGCGCGCCAGGCCTCGCAACTCGCAGCCACCGCCTCCCAGGTCGCTGCACGTGGCGGCCAGGCGGTCGGAGAGGTCGTGAGCACCATGGCCGGCATCCAGCATGCCTCGAAGAAGATCAACGACATCATCGGCGTGATCGACGGCATTGCCTTCCAGACCAACATCCTCGCCCTCAACGCAGCGGTGGAAGCCGCGCGCGCCGGCGAGCAGGGCCGTGGTTTTGCCGTGGTGGCCGGTGAGGTGCGTTTGCTGGCGCAGCGCAGCGCCGAGGCCGCCAAGGAGATCAAGGCGCTGATCTCCGATAGCGTGAGTCAGGTCGACAAGGGCTCGCACCTGGTCGGCGACGCCGGCAACACCATGGGCGAGATCGTGGCCCAGGTCAAGCGCGTGACCGACCTGATTGGCGAGATCAGCGCCGCGACGGTGGAGCAGTCCTCGGGCATCGCCCGCGTCAACGACTCGATCACCGGCATCGACCAGATGACCCAGCAGAACTCCGCGCTGGTCGAGGAATCGGCCGCAGCAGCAGCCAGCCTGCGCGATCAGGCCACGCGTCTGAACGAAATGGTCAGCGTGTTCAAGATCACCAGCTGATCAAGGGCCACGAGGCCCGGGCCGGGTCTCGGTGTTTCAGGGCAGGAAACGCCGCTCGGGCAGGGGGATGAACTCGGTCTCGCCCGGTACCTGACCCAGGCGCTGGGCTTCCCAGTCATCGGCTGCCTGCGCAATGCGCTCCTTGCGACTGGAAACGAAGTTCCACCACATATGGCGCGGCGCATCCAGCGGCGCGCCGCCGATCACCACCAGGCGGGTGGCCTCGCGGGCGAGCAGCTCTGCGCCCGCCGGGTCCGGCACCGCCATCTGCTGCGCTGCCAGCGGCTGGCCATCGCAGGTCAGCGCGCCCTGCACCACGTAGACCGCCATCTCGGGCGCCAGCGCTGGCAACTGAAGACGGCCGCCGGGCGGCAGCTGCACATCCAGGTACACCGTGGACATCAGCGTATGCACCGGCGAATGCAAGCCGAAGGCTGCACCCACCAGCACGCGCACAGTCGCACCATCGACCCGCCCTTCGGGGATGGCCGCGGCCGGTGTGTGCTCGAAAGACGGCTCGGCCTCCTCGTGCTCACGCGGCAGTGCCACCCAGAGCTGCAAGCCATGGTTGGTGTAGGTGCTGCTGCGCAGCGACTCGGGGCGACGCTCGGAATGCACGATGCCGCGCCCGGCCGTCATCCAGTTGATGGCGCCGGGTTCGATCAGCTGCGATGAGCCGAGGCTGTCGCGATGCATCATCGCGCCTTCGAACAGATAAGTGACCGTGGCCAGGCCGATGTGCGGATGCGGCCGCACATCGTGCTCGGTTCCGGGCGTTTCCAGCGCGGGACCGAAATGGTCAAAGAAGATGAAAGGGCCGACCGAACGCTGCGACGCCGCGGGCAGCAGGCGCCGCACCAGGAAACCGCCCCCCAGATCCTTCTGGTGGCCCGTGAGGATGTGTAGTGGCGATTGCATGGCTTTGGCTCCTCGTTGAGCCCGACTCTACGCTCAGCCGCGCAGCTTGGCAGCGACGCCGGCCACGCGCTGGCCGAACAGGCGGGCGGTTTCCAGGTCACCGGCTTCCATCTTGTCGGCCGGTGCATCCGAAGCCGTCTGGCCCATGAGGCCGGCGTTGGCGGCCAGGTAGTTGACGTCGCTGCGCTTGGAGTCCTTGGTGTTGTGGTACGCCATGCCCAGACCGACCCACAGGCCACCATGCTGCATGGCCAGCGTCTGCAGATAGCTCAGGGTGGAACCCTTGTCGCCATTGACGTTGGAACTGTTGGTGAAGCCTGCAAACACCTTGTCCTTCCAGGCCTGGGTGTACCAGGGCTTGCTGGAAGCGTCGGCGAACTTCTTGAACTGCCAGCTCACGCTGCCCATGTAGGTGGGCGAGCCCATGATGATGGCGTCGGCGGCAGCCAGCGTCTCCCACGCAGCTTCGGGCAGGTTGCCCTCGGCATCAATGGTGAGCAGCTCGGCGCCAGCGCCTTCGGCCACGGACTGGGCCAGGCGCTGGGTATGACCGTAACCCGAATGAAAGACAACAGCAACTTTTGCCATGAGATGACTCCGGTAAAAAAATGATTTGAGAAATTGCAAGGACCCGTGCCGGCTCTCGTGTGTCACGAGACCCGGCACATAGGCTGAGGATCAGCGCTGACGCTTGGCGTCCAGGCTCCAGGCGCCGGCACCGTGCGCGGCCAGCACCAGCAGGCCACCGACCACCGCGATGTTCTTGTTGAACATCAGCTGCTGCACGAAGGCCTGGTCAGCCGGCACGCCCCAGTAGTTGTGGAAGATGAAGGTCGCGACCAGCGTGAACAGGGCCAGCGCCAGGGCGGCCAGGCGGGTGCCGAAACCCAGGATCAGGGCCAGGCCACCAAGGATTTCCACCGCGACGGCGATCGCTGCGCCCACTTCCGGCAGGGGCAGGCCCTTGGAGGCGATGTAACCGGCGGTACCGGCAAAGCCGCCGATCTTGCTGATGCCAGCCGGCAGGAACAGGGCGGCCAGCAGCAGGCGACCGATGAGGGACAGGGGGTTTTGCAGTGCGTTGAACATGGGAAGCTCCTTGGGTGAAATGAGACAGGGTGAGAAAATCAGTCGGCCAGGTCGAAAACCAGCACTTCGGCGTCCTTGCCGGCCTTGAGCTCGACCCGGCTTTCGCCGGCCAACAGGGCGGCGTCGCCGCCGTTGAGCCGCTGGCCATTGACCTCCAGCTCGCCGCGCACCAAGTGCACGTAGCTCTTGCGCGCCGGATCCAGCGCGAGCGTGGCGGACTCGGCGCCGTCGAACAGGCCGGCATAGAGGCGTGCATCGGCGTGGACGGTCACCGACCCTTGCGTCCCGTCGGGCGAGGCCACCAGGCGCAGCGCCCCGCGCTTATCGGGCGTGGCAAAGGTCTTCTGTTCGTAGCTGGCCGGAATGCCGGTCACGTTCGGCTCGATCCAGATCTGGAAGAAGTGCGTCGTGTCCTGAGGCGCGTGGTTGTACTCGCTGTGCATCACGCCGTTGCCGGCGCTCATGCGCTGCACGTCGCCCGGCGGAATGGCGCGGCCATTGCCCATGTTGTCCTTGTGCGCGAGTTCACCCGACAACACGTAGCTGATGATCTCCATGTCGCGGTGGCCGTGGGTGCCGAAGCCGGTGCCCGGGGCGATGCGGTCCTCGTTGATCACGCGCAGGTTGCCCCAGCCCATGTGCTGCGGGTCGTAATAGCCGGCAAAGGAAAAACTGTGAAAGGACTTGAGCCAGCCGTGATCGGCGTAGCCGCGGTCCTGCGATTTGCGTACGGTCAGCATGGTGGGCTCCTTCCAGGGTTCAGCAGGACAGGCCTGCGATGGGATGAACTTTAGGCCGGTCCGCGAGGTTTGCGATCCATGCGCTTTGATGGCATCATTCAAATTAATTGAATTAAAGACGACCTACCATGCAAACCGCCCGCGACGTTCTGACCCCTGACGCCCTGGCCATGCTGCAGGCCATCGAGCACGCCGGCAGCTTTGCTGCCGCCGCGCGCGCCCTGGGCCTGGTGCCCAGCGCCCTGACCTACCGGGTGCGCCAGATCGAGGACGCGCTCGACGTGCTGCTCTACGACCGCAGTTCGCGCCAGGCCCGGCTCACCGCCGCCGGCGCCGAGCTGCTGCGCGAAGGGCAGCGCCTGCTGACGGAAATCGACGCCGTGGCCAACCGCGTCAAGCGCGTGGCCACGGGCTGGGAATCGCAGCTCACGGTGGCGCTGGACGGCATCATCCACCGCACCACGGCGATGGAGCTGTGCGAAAGCTTCTTCGCCCTGGGCGCACCGACGCGCCTGAAACTGCGCGAGGAAACGCTCTCGGGCACGCTGGAAGCGCTGACCGCCGGCCAGGCCGACCTGGCCATCGGCGTGGCCCTGGACCCCAGCACCAGCGCCGGTGTGCACGGCAAGCCCCTGGGGCCGGTCAGCTTCGTCTACGCGGTGGCGCCGCATCACCCGCTGGCAGCCGCACCCGAACCCCTGACCGACGAACTGCTGCTGCGCCATCGCGCCGTGGCAGTGGCCGACTCGGCGCAGCGCGGCAACGGCCTGACCATCGGGCTGCTGGCCGGGCAGGACGTCTTCACCGTCGCCAACATGCCGGCCAAGCTCGACGCCCAGCTGCGCGGCCTGGGCGGCGGCTTCGTGCCCGAGTGTCTGGCGCGGCCCCACATCGAAGCCGGCCACCTCGTCGTCAAGAAAACCGAACGACCGCCGCGGGTGGTGCGCGTGAGTTACGCCTGGCGCGGCGGCACCGAGCGCCAGCAAGGTCGCGCCCTGCAATGGTGGCTGCAGCAGCTCGAAAGCCCGGCCACCCGACGGGCGCTGCTCGGGCCGGTCCACACCAGTTTCTGAGGCCCGGCGACGGCGCCCTGGAGGGCCGGCCGCCGCTCCGGTACAGTGGAAGCGAAGCTGCAACTGAAATATCGACAAGAACGGAGACTGCCGACATGAAAAAACCCGCGCAACACTACGCCGTCATCGGCGCCGGCATGGCCGGCGTGGCCTGCGCCCGCACCCTGGTGCAGGCCGGCCACCGGGTCACCCTGTTCGAGAAAAGCCGCGGCGCCGGCGGCCGCATGGCCACGCGCGAAACCGAGTTCGGCACCTTCGACCACGGCACCCAGTACTTCACGGTGCGCAACCCCATGTTCGCGCGTGCCCTGGAAACCGTGCCCGGCCTGTGCCGGCCCTGGAGCGCCAACGCCGTGCGTGTGCTCGACCCGCTGGGCCGCGTGGTGGCCGCGCCGCTGCCCACCCGCGAATCGCACTGGGTGGCCACCCCCGGCATGAACGCGCTGGTCAAGCGCTGGGCCGAACCGCTGCTGGCCCAGGGCGCAGTGGAGCTCAACACGCGTGTGGTGAAGATCGAACGCGATGCGCTGGACGAACGCCGCTGGCAGCTGCACACCGAAGGGCTGGACGACAGCCGCCACGTGCACTCCGGTTTTGATGGTGTGCTGCTGGCCATGCCCAGCGTGCAGGCCCACGAGTTGCTGCGCAACTCCAAGCAGGCGCCGGCCCTGGCCGAGCGCATCGCCGAAGTCCGGGTCGCGCCCTGCTGGACGCTGATGGTGGCCTTTCCGCAGGCCATGCAGCCGGGCCTGTCGGCGCTGGGGCCGCAGTGGAACGCGGCGCGCAGCACCCACCACCGCATCGCCTGGCTGGCGCGCGAATCGAGCAAGCCGCAACGCGGCCCCATCGAACGCTGGACCGTACAGGCCAGCCCGGCCTGGTCGCAGGAACACCTCAACGACGACGCCGAGCGCGTGCAGTCCAAGCTGCTCAAGGCCTTTGCCGAAGTCACGGGCATCCGCGCCGAGCCCAGCTACGCCACCGTGCACCGCTGGCATTA
>Ga0187844_10002987_pt1 | contig 11529 bp, 12 predicted proteins | sample SpaLakP09_SKY_50_FD_134517 | JGI IMG/M metagenome (GOLD analysis project Ga0187844, IMG submission 134517) | Oligotrophic lake water microbial communities from Sparkling Lake, Wisconsin, USA - SP09_SKY_50 | ecosystem: Environmental > Aquatic > Freshwater > Lake | place: USA: Sparkling Lake...
AAACCGAGCAGCGCGCTCGGGATAGTCCACACCGGTCAGGTCGATCAGCTGGTGGAACCGGCAGGCGGCGTCGTCGCGCAGAAAACGCAGGGTGTCGCAGATCGTCGCGGCGCGCGCAACGATGGTCAGCTCGCCAAACGCCACCGAGTGGCCCAGCACACCGGGCGCGCGAGCGACAACGTCCTGGCCGAGAAGTTCAAGAGCTTCGCTCATCGCTCGATGGTCCCCGTGCGACGGATCTTTTTCTGCAGCTGCAGCACGCCATAGACCAGGGCTTCTGCGGTCGGCGGACAGCCCGGCACATAGATGTCGACCGGAACGACCCGATCGCAGCCACGGACCACGCTGTAGCTGTAATAGTAATAGCCACCGCCATTGGCGCAGCTGCCCATCGAGATCACGTAGCGCGGCTCGGGCATCTGGTCGTAGACCTTGCGCAGCGCCGGAGCCATCTTGTTGGTCAGGGTACCGGCCACGATCATTACGTCACTCTGGCGCGGGCTGGCGCGCGGCGCGAAGCCATAGCGCTCCAGGTCATAACGCGGCATCGACGCCTGCATCATTTCCACGGCGCAGCAGGCCAGGCCGAACGTCATCCACATCAGCGAGCCGGTACGGGCCCAGGTGATCAGGTCGTCGGCAGCTGCCGTCACAAAGCCCTTGTCGGCCAGTTGGCCGGACACGCCGTCGAAGAACGGGTCATGGAGCTTGGGATCATAGCCTTGCACCGTCGAGCGGCCGGCCGAACCGGCCGGAACCAGCGGCGAGCTATTGGCGGGAACGATCACTCCCATTCGAGGGCGCCCTTCTTCCATTCATAGATGAAGCCGACGGTCAGAACGCCCAGGAAGGACATCATCGACCAGAAGGCAAAAGCGGCCGCCTCATGGGGCAGCTTCATCAAGCTGACGGCCCAGGGAAACAGGAACGCCACTTCCAGATCGAAAATAATGAAAAGGATCGAGACCAGGTAAAACCGGACGTCGAACTTCATGCGCGCATCATCGAAAGCGTTGAAGCCGCATTCGTAAGCGGACAGCTTTTCAGGGTCCGGTGCCCTGGGCGCAAGCACCGCAGCGGCCAGAAGGAAGGCGGATCCGATGACCGTCGCGATCCCGAGAAAGATCACGATCGGCAGGTACTGGAGGAGGAAGGCGTTCATGACAGCCCTTGGCTTGAATCGAGCGGGTTGTAGCCCATGCCCGCCCACGCTTCAAACACCTGCGACACATTGATAAACGGTCGCAACTGCGGCTCTTCCACAGCTTCGGACACATGGGCGTTGACACGAGTCCATGACCGACATATCAGACGCGCCTCGCCGAAGGGCGGGTCGCACTTTCGCTTCGGCGAAGGCTCAATGCGGATGTAGCTCAGTTGGTTAGAGCGCCGGCCTGTCACGCCGGAGGTCGCGGGTTCAAGTCCCGTCATTCGCGCCACTTTCGGGTGGTCGTGCTTCCCTTCTCTTCCGGTGTTCAAGGACGACCGTTGTGTTTCGGCACACGATGCGGATGTAGCTCAGTTGGTTAGAGCGCCGGCCTGTCACGCCGGAGGTCGCGGGTTCAAGTCCCGTCATTCGCGCCACGGTCCCTTTTCTCCAAGAAATTGCACCATTCCGGATGCTTCAGGCGTATCGAATGCCGTGGCCTTGAGCCCGCTTGCCCGCGACACGATGTAGCATCCATGCCCCCAGCGCCCTCTCCGATCTTTTCCGTCCTCGATCTATCCCCCGTCCCCATGGGGTCGACGGTCGGTGACGCCCTGCGCAACAGTCTCGACCTTGCCCGACACGCCGAGCGGCTCGGCTACCATCGCTACTGGCTGGCCGAACATCACAACATGCCGGGAATCGCCAGTGCGGCGACGGCTGTGGCCATCGGACATGTCGCGGCAGGAACCTCGACCATCGGGTCGGGTCAGGCGGCATCATGCTTCCGAATCATGCGCCGTTGATGGTTGCAGAGGCATTCGGGACTCTGGCCGCACTCTTTCCGAATCGCATCGACCTCGGCGTCGGCCGGGCGCCCGGAACCGATCAGGCCACGATGCGGGCCCTGAGGCGCTACATGGGCGCGGTTGATTCGTTCGCCCAGGACGTCGTCGAGCTTCAGGCCTGGTTCCGGCCAGCTGAGCCAGACCAGGCGGTCCGCGCGGTTCCGGGCGAAGGTCAGGACGTTGCGATCTGGATCCTTGGGTCGAGTACCTATGGTGCCCAGCTGGCCGCGGCCCTCGGCCTGCCATTTGCCTTTGCCGCCCATTTTGCCCCGGACCACCTCCTGGACGCGTCCACACTCTACCGGCGACACTTCAAACCGTCGGAGACCTGTGCCGAGCCCTATTTCATGGTCTGTATCGGAGCCTGCGTAGCCGACTCGGATGAAGAGGCGGTCCGACTTGCCACGTCGACTCAGCAGCAGTTTCTGGCCCTGAGGCGAGGCAATCCGGGCCTGCTGCCGCCGCCGGTGGATGATATCGCGGCGGTCGCATCGCCGGGCGAGCTTGAAGGGCTCAGACACACCCTGCGCTATGCCGCCGTCGGATCGCGGAACACCGTCAGGACAAAGATCGAATCGGTGATCAAGCTGACCTCTGCCAACGAGGTCATGGTCGCATCTCAGATCCATGACCACGCTGCGCGTTGCCGAAGCTATGAGTTGCTCGCTGAGGTTCGATCAAGCCTCGGGGCCGAGGCCTAGCCCGGTAACCTCAGTGGGGTACGGCCCTGGGGTTTGGATCCGAAAACGCTCCATGGCCCGTCAGCTTACCGTAGATGTCACACAGTCGGCTGAAAACCGTGTCCCACCCATGTCGGCTGACTGCGCGCTGACGCGCTGCCCGCCCGAGGACATCCGCGCCGCGGGCAAAGACCGAGTCGATGGCCTCAGCAAAAAGCGCTGGCTCCGACCGCTGGGCCAGCTGGCCTACCGTATCGTCGACGGACTCGGCCACTCCGCCTGAGGCGACACCAATGACCGGCAAGCCACAGGCCATCGCCTCAAGCACAACCAGACCGAAGGGCTCACTATCGTTGGCATGCACAAAGGCGTCGCAGCTGGCGAGCATCGCGCCCAGCGACACGGGGTCCCGGATGTAGTCCAGACAGACCACCCGATCACTGGCCGGTGCGGCGGCCCCGGCCCCGACCAATAGCAGAATGTAAGGATCTCCCAGCCGCTCAACGGCCTCGACCAGGACATCAAGACGCTTCTCCCGGGCTGGACGGCCCGCAAAGACCAGGATCCTGTGGCGGGTAGAGAGCCCGAGGCGCGCTCTGAGACCCGCAGGATCTCCCCGACCAGGATGGAACATCGCGATATCGACGCCGAGGGGTAATCCAATCGCCTTGGGAACCCCCGCTTCCATCAGCCGCTGAGCGATAAACTGACTGGGTGCGACGGCCTGATCGAACTGGCCATAGATAGCTGCCCAGCGCTTCTGCACCGGCTTCTCGGCCCATTCTCCAATATGCAGGGCCGCCAGTGCACCGAGGTCCGTATGGCAGAAGCCAACAACCGGAATGCCGAGGGCATCGCCGGCCCTCAGGGCCGCAAGTCCCGGGGTATAGGGATCCCCGGCCTCTATGATATCGGGCCGCTGACGGACAAGACGTTCCATCCAGGCCTGCTTCACGACAGGCCAGCGGTAGCCGTCGCCAAAGGGGAGCGGGGCCGCATAGATCGAAACCTTGCCCTCCCCGTCATAGGCATCACGGGCCCCGGGAACGACAAGCGTATGCTGAACCTCAGGGCGATTGGACCGTAGCCAGCTGCGTTTGCTGTTGAGATATCGCCGCACACCCCCACTGCGCGGGGCGTAGAGCATGGTCGTGTCGACGAGGCGGACAGCGGATCGCGGCAAAGCCCGGATTGGCGGGGAAGCGCCAGCCTTTTCGGGAGAGCTATCCCGCCTGTAGTCCGTCATACCGAATCCCTATCGAAGCGCCGGGCCACATCATTCGACCTCGGATCGATAAAGGTTTCGCGACAGTTAGAGTTCCCTTGCCGGCACCGGGCCAGAACAGGCATGGCAAGGGCCACCCGGAACGCGTAAGTCGGAAGCAGAAGCGGCGGGGTCTGGATGGCGCGTTTTCTGTTCACAACATGGGAAGGCGGCGGACACGTCCAGCCACTGCTTCTGGCGGCCCGTGAAGCCATGCTTGAGGGCCACGAGGTCCTCGTGGTGAGCGACCTCTGCAACGAACCGGACGCAGGCTTCGTCGAGGTTCCGTTCCGCCCCTGGACCCGTGCCCCCAGCCAGACCGGCAAGAGCCGCGAGGACGACCGGCTGAAAGATCACGAGGCCGATAACCCTCTGGACATCATCCATCGGCTTCTGGACCGGGTGATGACGGGCCCTGCCCTTGCCTACGCGCTTGATGCGCTGGAGGTGATCGACACCTTCAAACCTGATGTGGTCATCAGCCAGGAACTCCTGTTTGGCGCGATGGTGGCGGCAGAGGCCCGATGCCTTCCGCTGGCGGTGTTCGCGGCCAATATCTGGTCGCTCCCGACCCTCGAAGGCGTCCCGCCCTTCGGCGCGGGAATGCAGCCAGCGAGCAGCGATGAGGAGCGGACCATGCACAGCATGGTCACCCAGATGAGCCGCGGCTTCTTTCAGGCCGGACTGCCGGCGCTCAATGCGGCCAGAGAGGCCCTTGAGCTTGCACCTCTCGTCGACCTGTTCGAACAGGTCGGCTATGCGGCACGCGTTCTTCTGGCGACCAGCCAGGCTTTCGATTTTGCACCCGACGTCCTTCCCGAGCCCTTTGCCTATGCTGGACCCTACATGTCGGATCCGGCCTGGGCTCCCCGGCTATCTGCCCCTGATGGCGATGCCCCGCTTGTGCTGGTCTCCTTCTCGAGCCTCTACCAGGCTCAGGAAGGCGTTCTCGGTCGAGTCATCGAGGCTCTTGGACGGCTCCCGGTGAGGGCTGTTGTGACGACGGGACCGACCCTGTCTCCAGATGAATTCAAAGCTCCGCAGAACGTCACGATCGTTAGGGCGGCGGCCCACTCGGACCTCCTGCCTGTGGCTGCGCTGTTCATTACCCATGCCGGCCACGGATCGACCCTTCGCCCCCTGCTGGCCGGCGTTCCGTTGCTGTGCCTTCCAATCGGACGCGACCAGCACGACAACGCAACAAGGGTCACCAGTCGTGGAGCGGGCCTGGTACGCTCGGCTCAAGCCAGTGTTGATGAGCTTGTCGTTGTGATCACGACGCTACTGGACGACCCGGTGTTCCGGGAACAGGCCGTTAGCCTCGGCCGCCTTGTCCAGGCCGATTTCGCCAACCGCCGTGCAACGCGGCTCATAGAGACCCTGCTCTGATCGCAGACTGTCGGGGGTCTTCAACCTACCGGACAAGGGCCGGTCAGAACTTTCTGGTGGGCGGTGAGGGGATCGAACCCCCGACCCTCTCGGTGTAAACGAGACGCTCTACCGCTGAGCTAACCGCCCCCCAAATGCGTCGGGCCTTCTAGCCTCCGGGACCGGAAGGCGAAAGCCGGAAGATAAAAAAGGGCGAGCGCACCACCCGGTGCCCCGCCCCTCTCCTGCCCTTCGGAAAGGCTTAGCTGTTGAGGCTGGTCTTCAAACCTTCGCCGACCTGAAACCGGGCGGTCTTCGAGGCCGGACGGTTCACCGTCTCGCCGGTCCGAGGATTACGAGCGGTTCCCGCTGCGCGTGCGACGGCCTTGAATGTGCCAAAGCCCACAAGCCGAACGTCTTCACCAGCCTTGAGGGACTCGGTGACCGATTCAACGAAGGCTTCCAGAGCGTCCTTGGCCTGATTTTTATTGATGCCCGCCTTTTCGGCGATGGCCGTCACGAGTTCGGCTTTTGTGGTCATGTTTTTCTCCCAGCCCTAAAGCGGCGGCGTCTTGTAAAAGCCGACACCGCTTCGCTTGCTGCCGATTATGGCCGCAGAAAAAGTCCCGTCAAACGAAGGCGACGCGGGAATGACCCGCGCCGCCCAACTTATCGACAGTAACTTACGCTCAATGGGTGAGAATCGCGTCTGCGTCGCCGTCATCAACCTTCGCAGCTGCAGCAATTGGCTCGTCAGCCTCGCTCCATTCGATCGGCGTCAGCGGACCGGCCAAGGCATGCTTCAGAACCTCATCGGCCGTGGAAACAGGGATGATCTCTAGGCCGTCCTTCACAGACTGAGGTACGTCAACGAGATCCTTCTCGTTCTCCTGCGGGATCAGGACGGTTTTTACACCCGAGCGCAGGGCCGCCAGGAGCTTTTCCTTGAGGCCTCCGATGGCCGTGACCCGGCCCCGCAGGGTGATTTCGCCGGTCATGGCGATATCCTTGCGGATCGGAATCCCGGTCAGGACGGACACCATGGCCACCGCCATGGCCGCCCCGGCGGACGGGCCATCCTTGGGCGTTGCGCCGTCCGGAACGTGGATGTGGACATCGGTCTTTTCAAAGACCGGCGGCTTGATCCCGAAATGCAGGGCGCGTGACCGGACATAGGACTGAGCGGCGGAGATCGACTCCTTCATCACGTCCTTGAGGTTGCCCGTGACCGTCATGCGGCCCTTGCCCGGCATCTTCACGGCTTCGATGGTGAGGATATCGCCACCGAACTCCGTCCAGGCCAGACCCGTCACGATCCCGACCTGGTCGACCTCGTCAGTCTCGCCATAGCGGTACTTCTTGACGCCGGCGTACTTGGCGAGCCGCTCGTCATCAATCGTGATCGAGGTGATCTGTTCCCGACCGAGGTCGCGCACGGCCTTGCGAGCGAGCTTGCCCAACTCGCGCTCAAGCGAGCGGACGCCGGCTGCCCGCGTGTAGTAGCGGATAAGGTCGCGGATCGCCTTTTCGGGCACAAAGAACTCGGACTCCTTCAGTCCGTGATCCTTGATCAGCTTGGGCAGGACATGACGCGTGGCGATTTCAAGCTTCTCATCCTCGGTGTAGCCGGCGATGCGAATGATCTCCATGCGATCCAGCAGGGGCTGGGGCATGTTGAGGCTGTTGGCCGTCGTGACGAACATCACCTGTGAGAGATCGTAGTCGACCTCGAGATAGTGGTCGCCGAAGGTCGAGTTCTGCGCCGGATCAAGCACTTCCAGCAGGGCCGAGGCCGGATCGCCGCGATAGTCACTGCCCATCTTGTCGATTTCGTCGAGCAGACGAAGGCATTGGTCGTCTTGGCCTTCTTCATTGACTGAATGACCTTGCCGGGCATCGAGCCGATATAGGTGCGGCGATGACCACGGATTTCAGCTTCGTCCCGAACCCCGCCGAGGCTCATCCGCACGAACTCTCGGCCTGTCGCCTTGGCGAGCGACTTGCCCAGTGAGGTCTTGCCGACGCCGGGCGGGCCGACGAGGCAGAGGATCGGCCCCTTGAGCGAGTTGGTTCGGGCCTGAACCGCCAGGTACTCGAGAATCCGCTCCTTGACCTTCTCAAGCCCGTAGTGGTCGGCATCGAGAATGTTCTCGGCTTCGGTCAGATCGATCTTCTTGGTCTTGGCCTTCCCCCAGGGGATCGACAGCATCCAGTCCAGATAGTTGCGAACGACCGTGCTCTCGGCTGACATCGGGCTCATGTTGCGCAGCTTCTTCAGCTCGCCCTCAGCCTTGGTCCGGGCCTCCTTCGAAAGCCGGGTCTTTTTGATGCGCTTTTCGAGGTCGATCAGTTCGTCGCGCTGGTCATCCGGATCACCGAGCTCGCGCTGGATCGCCTTCATCTGCTCGTTGAGATAGTACTCGCGCTGGGTCTTCTCCATCTGGCGCTTCACGCGCGATCGGATCTTCTTCTCGACCTGCAGGACGCTGATCTCGCCCTCCATCAGCGCGAAGACCTTCTCCAGGCGCTTCACGATATCGAAGATTTCCAGCAGGTGCTGTTTGTCGCCGATCTTGACCGAAAGGTGCGCCGCAATGCTGTCGGCAAGCTTGCCGGGCTCGGCAATCTGCGGGATCGATGCGAGGGCCTCGGGCGGGACCTTCTTGTTCAGTTTGACGTAGTTCTCGAACTGCTCAACGACGGCGCGCGACAGGGCTTCAGCCTCGGGACCGACGCCTTCGTCTTCGCTGACTTCGCCGATCTGCGCCTCGTAGAACGACTCCTGGTCGGTAAAGCGAATGACCGCAGCCCGCGCCTTGCCCTCAACGAGCACTTTCACCGTGCCGTCAGGAAGCTTCAGGAGCTGCAAGACCGTCGCCAGTACCCCGACGTCATAGATGTCGCCCGGTGAGGGGTCGTCATCCGCTGAATTCTTCTGGGTCACCAACAGGATCTGCTTGTCGCCGCGCATGACCTCCTCGAGGGCGCGAACAGACTTGTCCCGACCGACAAACAACGGAACCACCATGTGCGGGAACACAACAATATCCCGCAGGGGCAGAACAGGAAGCGTACGAATCTCAGACATGATGCTTTCTACTCCTGACCGGCGCGGAAATTTCGCGCTCGGCCATGCGGGTCGCCGTCACGCCAGACGATGCGCCTGAGTCGTGCGACCCGTCCGCCCGGGACTGGGCGAATGCTCGCTATTTATGTGGACGTTTCTTGACGATCTTCAAGGATCACCCGCGCTTAGCGACCAGAGGTCGCGGCACCGGTAGAAACACGTGACCAGCAAAATCCCAGAAGAGGGCGCGCCATCCGGCGACGCGCTGCCCACGCAGGCGCAATGCAGGTCGGGGCCCCGCCCCGGGAAGGCCAAAGCCCCCGGAGCGGGATCCCGGGGTTAGGCCGAAGCCGCCCCGCCCTTCTTTTCGGCATAGATCAACAGGGGCTGAGCCCGGCCTTCAACGACTTCAGCGTTCACAACCACTTCTTCGACGCCTTCGTAGTTGGGAAGTTCGAACATGGTCTCGAGCAGAATGCCTTCCATGATCGACCGCAGGCCACGAGCGCCGGTCTTGCGCGCGATGGCCTTGGTCGCCACCCCGTGGAGCGCGTCCTCGGTGAAGGTCAGACCAATGTTCTCCATCTCGAACAGGCGCTGGTACTGCTTGACGAAGGCGTTCTTCGGCTCGGTCAGGATCTTCACCAGGGCGGCCTCGTCGAGGTCTTCCAGGGTCGCGATCACCGGCAAGCGGCCAATGAATTCCGGGATCAGGCCAAAGCGCTGCAGGTCATCCGGCTCAACGTTGCGCAGGATCTCGCCCGTGCGACGCTCTTCCGGATCGGCCACCTTGGCGCCGAAGCCGATCGACTTGCCCTGGCCGCGCGCCGAAATGATGCGCTCCAGACCTGCGAAGGCCCCGCCGCAGATGAACAGGATGTTCGTCGTGTCGACCTGCAGGAACTCCTGCTGCGGATGCTTGCGGCCACCCTGCGGCGGAACGGACGCCACGGTCCCTTCCATGATCTTCAGCAGGGCCTGCTGCACGCCCTCGCCCGAAACATCGCGGGTGATCGACGGGTTGTCCGACTTGCGGCTGATCTTGTCGATTTCATCGATGTAGACGATGCCGCGCTGGGCCCGCTCGACATTGTAGTCGGCAGCCTGGAGCAGCTTCAGCACGATATTCTCGACGTCCTCACCGACATAACCGGCCTCGGTCAGGGTGGTGGCGTCCGCCATCGTGAAGGGCACATCGATGATTCGGGCGAGAGTCTGAGCCAGCAGCGTCTTGCCCGTACCGGTCGGACCGACCAGCAGGAGGTTGGACTTCGCCAGTTCGACGTCGTTGTTCTTGGAGGCGTGGTTCAGGCGCTTGTAGTGATTGTGCACCGCGACCGCGAGCACCTTCTTGGCGTGCCCTTGCCCAATAACGTAATCGTCCAGGACTTCGCAGATCTCGCGAGGTGTCGGCACACCATCCTTCGACTTAACAAAGGCGATCTTGTGCTCTTCGCGGATGATGTCCATGCAGAGCTCGACGCATTCATCACAAATGAACACCGTCGGTCCCGCGATGAGCTTACGCACCTCATGCTGGCTCTTTCCGCAGAAAGAACAATACAGAGTGCTCTTGGTATCGCCGCTCGCGGCTTTCGTCATGGTCGCTTCTCACGCTATGGCGGCACCAGCTACTGCCGTGCCGCCCGCTCCTGGCTCACACACTGCCGCCGAGCGGACAGCCTACAGGCCGGGAGTTGTCTAATCCTTGACATTCCCCGATCCCGCCGCAGTTCACAAGCCTTGCCGCCGTATTCAGGCACGGGACTCACGAAAGCAGCGTGCGGTGCCCGTGCCTTCTATCCTAAATTGGGGCTTATGGGTTAAGGCGCAACCGCTCGCACGCTCGGTGAAGACCGGGATGCCGGAAGACTTTAGAGGCCGACCGGGAATCGTGGTCGAACACCCGCTGATTAAACAAGGCGCGCCCGGCGGGCGCGGAAACGAATGGCGAAGCGCACATTGATGGCCAAGGGCCTGACGGCATCGAAACCGATGACCGGTGACATGCTGGATGCGCCTGCCCTCGTCGCCTTTGATTTTGACGGGACCCTGACGGCCCGCGACAGCTTCAACGCCTTCCTTCGCTGGCGCGCAGGCCCTACCCGCTGGGCCATCGGCCTGATCAAGCTGTCGCCGGCCCTGATCGCCTATGCATTCAATCGCAATCGCGGGAAGCTCAAGGCTGCGGCTGTCCGGGAGTTCCTCAGGGGCGTCAGCCTCAGTCGCCTGGAAGCGGACGCCAGGAGCTTTGCCGAAATTCATGCGCTCTCGCTGTTCCGGCCGGACGCGATCGCGGCCTGGCGTCAGTGGCGGGCCAGGGGCGCAAAGCTGGTGATCGTCACGGCGTCCCCTGAAATCACCGTGGCACCCTTTGCCCGCGGCCTCGGTGCAGACATGCTGATCGGGACACGCCTGGCCCTGGACCTCAACGACCGGGTCATCGGTGCCCTCTCCGGCCCCAATTGCCGGGCCAAGGAGAAGGTCGTCCGTCTGAAGGAAGTGTTCGGCGAGGACGTTCGCCTGGATGCTGCCTATGGCGACACGTCCGGGGATACCGAAATGCTGGCCATCGCCGACGAGCGTGGCTATCGCGTCTTCCGCGGCAAGCCTTGACGCCGGCAGCCTTCGCCTCGCCGAAAGCTGCCGACCCCACGAAAAAGCCGCCCCCCGAGTTCAGGGAGCGGCTTGGATCATCGCGTCGTTGCGCCGATGCCTATTCGGCGATATCGGGACCGTCGCGGCTTTCATTGATGTGGTCGATCAGACCCCAGGCCTTGGCTTCTTCCGCGCTCATGAAATGGTCGCGGTCCAGCGTGCGCTCAACCTCTTCGTAGGTGCGACCGCAATGCTTGACGTAGATCTCGTTCAAGCGGCGCTTGGTCTTGATGATGTCTTCAGCGTGGCGCTCGATACCCGAGGCCTGGCCGCGGAAGCCGCCGGACGGCTGGTGGACCATGATCCGCGAATTGGGAAGCGAGATGCGATGGCCAGCGGCACCGGCGCAAAGCAGCAGGCTGCCCATCGAAGCGGCCATGCCCATGCAAACCGTCGAAACCGGGCTCTTGATGTATTGCATGGTGTCGTAGATCGCGAGGCCCGCCGTGACGACGCCGCCCGGCGAGTTGATGTACATGGCGATTTCCTTCTTGGGG
>Ga0187844_10002988_pt1 | contig 11528 bp, 16 predicted proteins | sample SpaLakP09_SKY_50_FD_134517 | JGI IMG/M metagenome (GOLD analysis project Ga0187844, IMG submission 134517) | Oligotrophic lake water microbial communities from Sparkling Lake, Wisconsin, USA - SP09_SKY_50 | ecosystem: Environmental > Aquatic > Freshwater > Lake | place: USA: Sparkling Lake...
AACAGACCTTTGGCAATGATGGAGTACCGGGGCAACATTGTGGTTGGGTTAGAAAAGGCAGAAGCGGTTCAAATTTCTGGCAATCAAAACTGCACCTGCTTCCCAGACATTGCAGGAAACTGCGCATAATAAATTGCATTATTTTAGTGATTTTAGTGACAGGGCGCGCAGCTCGCGCACCGTGAGATGCCCCAAATGAGAAAAGCGCTTTAAAATGCCGCACTGTTTCGCCGCCTCGCGAGAGTGCTGCGCGTCCTGCATGCTGCACCCAATAATGTCATCCAGCACGCTCATGTCGTGAGCAAAGCTGATATTCTCCAACGCGGCCATTAACACGGCAATGTCTTTCGGTGGATGCGACATGGTAAAATGCGTATAATTTTATTTTTTGGCAAACCGTGCAATTATTGAAAGCACTCTGCGCCTGGCTTTTCTCTCAAAATCCCAATCGGACGTTATGTCTGCCAGCGATTGAGATGGCGCGGCTCACTCTTCCGCCAAACTCAAGTTTTTGTTGACGTGTAATAAATGGGAAACTGCCCACCAGGCCAAACCAGTTGCAACAGGGTGTGCGTCGACACTGCTTCAGACTCTAAAAACTGCGGCGCGTGCGGCAATGCATGCAATGGCTCTCAAATGTGTTCTGCGGGCGCGTGCATTTGCGCTGATCCAGGCGCTCCAAACGTCTGCGGTGGCACTGGCCTTGGTTCTTACTGCACAAACACGCAAACTAGCGTAAAAAACTGCGGCAAGTGCGGGATTAGTTGCAAAGAGAACTATATGTGTTCGGGTGGCATATGCCGACCGTCTTGTACAACTAACGCGCAATGCGACCCAAAAGTAAATCCGAGGTTTGTGCCCAATATGGTGTGCGCAGATCGAGTTAGATCCCCTCAATTCATAAAAAATATGTGTTCTGCTGAATATTGCAACTCTGATAAGGATTGTCAAGCAAGAGGAACCGGATATTGCATGTTAGGTTATCAGGACTTTAAAAACGACGGGGAACGAGAAGAGGTGGCTTCACAAAAATACACGTGCACAAAAAAGTATTGCAATCCGTATGATGGAACCATACAAAATTGCTCCGCTAAACAAGCATGCGTTTTAGGTTTTAGTCACGATAAAATTGGTTGGAACAACACATTATTTCCAGAAGAAACTATGTATACATGCTCCGACACGTTTTGTGAAACGGATTTAGACTGCACTAAGCGCTGCGATTCGGGCGACAACACATGCCTGGCCAAAAGGTGCGCCATACAACCTTCTAACCAATATCAATCTGAGACTAACACGTGCGTTAGCAACTACTGCCTAGATGATTCCGAATGCAAAGATGGCTACAGCTGCTATGACCGCAGATGCGTAAGATAACTTTATTTTAAGCGCGCACACTGCGGGCCGACACGCGGCTAGGAACAATGATGGTTATGGGCACCAAGTTTACGCGATTCCGAATCTTGCGCCACACCAAAATGCGTTTCCACGCCAGCGATGCGCGCATAGATTTCGCTTTTCGAATAGCTTTATAAGCCTCGTTGTACGTCACCCCCTCCGGCACATCTTGGTTCTGCAGCTCCGTAACACGTAACTGCGCCTCTTTTTCTTGAATGCCCAATGCCTTCTCCTTCGCCAACAGCGTCTTTACCCACTGCGGCGCATTCGAGTTCTTTGCCCACTTCTTGACGTGCTGCTTGTAAGCCGCATTGACATATTGACCGTACCTTGGCTCTTCTTCCTCGTGCCACTCCACCCCGCTCTCATTGTTGCACAGCGGGCACCGGGTCTGCAACGAGCGAAACCACTGCATGATGCAGTTGGTGTGAAACGTGTGTCCACACGCCAGTGTGTGCACCTCCTCCCTGCCATGCAAATCCGTCTGGCACACCGTGCACGACTCCTCCCCCGACATTTTTTTGGCAGAAACAAGCTTGCAAGCACAGTATAATTTTTATAAAAAAAATGGACGACTCGGTCGTGGAGACGCTGCAGGCTATGATGCGGCACCGAGGCCAGCCGCCGCTTATTTGGAACTCTAGAGAGCATGAAGAGGACGTGGAGGAGGATGTGTGGCGCAACGACACGGTTGTGGTGCGCTGCGTGGGCGACATGGACGCGCGAGCCGGACGTTCAGAAGTGGAAGAGTTTGTCAACGATTTAGAAGAGCATGAGCACGGCATAATGGTGGTCGGCGTGGACGGCTTGACTACACAGGCGGCGCAATACGCGCGTGAGCTGGAAGGCCGCGTCGAGGTGTTTGTGATCACCGAGCTCAAATTTGACATTATGACGCACTACTTAATGCCCATGTACAACGTTGTGGACAAGTTGCCTGATCAGGCTGCTACTGTGAACTCGTTGCCCGTCATGCTCACCACGGACCCTGTGGCCCGCTACTTGGGTCTGCAGCCCGGCGCCATTGTCAAGGCCGTGCGCACCAACGCCAGCTCGGGCACCGACATTACATACCGCCGTGTTGTGTCTTAATAAAAGTCTAGGATTGAGAAAATGGCTAAGGACGGAGGGCGACACACAGATGACCCACAAATCTGGACAAACTTGTTTTTAGTGCTAGCCGCTGCAGTGGCTGCAGGTCGGCGCATGTATTTATTCAGCGCGGCGCTCATCTTTGCCGCCATTTCATCTACGCTATACCACAAGTCAGAGGAGAAGCGATACGAGGCGCTTGACATGTTTGCAGTGGGCACCGTCATTGCGTACGGCGTCGCCCAAACCATTATGCCCGGCACTATGAAACCCCTTTGCCGAGTAGCCTGCATAGCCATCGGCGCCCTTATGATCACGTTCAAGTGCGTCGACACGTCGCACCCCGAGGTCTATGAGCACTGGCATCCTTGGTTCCACACATGCTGCGCCATTTTTGCCATGCTCATCGCCCTTGTGGGCACGCCCATTGCTTATCTAAAAGAGTAGCTGTCATACCCCCAACGTTGGCCCTGCGCAACACTGCCAACTTGCAACGCATCAAACCCTGCTCCATAAGGCTCGCGCATAGGCATTGCACCGCGCATTACCGGAGGCTTGAAATACAGCGCGCCTTTTAACAGCTGCTTAGCCTCTGCATTCGTATCCGAGGCGTTGCAGGGAACATTTGAATTTCTGCACTTTAGCGTGGCCACATTGCACATTGAACCAGGCACCATATAAGGGCATGTGTCGGCAAACACAGTAGTCTGCATTTAAGTTTAAGCCTCAAAAAAATAGTGGCACTATAAATGAATCTGTTAGAATTTGTCTTGAACGGAAAACGTCCGGTTATCGAGCGGTCGTGTAAAGTAAGCGCTGCCCAGTTTTTCGATAAACGCGCCAACTACATGTACGCGTGTGTTGAGCTAAACAACAACGACGTTGACAAACTATGTAGTTTAGTTCCCCGGCAAGAATCTACTGTCTTAGATCTACTTACACCGCTAGACAAGGTCAGCACAGTAATTATCGGGGAAGACCTTGACAAACAATCGCTAAAGCTCTACGTGCAGTTGGTAGGCGAACGCGAAACATTACGCGCTGCCGAATTCTTCGATAATACAGTTGTTCCACGCCTGTACACGTTTTACCCCAAAGTGGGAGCGGCTTTAAATCTTGTAGACTTGCCCGCTGCGACTAAACGCATTCTTGCGCAGCACCTCCGATTTATAAGCTGTAGCGCGTATTTGAAATACAAAAACGGCTCCGAATCCGCATTTGCAATTGATTTTGACGTTTGCAACAATTTACCATTACACAAAATTGAGGAAAAGCTGTTGACTCTTATTCGTGAGCTTATCAGCCCAGCCGCTGAGGTCATGAGCAAAGTAACTGCGTGGATAGCTCTTAATCGGGATTGCGTTGTTCGGTGGATTAGCGTAGGGCTTACCGAAATAAATGTGTACGTGCGTTAGGGGCACAAATTTTATACTATTTTTTATTCAAAACAAAAATGAAGGCGGCATCCTTTATGGACGCAATTGAAATGCTTGTAAACTCGGAGGGTCTCTTGCTGGCCATCGTGGACAAGTCGCGAGAGCATCTTATTCTGAAAAAGCCTCTACCTCCCACCGTGGCAGAAGAGTCAACTGTCCCAGATGAAGAGGAGGACAAGGAGGTAGAGGAGGAGGAGCTTGTTAAAGAAGAAGACGATTCTGACGCTAATTTTGAAGCACAAGTAAAAGAAAAGCCGTGCTGCGAGCTTGATGACAGCGACTTTGACGTAGACCCTGTGATTATCCCGCTGGACGCTATACGCCAACTACACGAATCGCGCTCGCAACTTCAACTTTGGAAGGGCATGGCCATTGGCTTTGCCGCGTGCTTTGCCGGCGTCATTTTTCACACGTGTTAAGATTATATCAACACTAAAATAAATGCTGTCAAACTTTTCGTGCACTCATCCGCGCTGGCGCGTCACAATGATGATCGTTTTCATGCTCGCCGCCGCCGCTTTTTCCACGCTGTCCGTCAACCCCGAGGCGTGGGCAAACACCTCCTGGTACGCCGCCCGGGCTTAAGCCTGCCGCCGCTGTGCGAGCTTAAACTCGCTCACCGGCAGCGCAATGCCAAACACCGCTATAGGAAACACAACCAGCGAGTGCACCGCAAAGCCGAACCATCCGTTGCCAAAAATCACTGAAACGAAGCCCTGGTACCACAGCATGCTGCAGTGGCACGCAATGATGAGCAGCATTAGCCACGACAGAAGCGTCATCTTTGTCGAGGCGCGGCGATGAGGATTCATGAGCTTGTCCGCGCACTGCGCCATCACCAAGCTCGCGTTCTTGTTCATCTCTTTTTACTCTGCCCCCGGTATAAGAAAATGGCAGCAGCAGCCGGGGGTGAAAGCTTGCACGACAAGCTAACTTCCGTGCAAGAGTCGCAGAGACTTTGCTACCACCTGCTCGAATCACAGCACCAAATTATGCAAATCTTGACGGAGGAGGTGCGCAGGCTCAGACACGCCATCGAGGATATTGAAGACATTTTCAATCCTAGCAGCGACGACAGCAGTGGTGGCGGTGGTGGTGCACGGGCGGAATAAAAAATTTTATTTTTGGTAAATGGCGCTCATGCGGGCTATTGATTTATTTGAAGACGAGTCTGCAGCTCTTGCATTCATTCTGACTCTGTTGCCACAGGCTGATGTGAATATAGGTCGCGGCGGTGGAACCACCAGTGTGCACTATCCCCTAGGCTTGGCTCTTGAGAAGAGGTTTTTTAACGTCGCAATGGCTATTCTAAACACTAGGAAAGTTAACTTTACCGCTGTAAAGTACTTGGCCGACGCCGTCAAACTCGATGCCCCTCTCCCAATCATCCGTAAACTCACCGCAGTCTACGTAGCGCTGCATGATCAGCACGAGTTGTTTGCCGCGTATCCAATCATGTAAAGCAAATAAACATTATTATATCTTGTGTAGCCTTTTGGCAGACGCAGCTGTTTATGCAAAATGCCACCATTGTTGAATTAGTTGTCTAGAACCTACGCAGGGCTCAACTGCATGAATATTAGCTTCACCGTTTAAATGAGACATTAAAACTAATCTATTTGATTTTGGTTCAATTCGATCAACTAACGTGTACGTTGCATCACCACGGGGATAATCGCCACCAATAGTATCTGTTCTTAATTCCTCGTGCTTTAAAAGCAATTCGTTTATAGGTCGGTGAGACACGTAACCTTTATACAATGGCAAGTTATAATTAGGCTTAGTTGGCGAGTATAATAAGAGTCCACCATTTGTTCTCTTCAAAGCGCTGTTGTGCACGTAAAGCAATGCTAAAGCTGCTCTAAACGGCATTTTGTCTGTATGCAACCACACGCCATTAGATTCGCCAGTGTGGCTTCTGTATTGCCAGGTTTGAGGGCTTATGCGCTCATTTCCTATTAATTGTTGCACAAGACGGGTCCAGCCAGCTGAAATGAAAAAAGACGGTGTTTGTGCCTGATTCACTAAAACACCTTGGCTTAAGTAGCTTTCGTTTGCAGGCGTGTTCCACTTTTTGCCCAAATCTTCTCCAATTTCAAATGCTGAAGTTTTTAAGGTGGAAGCTGAAGGATTTTGAGGATCAGGGCACTGCTCAGCGCAAGCTTTTAAAACAGCGTCAGGCACAGCATCGTCAATCACAATAACGTTTAGGGACGGTTGCTTGTACACGTGCGTTATTTTCATTTGTAGGTTTTACAGGCAATTTTAAAATGGAGACTTGGACGCATTCGGATCTCAATGTAGGCTACTCGTACGTGCTGCAACCGTACCAAAGACACATGAATTGCTCCGGAGGCGCTTTATTAACAAACTACGTACGCCATTGGCGTTCATGGCATCAGATTGATAAATTAAACGCTTTGATTGTTAATACGCTTGGACACAATCAAACCGTATGGGGAGTTCAGCATAACGTATTAACTGACAACCTTACGTTAGAATACTATTTTTATTCACATGCAGCAGCTTTTCAAAATGGTAAATTGTGGGATAAGATTAACAATTTGTTTAAATTAAATAACTTTAATGCATACAGTGACAGAATAGATATGATATCAATTGATATAGCGTCTAAAGAAAATGAAACGTTATTAGATATTGAACATCTTGACGTGTACAACATGAATCCGCAAGAATGGGTAGGGCCTGGTGGCACGTGCTCTATTTGGAGTGTTAATAATACCGTGGTGCATAAGAACAATTACTGGTTTGCGTTTAAACCGCAAATGGTTATTCAAACAGCCAAAGCAATTCAATCGCCTATAATTTCATTGATTACCGCATTGCCGATGCATTGGAAGTTTTCTTTTTGTCAAGCAAAAAAACGACAGGGATGGGGAGCCTACGCATCTGGAGTAGAAATAAGCGATTGTTCAAAGTTGCTAACCGCGACTTTACAAACGCCTTTATTAGAAAGTCATTACAATGGACTAATTGATGTTGGAATTGACATTGACGCTGCTGGAAAAATTATTAAAATGTGCGTCTACGCTACGTTTTAATCATCGTTTGCCGCCTATCCAATCATTTAAAGCAATAAAATTATATCTTGTGTAAAAAAACATGGATGAGCCTGGCAGACGCGAGCTGTTTATGAAGGCTGTGAAGTTTGCCAACATTCCCGAAATAGAGGCCCAGCTAGGCGCAGATCCAGACGTACTATTTCCCATAAATGTTAACTATTATGAAGACAATAAGTTCATGACGCCGCTTATCGCGGCTATTCAACTTACTCCCGACGAGCAAACAGCTTTGCAAATAGTTGACATTCTGCTAAACGCAGGCGCTGATTTAAATATGCGACAACATGATCCAATGATAGTTGGGGTTGACACGTACCCTCTGTCGCTAGCACTTAAACGAGGTTATTATGATGTAGCTCGAGCTCTTTCTGACAACAACAAATTGGATTTAAAACCAAGATACTTGCAATGTTCATATTTTTACACTGCAGCATCGCCACCCCTTGATCTAATACGTTTGTTTGCAGAAACATATGCGCGAGCGAACGACAGAATTAGCCCCAGCGTGTTAAGATTTTTTCCACAAGACGTAGCAGTTGCTGCCGCTTATGGACAAAACGATATTTTAAAAATCTTAGTTGCTGCTTTGCAACGTTTTATGCCTAGTGTAGCACAAAAATGCGTAAATTCAGCGCTTCATTCCGTAGGCTCTGCAGCTGCGATAAACACGTTAATTAATGCTGGCGCTGACGTAAACAAAGAACGACATGGCACGTTTCCCCTAATGGCAAATTATGAGATATCTGATATATATTTGCAGACGGCAGAATCAAAAACAGAAGTTGCACGAGCTCTTATGCAAGCAGGTGCCGACGTTAGCCTTTGCGACAGAAGAGGACAAACCCCTTTGATGATTGCAATTCTATCCGATGATTCAGATACACCTGACTATCTACTCGGCTTAAGAATCAACGACCTGTTGCATTTTGGCGCTGAACAAAGCATTAATAGACGTGATAAAAAGGGACGTACTGCTTTAATGTACGCAGCATTTTTTGGTTCCTCGTCTGAAATTATAAACACGCTAATTCGCGCCGGATCTAGATTAAATTACGTGGGAAAAAAGGGGGAAACTGCACTGCATTTAGCTGCCATTTCTTTAAATAGCAACGCCATAGAAGCCCTATTAGCAGCGGGAGCTGATCATGATATACTGGACAACAGAAATCGCAATGCTTTTAGAATAGCTGAAAAAGCGTTTCTTGAATGGAGTGAAGAAGATGGCGACGAAGCTAGCGCAATATCCGTGGAGAAAAAGCGTGGAGCCATATTGCTACTGGAAGCTTTCATTAAAAAGAAAGAGTTGTTTACATCTATTTCAAACAAAGCATTTGAGAATTTTTATTATGATTCAGCGGTGTCTGATAGAGCAGCGTTAAGATCCCAGCGCGCAGAGCACTATAGAAACCTCGTGCACCCTAAGCTGCTGTCCTCTATACGCTACAGCGTTCCAATTGGCGAAAATTATAATTTTTTGGGTCAAAGTTTAAGTCCTTCTGATCCTAGAGGTCCAGCCGGCTTCACAGCCCTAGGCTATGCAGCTCACCTAGGACACACCGCGGCTGTTGAAGCGCTTGCGCAAGCTGGCGTTAGTTTTCTTGAGCCTGGTAATAGCGCAGGTGCGTCTGTCAGCGCCATAGCATCTCGCGCCGGCCACAAGGTGCTTGCAGACAAGCTGGCCATCATGGCTGCCAAGGAAGTTGCGCGCATTGACCCCTTGTATAGGCAAATGCGCTCTGAATTAATTGTGAAGAACAAGGTTGACTTTGGAGCGGACATTGTAAATTCTATATTTAGCTTTATCGCAATTCCGGACGTATTCCCTCCCGTTGCACCACCACCACCACCACAACGCCCCCCTCCGCCTCCGCTTGCTGTTGAAGAAGGAGGCGCTGCTGAACGCTTTAGCAAAAGACAAAGAAGATAAATAAATCAAAAATCGGCATCCATTGAGAACAACCTATCCTCTGCCTTCATGCCCACATTGGCCTTTGAATACTCGCCTACGCGCTTTTCAAAAAAGTTAGTCTTGCCCTGCAACGAAATCATCGTCATCCAATCAAACGGGTTCTTGGAGTCATACAGCTTGGGCACGCCCAGCGCCACCAGCAACCTGTCTGCACAAAAACGCACGTACTCGGCCATTAGCTCCGAGTTCATCCCAATCAAGCTTACCGGCAGCGAAGAGGTTACAAAGCGCGTCTCGGCCTCTACCGCATCTGCCACCACCTCATGCACCTTCTCCACCGGCAGCTTGTGTACTAGTTCCGAGTACAGCAGGCACGCAAAGTCGGTGTGCAGCCCCTCGTCCCTTGAAATCAGCTCGTTGGAAAAGCATAGCCCTGGCATCAAGCCCCTCTTCTTCAGCCAAAAGATTGCGCAGAACGACGCGCTGAAAAAGATGCCCTCTACCGCCGCAAACGCCACTAGGCGCTCCGCAAACGACCGATCAGACGCCAACCACCGCAGCGCCCACTGCGCCTTTTCCGCCACACACGGCAGCTTGTGCATGGCCGTAAACAGCGCGTGCTTTTCTTCCGTCTTGGAGACCAGCGTGTCAATCAGCAGCGAGTACATTTCGCTGTGCACGTTTTCGATAGCCGCCTGAAACGCGTAAAAGCTGCGCGCCTCGGGCAGCATGACCTCCACCGAGAACCTGGACACTACATTCTCATTCACAATGCCGTCTGAAGCCGCAAAGAACGCCAGTACGTGACTCACAAAGTAGCGCTCGTTTTCAGTCAGCTTTTCGCGCCAATCCTTCACGTCTTGCACCAAGTCTACCTCTTCCACCGTCCAATACGACGCCACCGCCTGCTTGTAAAACTTCCACACCGCGTCGTTCTGTACCGGGAATAGCACATAGCGCTGAGGGTTGTCAACAAGCAGGGGCTCGGCCATTTACTGTAAACTACTTTTTTTTCTGTTATAAAATGAGCAGCTTTGACATTTTTGCGTATCTTGAATACGAGTGCGAAATTGCACGGAACGAAGGTCGCTTTAACGTTGTTGTGGCAATCGAAAAGCACATCCAAGACGAATTAAAGAGGGTTAGGGTTAGCCAAGAGGCGCGGCTAAAAGCCAAGTTGCATGTATATGGAGGAGATGCGCTAGCCTGGGAGAGTTCGTACCACCATCCTTAAAAATTTAGCCATTGGTAAAGGTAAATGAGTGATAATTATTGTTATGTGGTCACATCACAAGATGGTAATCCGTACGACATTGGCGTGTTTATGACCTTTTCATCTTTGATTCAATATTTTAAAGCTGTCGAAAAATGGAACATTAGTAGTTCTATCACACCGGAAGAGTTTGAGGCTATGTGTGCTCGCGTATGGATATCTGTGTCTAAAATGAGGGTCTATGTATGAAAGCCTCCAGTGCCTCCCGCGCCCTTCATAACGCACCTCCACCGTCTTTACTCTCGTTCAGCCAGCTCATTGGTTATGAAAACCTTGGATGGACCCAGAGTAGCAGGGGTTTCCTGGATGCATTAGCTTACTTTTCTGCTGGCTAAACTCCGGGTTATGCGCCGCGCAAGATTTACTCTTGCAAGGGTTATAGTAACGAAAAGTCTATGAGCTGACTGGACACTTTCTTTTTGCTCCACATCAATTTCAATTTTTTTTATTTTTTTTGGCCGGCGGTCCCCAGTGCGCGTGTCCTGGCACGTTTCCTTTTCTGATATTTAAAATGGCGCGGCTAAAAGCCAAGTCGCATGTATATGGAGGAGATGCGCTAGCCAAAAAACCAATCAATTTTACACAATCTTTCTTTTTTTACACAACGGATCAGAGCCAGACACAACACCGGAAGCGCCAGCAGCAACACCGGAAGCGCCAGCAGCAACACCGGAAGCGCCAGCAGCAACATCGGAAGCGCCAGGGCCAGCAGCAGCCAATGCATGCTTTCGAGCTAGCACCTTTGCCGACAATTCTTCATGCAAAGCGGCAACAGTACGCAATCCGGGCTCCACATCAGGGATCTCAATCTTCGTTTCAGCGTCAAGAAACTCATAGCATATATCAAGCTGCTTTTGACGATCGGCCACGTCACGCAGTTTTCTTCCCAATTCAAACTTCCAATCCTCCTCGTCCTCCTCGCCTTCAATTGCCGTTGTAGCAGCCTCCGTCGCAGCCTTCACGTCTTGCACAAACTGTTGCTTCAACCGCGCACAATCCTTCAAAGCCTTTAACGCAGAATAACGAGCGCGTGCCGCATCTAATTCATAACATAGACTTAGCGACAAAGCATCCAACGTATCAAACAAAATCAAATCAACTTCCTTAGACGCCTTTTCCATTTTTTCTGCCTGCCAGCCAGCACACAACAACAGCCAGCCACCATAGAAGCCCACAGAAGCGCCGCGACGGAAAAGGGGAAAAGATTCGGTTAGCGCGCGCGCATACCCACACAGCTCCCCCCACCCCCAAACTTTTCCCAGCGATGCACCCCACCACAACGCGTCGCCACGATCACTCCCGTGCCCCCCGCGCGCCGCCTCGCCCACTTGGACACC